>MDTG01097556.1_pt1 | contig 11141 bp, 12 predicted proteins | sample 811421 | NCBI WGS metagenome assembly MDTG01 (sample SAMN05326645, study PRJNA326480) | marine metagenome | isolation source: seawater | place: Pacific Ocean: South East | collected 2011
ATGATGCTTCTGTAATGAGATTAAGAGAAATTTCTCTTTCGTTTGTTGCTCCAAAATCATTCCTTAATGGTACACCATTTGGAAGTGCTAGTTTAACTATGTCTGCTCAAAACATTTGGCATTATGCATGGAATTTCCCTGCAGGCTCTAACTTTGACCCTGAGGTTATTAGTTATGGTGCTGGATCTAATGCTAGAGGTTGGGATGAGATGACTGGTCCTACTGCTAAGAAGTGGGGTGCAACTTTAAGTTTAACTTTCTAATTATTAAACATTATAAATTATGAAAAAATTAAACAAATTATATTTAATCGTTGCATTCATGTTTATAGGTTATTCGTGTGAGTTAACTGACCTTGATCAGTTAAACAATCCGAATGCTGTAACTGTAGAGAATGCAGGTCTTGATTTATATTGGAACCAAGTACAAACTAGCTTTGCTGGTTGGTGGTATGGTAACCAAACGCCTATGTTACACCTTGGTAGACAATTATCAGGCACATGGGGTCAGACTTATGATAATGCTTATTTACCAAATAGTTTCAATGGATCATGGAGTGGTGTCTACTCTGGATTAGTTCCAGATATTGATGCTATGATTGCTTCTGGTACAGAGGCCGAATCATGGATTCATGTTGGAGCTGGTAAAATTTTAAAGGGGTATGCTATCCAAATGCTTGTTGACAAGCACGGTGATATTCCTTTCAGTGAAGCATGGCAAGGAACTTCAAATCTTAGTCCGAAGGTTGATGATGCTGCATCTATTTACACTGCTATTGAAGCGATGTATACTGAAGCAATTGCTGACCTAAATAAAACTGCTATTGGAGCTCCAGCTGTGGATATCTTCTATGGTGGTGATAAAGCTAAGTGGATCACTCTTGCAAATACTCTTAAATTCAGACTTGCTCTGAATAAAGGAGATGCTTCTGGTGTTGCTGCTGCATTAGGTGCAGGTGTAATTGATGAAAAAAGCGAAGATTGGGTATTCCAGTATGGAAGTAACAGACAAAACCCTGATTCTAGACACCCATGGTACGGTGGCGCATATGAGGCCAATGCTGGTCCATATCAGTCAAATTACTTTATGTGGGAGTTACAAGAAGAAAAAGGTTTCCCTGATCCAAGACTTAGATATTATTACAAGAGACAAGATCTTGACATGAGTGATGAAGATTTATTCACCCTTGATTGCGTTGTTGCAGACACTAGACCAGCATGGTATGATAATCCTTATACTAATGCTTATGGTGATGTTGTAACATGGCCTTTCTGTGGTGGTAGTAGCTTCACACATACTGATGCACTTGCTGCAAAAGGTTATTGGGGTAGAGATCACATGAATAATGATGGTACTCCTCCAGATGGACAGAAAAGAACTCATAGAGGTTCTTATCCTGCTGCTGGTGAGTATGATGACGGAGACGCTTCTACTGGTGTAGACGGAGCTGTTGCTGAGGGTATTAAAACTGTTATGCACACACAAAATGGTGGTGTTGACGGTGGAGGTGGTGACGGTCACGCTCCTTTCTTAATGGCAGCAAACGTTTATTTCATGAGAGCTGAGGCTGCACTTGACGGTTTTTCTTCTGAAAATGCTGCTGATATGTTAAAAACTGCTGTTGAAACTTCCATTGCTTCTGTAATGAGTTATTCAGCTGGTTGGGGACCTGTCGGTGATGTTAACGGAGATGGTGTAGGTGCTGTACCTGTTGCATTACAAACTGAGAGATATGTTAATTTTGTGATGGATAACTTCAATGCTGCTGCTGATAATGAGGCTAAAATGGCTATCATCGTCAAGGAGCATAGACTGGCTTCATTCTCTAATGGGATTGAGGTTTATAACGCAATGAGAAGAACTGGACACCCTCAAGATATGCAGGGTCCAATGAAGACTGCTGATGCTGGTACTTTCCCAAGATTGTTCCCGTATCCTGCTGATTTTTCTAACTTAAATGCAAACGCACCTGTTAGAACTGATTTAGGAGAGACAGTATTCTGGGATAGAGCTGGTTCAGGTACTTTAAATTAATTTTAAATTATATATATTATGAAAAATTTAAAACAATTATTTATTGGATTCGTGGCGATGCTAACTGCAGTATCCTGTGGAGATCCTGTTTTACCTGTTGAGCTTCAGCCTGAAATGCAATATGGAGCATACGCAAGGAAGATGTCTCAAACTGGTAAATTTGATTTCTTTGCTATCTCTACTTCACAGATTGATATTCATGTTGAATATTATGACGAGAATGGAGGTAAAAATATCTCACAGTATGATATAGAAGTTGAATATATAGACATTACTGGTGGTGGTGCAAATAGTATAGATAAAAAACCTTTTAGGACTATCAATTCTTCGGAGTTTGTAGTTAATTCTGATGGTTATTTAAGTTCAGATATTAGTTTAGGATTTGATGCTGCTTTAACAGCACTCGGAGTTACTTCTGCTGATATAACTGGAGGTAATACTGTCAGATTCTGGTTTACTCTTACTAAAACAGATGGTACAAAGTATGACTATAATAATACAGGACCAAACTTAATGTCTTCTAATGCATTCGGTGCATTATTTAGATTGAATGTTGGTATTGTATGTCCGTCAGATTGGACGTTAGGTTCATTATCTGGTACAAATAGTAATGATGGTACTCTCGGTACGTTAGGTGCTGGTGAAACTACGGCATCAGTTGAACTTACTAGAAAATCTGGTAAGGATAATCAATATCAATTAAGTGATTGGACTCTTGGTTACAGAACACTTAAATACACTGGTACATACTATACTACTGGACCAGTATTTATTGATAACTGTAATGTGGTTTCAGTAACTGGTGTTGGTGATTATGGTTATGGTTTCTCTATGTTACCTGGTACTGCGTCTGTAAGTGCTGATAAAAAAGCATTTACTTATTCGTGGGAAAGTGACTTAGGAGAAGGTGGTGTTGCCACATTAACTTATGACGATGGATCAACTTGGCCAGACTTGTACAACTAACTAGTCTATCGTTTATGTATTTTATTACATAAACAATATTAAAGGGGGATAATTAATTATCCCCTTTTTTTTTATTCAATCCTTTTCCATTTACTGTAAAGTGGAATCAAATATGTAGAATCATTCAGATTATTAGTAACTTGTCTTTTATAATAGAATGTAAAATTATTTTCATCAGTAATCTCAATTTTCATTCTGAATATCTCATTTTTATTTTCTGTCGCTTGAGAAAATATTATGGAGTCACCCTCTATCTTATAACTCATCAATTTCTCAAAATAAATAACGAAATTATCCTTTTTGAAATATGTTATTGGAAAGTTTGGAAGTTCGTTTTGAATTTCATTATCTCTCATAAACTCTACTAATTTCCAATCACCGATTAATTCTTCTTTTTCTTTACAAGAATTTGAAAAAAATATTAAAAAAATAAATAGTAGTTTTTTCATATTTTATTTTTACTTTTCCCTCAATATATGAAAAAAAAAATATCATACTTTAGTCTATTCCTATCTTTTTTAAAAACGGGTACCATATCATTTGGTGGATACATGATGTTAATTTCTATGATTCAAAGAGAATTTTCTAAAAACAGAAAGTTAATTAAGAACAAAAAAATACTTGATGCTATCACCATGGCTAGTTTTCTTCCTGGACCTATGGCAATAAATGTTGCATCATATATTGGTTTTTTATTAAAGGGTTGGAAAGGAGCAATTGTTTCATTTATTGGAGTTCTACTTCCTTCTTTTCTGTTGATGATATTATTCTCACATCTTTATATTAATTCAAAAAATATTCCTGGATTTTCTTCATTTTTTAATGGTGTAATGCCAGTTGTAGCTGCTGTTATTTTTTCAGTTGCCTTTGGTTTTTATAAAGAAACTAAAGATAAAAAGTTTGCTTTTTTATTATTTATATTAAGCCTAACCATAACATCATTAATTAAAGGTTACATTTCAATCATTCTCCCTTTAATTGTATGTGGAATTTTAAATCTTCTATATAATGGAGATAAGATTAAAAAAATTTCAAATCCTAAAAAAGCATTTATCAGAGTTAAGGGGATAATTATTGCTTTCATTATTCTTACTTTATTACTTGTTTTTTTAAATGTAGCACCGATTACTTCATTAAATTTTACATTATCTAAAGTTTTTGCAAATATTTCTCTTACACTATTTGGTGGTGGTTATGTTTTTATTCCATACTTAGATAAGATAATTGTTGATCAATTGGGTTGGCTAACTAAAAGAGAATTTGTAGATTCAATAGCTATGGGTCAGATTACACCGGGACCAATTTTAATAACGGCTACTTTTATAGGATATAAGATAAATGGTATTATTGGTGCTTTTTTATCAACTTTATCAATATTTCTTCCTTCGTCAGTAGTAATAATTTTCTTTTCAAGAATTTATTATTTTATTAAAAAGAATAATACTGTGAAGCTTATTATCCAAGGATTTAAAATTGGAATTATAGGTTTAATATTTTATTCTGGTTGTATAATAATGTTAAAGCAAGTTGAGGAATTTAATTTAGTAATATTATTTATTTCCTTATTATCTTTTATCTTATTCACAAAAACCAAGGTTCATCCAATATTTATAATTTTAATTTCTGGAGTAATTGGTTTTTATTTTAAATTTTAATAATCTATTAATTTAAATTTTGATGAGTCATATTCAAGGTATGATGATCCATTTATCCATTCACCACAATTGAAATAAGTACTTTTTTTTGATATTTTATATTCATTTTTAAAATGACTATGACCAAAGATAAAAAAATCTACATCTTCATTTTTTAAATATTCCCTACAATAATTTATTATTCTATCGTCATTTTTTTTTGCATTTTCAGAAAAATTAATTTTAGTTTTTGAGCCAGAAAAATATCTACCTAAAGGTATGCCTATATCAGGATGAATCCATTTATATAAAAACTGAAAAATTTTATTTTTAAAAAAAACCTTTTTTAAAAATTTATAACCTAAGTCACCATCTCCAAGCCCATCCCCATGTCCAATAAGAATTATTTTATTATCTATTTCAAATTCTTGTGGGTCTTTATATATTTTTAAACCGAGGTCCTTAAAATAACTTCTTACCCATAAATCATGGTTTCCAAGGAAATAATGAAAATTTATACCTTTTGCAATCATACTGGATATAGTAGATAAAAATCTCAAATTATCTTTTGGTATTACATTATCATATTCAAACCAAAAATCAAAAATATCTCCTAAAAGGAATACATCCTGTGCATTATCGTTAATTGAGTTTAACCAAGAAATTATTTTTTTTTCTCTTTTTAATGAGGAGTTTTTATCTGGTTTACCAAGATGGAAATCACCAGTAAAATAAATTTTTTTATTCTTTTTTCTCTGAAGCTGTATCCTCTGTACTATCATCTATTTTTTTGCTTTCATTATCTGTAGATTTAACTACCTCAAATGGTCTTTTACCTATAAGTGTTTCTAAATCATTTTGAAATAAAATTTCTTTCTCTAAAAGTTTTTTTGCAATTTTTTCAAGTTGCTCTCTTTTCTCAATTAGCAGTCTTTTAGTTCTATCATAAGCATTATCAACAATCCTCTTAACTTCAGAATCAATCTTTTCTGCTGTGGAGTCAGAGTATGGTTTAGTAAAATTATAGTCAGACTGTTTAGAATCATGAAAAGATATATTTCCAATATTTTTATTCATTCCATATACTGAAACAATACTATAAGCCATTTTAGTTATTCTTTCTAAATCACTAAGTGCTCCAGTAGAAATTTTTCCAAATATTATTTCTTCAGCGGCTCTCCCTCCAAGAGCCATACACATCTCATCTAATAATTGGTCAGTTTGGTATAGATACTGTTCTTTTGGAAGATATTGAGCATAACCTAAAGCTGCAATACCTCTTGGAACAATACTTACTTTTACAAGTGGATCTGCATGTTCTAGATACCATCCTGCAACTGCATGACCAGCTTCGTGATATGCAACAATCTTTTTCTCTTCCGGTGAAATAATTTTGTTTTTCTTTTCTAGACCTCCAATCACCCTATCAATTGCATCCTGGAAATCTGACATTTCTATAGATTCCTTATTTTTTCTAGCTGCAATAAGAGCAGATTCATTACATACATTTGCAATTTCAGCACCTGCAAACCCAGGAGTTTGAGCCGATAAATTTTTTATATTAACATCCTTATTTAATTTTAGACTTCTTACATGGACTTTGAAAATTTCTTCTCTTCCTTTTAAATCAGGTTTATCTATTGAAATTTGTCTATCAAATCTTCCAGGTCTTAATAATGCAGAATCTAGAACATCAGGTCGATTTGTTGCTGCTAAAATAATAACTCCCGAATCAGTTGAAAAACCATCCATTTCAACAAGAAGAGAATTTAATGTGTTTTCTCTCTCATCATTAGATCCAGGCATTTGACCTCTACCTCTACTTCTTCCAATTGCATCTATTTCATCAATAAAAACTATACATGGAGCTTTTTCTTTCGCTTTTTTAAATAAATCTCTAACTCGTGCAGCTCCAACTCCAACAAACATTTCAACAAAATCTGATCCTGAAAGAGAATAAAATGGAACATTAGCTTCTCCTGCTACAGCTTTTGCTAATAATGTTTTACCTGTTCCTGGAGAGCCAACAAGTAAAGCACCTTTAGGTATTTTTCCACCTAATTTTGTGAATTTTTTTGGGTTTTTAAGAAATTCAACAATTTCTTTTACCTCCTCTTTTGCTTCTTCTAAGCCAGCTACGTCTTTAAAAGATAATTTAATCTTACTTTCTTTATCAAATAAAGAGGCTTTAGACTTTCCAATATTAAATATTTGTCCACCAGGTCCACCACCAGTAGACATTCTTCTTAATAGGAACCAGAAACCAATAAGAATTAAGATAGTAAATCCCCAAGTTTGTAAAAATGAATATATATCTGTTCTACTTTCAGTTAAATATTCTATTTCATTAGAATTCTCTCTTCCTAGGCTACTTATTAAATCATCATATCTTTTTTCAAAAGATTCAATTGAAGATACTTCAAGCTTATAATGAGGTCCATAAGTATTACTTAATAAATTAGAGGATTCTAATTCATCTTTGTACGTTGAATTTAATAAAGCTTCTTCTTTTAAAGTAATTTCAATTATTTCTTGATTTTTAATTACAATAATTCTTGATATATCATGGCTTTTAATCATTTTTTGGAAACGATTGTAATCTATATTTATTGGTTTAGTGGAGAAAAAACCAAATGATAGGTAAATGAATATTGAGATAAGAAAAACAATCCAAATTTGATTGTTAAAGTTGTTATTCATAATATTCTTATTAGATTTTTTTTTCATTTTTTAGTATTAAATTCTTTTATTATCCCATCCCCCCATAAATTTTCTAAATTATATAAATCTCTTTTATTCTCATCAAATATGTGTGCAACTACATTTACAAAATCAATTAAAATCCATTCACTGTTTTCTAAGCCCTCTTTTTTCCATGGCCTTTCTTTATATTTTTTATAAACATCAACTTGAACTCCATCTGCAATTGCATCAATATGAATATTTGAGTTTCCAGTTGCTAAAACGAAATAATCTGTGATTGAGTTTTTTATATTTTTTAAATTTATAATTCTAATATCAATTGCTTTTTTATCGTCCATACAATTGGCTATAAATGAGCTAAGTTTATCAGAATTTATTTTTTGTTTTATTTTCAATATATATTGCTACTAATTATTCTATTATGAGCAAAAAAGCTGCCAAAACATTATTTGAAGACAAAATTAATATTTATGTGTCAGAATGTCTCTCAACTAATGATTTTTTGATTCAATTTATTAAAAAAAATAATAATGATGAGGGTATTAGTGTAATTTCAGATTATCAAATTAAAGGTAAAGGACAAAGAAATAATACTTGGCTTTCAGAGAAAGGTAAAAACCTCCTTTTTTCTTTTCTTATTAAACCAAATTTACCTGTAAAGGATCAATTTAAACTTCACATAATAACTTCATTATCATTAGTAAAAACTTTACAAAAAATTGGTTTACAAAATATTAAAGTTAAATGGCCTAATGATATATATATACTGAAAAAAAAAATTTCTGGAATATTAATAGAAAGTCAAGTAACAAATAAGAAAATATCTCAGTCAATAATTGGTATTGGATTAAACGTTAATCAAAAACAATTTGATCATTTGAATGCTACATCTATTATTAATGAGTTGAATTATGAGTATGATTTAAAGAAAGTTTTAAAAATTTTTTATTCTTTTTTTGAGGAAGAGTATATAAATCTTTCAAAAAACATTAAAACTTTAAAAGAAAAATATAAAAGCAATTTATATGGTTTAAATAAACCCATAGAGTTTTATAATAATGGCACAAAGAATAAAGGTGTAATAATTGATATAAGTTCTGATGGAGGAATTATCATTCAGGTTAAAAATAAGCATCAAAAATATTATTTTGGCTCCATATCATTCTCTTAAAGTTTTTGAAGTAATTAAAATCACCTAATTTTATGTATGTCAAAATTTATTATACTTTCTGCACCTTCTGGATCAGGTAAGTCAACTTTAGCTTCTCATTTGCTTTCAGAAATTGAATCATTATCTTTTTCAATCTCATCTACCACCCGAAATATTAGAAAAAATGAAAAAAACGGAGTTGATTATTATTTTATTTCTCAAAAAGAATTTAAGCAAAATATAAATAATGATAATTTTATTGAATGGGAACAGGTATATAATAATGATTATAAGGGTACTTTAAAAAGTGAGATTATAAGATTAATCGAAGAAGGTAGAAATATTATATTTGATGTTGATGTAGTTGGAGGATTAAATTTAAAAAAATATTTTGGAAAAGATTCCCTATCAATTTTTGTTGATGTTCCATCTTTAGAAGATTTAAAAATTAGACTATTGAAAAGAGGTACTGATTTAAAAGGAAATATTGAAGAGAGATTGAGCAAAGCAAAGAAGGAAATCTCTTTAAAAAATAACTTTGACATTATTATCATGAATGACAATATTGGTAAATCAAAAAATCAAATTTTAAAAATTGTATCTAAATTTCTCTCTGAATGATTATAGGATTATTTTTCGGATCATTTAACCCAATTCATAATGCACATATAAATATTGCAAATGAGGTTATTGAAAAATCGGATATAGAGAAAGTATGGATGGTTTTGTCTCCACAAAGTCCAGACAAAAAAAAAATAATAGATAAAAATATTAGGTATGATCTTATGGAGATCGCTTTATCTAAATTTAAAAACATTACAATCTCAACTATTGAGTTTGATATGCCTCTGCCAAATTATACTCATAATACTTTACAGAAAATTTCTAAAGAATTTCCTTATTTTGAATTTAGAATTATTATGGGTGAAGACAATTACATTAAAATTCAAAAATGGAAAGATTACAAGTATATTTTAAAAAATTATAAAATTATTGTATACCCAAGAAGTAAAGTATCACCTAAAAGTATTTTTTCAGAAAAAATTTACAATGTTTCATCCACAAAAATTAGAAGTAATATAAAAAATAAAAAAAGTATAAGTGATTATGTACCTATCGAAGTTGAAAAAAAAATAATAGAGGATAAATTGTATATTATATAGTGGTAATTTCAGTTTCTTTTGATCTAATTATTTCTTCAATTTTATTAATTTTTGAATCAGTAATTTTTTGAATTTCATTTTCACCATCTTTAATTGAATCTTCAGAAATACCTTCATTAGAAAGTTTTTTTATCATTTCATTTGATTCTTTCCTTACTGATCTAATACTGATTTTTCCTTTTTCACCTTCTCCTTTTATTTGCTTAACAAGAATAAGTCTTCTTTCCTCTGTAAGTGGCGGAATATTTATAATTACATTTTCGCCATCATTTTGAGGGTTAAGTCCTAAATCACTACTTGCAATAGCTTTTTCTATATCTTGTATTATAGTTTTTTCCCATGGTTTCACAAACAAAGTCCTGGAGTCAGGTGTTGTTATTGAGGCTACTTGAAGAATTGGAGTTGGGGATCCATAGTAATCAACCATTACACTATCAAGCATACTTGGCGTGGCTTTTCCAGCTCTAATTTTTTTAAGTTCAGATATTAAAAATTGAATGGATTTTTCCATTCTTTCTTTTGTATCCTCAAGTATTAAATCTATTTCTTCCATATTAATAAATTAGTGTTCCAACTTTTTCTCCCTCTATTAACTTCATTAAGTTACCTGGTTTGTTCATATCAAATACTATAATTGGCAGATTATTTTCTTTGCATAATGTGAAAGCAGTCATATCCATTATACTAAGATTTTTTTCATAAGCTTCGTTGAAAGTTAATTCATTATATTTTTTTGCATTTTTAACTTTTTCTGGATCATTATCATAAACCCCATCTACTCGAGTTCCTTTTAAGACAATATTAGCTTCAATTTCTATAGCTCTAAGACTTGCTGTAGAATCTGTTGTAAAGTATGGTTTTCCTAATCCAGCACCAAAGATTACGATTCTACCTTTTTCCAGATGTCTAATAGCTTTTCTTCTAATAAAGGGTTCACATACTTGGTGAACATTAAAGCCAGACATTAATCTTGTATAACAATTTAACTTTTCCAAATGACTTTGAAGCGCCATGCTATTAATAAGAGTAGCCATCATACCCATATAATCTCCTTGGACTCTATTGATTCCTGATTTTTCCGCTTCAATGCCTCTATAAATATTTCCACCTCCTATAACAATTGCAACTTCAATACCTTTTTCATGAATATTTTTAATTTGTTGAGAATATTTTTCTAATAATGAGGGATCAATACCATGTTTTTTTTCTCCCATAAGAGCTTCACCGCTTAACTTTAATAATATTCTTTTGTATTTCATGTTGTGTTTTATAAATCTAAATATTTAATAATGATTTTTTCTCCTGTTTTAAGAGTAATTTTTTTAAAAATTTAATTTGTATTTAAAAATTTGTTATAAATAAAAAAGAATATAATTTTGCTGACCTTTGAGCTGTAGAGGCAATATGTTGTAAATTTTGATTTTTGGGGGGATACCAAAGCGGTCAAATGGGGCAGACTGTAAATCTGTTGACTTATGTCTTCGCAGGTTC
>MDTG01284286.1_pt1 | contig 11141 bp, 9 predicted proteins | sample 811421 | NCBI WGS metagenome assembly MDTG01 (sample SAMN05326645, study PRJNA326480) | marine metagenome | isolation source: seawater | place: Pacific Ocean: South East | collected 2011
AAACCAATACGGTCTGAGATACGCTGATCTATGAACTCTTTTGCTACCTCTCTCGCTGCTTCGAAACGATTAGGTTTTAAATCTTCAGCTTTCATGGAGGATGAGATATCCAATGCTAAAACGATATCAATACCCTCGGCATTACGTTCAACCGTAGTCAATTGTTCTTGTGGTCGGGCTAGAGCATAAATTAAACTGGCAAGGCCTAATATAAAAAACAATTCAGCTAACCAATGTAGGTGTTGCTTTTGGTTACTAGGTAAGTTTTTTAACGATTGGGTATCTGAAAATAAGAGTGCTGGTCGTTTGTTAAGAAAGAAGCGATACAAATATACGCCGATAATGAAAGGTATAATCAGGTACGCCCAAAGCCATATTGGATTCGCAAATTCTATCATTGCAAAGAGACTCCCGCTTCAGAATTTTGTGGATAACCATGAAGCTGTTGAAATTCTTCTTTGTGAGCTTGATGGCGTCTTTTGTGCTGGTCAACGAATAGGTCTAAGCAAGCAAAAGACTCATCTAAAATGAGCCGTATTTGCTCTTCATTAGGCTTAAACTTAGCAAATTTAACCCGGTCTGCTTTCATTAACAAAGTCCCAATTTTCGTAATAAGAGCGGTTGATTCCGCTATTTGGTTGAGGTATTCGAGTAGCTCTCGAGAGGTAGATTCTAATGCTGGAAATCCATAAAGTGTTTCATAATAATCCCGGAAGGCGTCACTGATACGTGAATAATAGATTTTAATAGTACCATCGGTTTTTGGGAAATCATCCTCAAAAATAGTTTCTAATTCACTTTTTAAAATTCTTAAAGGAGACTCATAAATTGGTAGTTCTGAGGACTGTACAGGCTCGGTTATATTTTTTTGAGAACGGTGATACCACCATAAAAATGCTATTATTGTAAAAAGAATCCCAATAATAAAAGCAAACAACCAAGGGTTAGGAAAGTAATAATTTGGTTTAATCGGATTTAATTCAAGTGAATCACCCCGTGCCATAATTAGTTCTATCTTTGAGCTAAATGGTAAACGAATGGGTGGGGCTGTTATCGAAAAGGTGTCTTCCTTTGTCATGTATAATATTTGCAAACCATTTAATAGCAGATCCTGGTTCCCAAAGTATTGAAAGGTGTATACAACACTATCTTCATAAGCTGTTGACCCATAACTGGTATTTGTAAGAAAAAGATTAGGAGGGAAAGAGCTAGAATCTGGGAAGTTAATTTCATAATTCGTTCGTGAAGGGCTAGAAATGATAATTTTGAATGGAGTCGAAATGCGAACAGAGTCGTCTTCTGAATAAATTCGTGGTCCATTCTTTAATTGGAGTTCAAATGGGTCTTCGTCATTTGTGTGTGTTTGAATTTGCGCATGAAGTTTTATGGTGCTGAAGTAAGTCCATAAAATGCCTAAACACAAAATGAAAGTCTTATATCTAAAAAGGGTATATGAGTTCTTTTTAGGGTACATTTTACATATCGTTATTTAGAATAGTTTCGCTGTAAGGATTATATGAGTTTGTAACAATCACATTTTTTCTGTTTTCCCTTGCAGCAAGATAAACATTTAAAAATGCATACACTCTTGTGGGATTGCTAAGCAATTCAAACAATCTAAAATAATAACTATCACACTTAATTAGGTACTTATTTTGTTTGAAATGGTAGGAATAGTAAGTTTATTTAGATTATCTGAATGATCTATGCAGTACTAATTAGATTTGACAATATAAATGAAGTGTTTCTATTTATTTATTATACTGACTAGATCTCTTACTTTTTGGTATTGTATTACTTAACTGTATGTATCATCACTATTTGGTGCTTTTGGCTTTATTTCTTTTTTATGGTCTTGCTGGTTGTTTGTTTCAACCTCAATTGACAGAGGTTAATTCTGATACACTTAGTGAGATTCAAGAAGATTTTCCAATCGATGGATTTGGATATTCTTCAAATATTGGTGTATTAGAACGTGGTCAGGTTCGAGCAAATCAAAGTTTGTATGAGCTGTTAGATGAAATGGGTATTTCAGAGCAGGTAATTTGGCAAGTTTCTAATGAATTGAAGCAGAGATTAGGTTTTCGATTTTTAAAACAAAACCAAATATACTATCGATATCGAAAGCACAATAACTTAGATGTTATAAACTATGCACCAGTACTAATCTTAATGGAATCCAATGTAAGATACATAAAAATAGATTTGAACGATGATATCCTTGTTCAGGCATCTGCTAAACCAATTAAAATTCGAATTCGTAAGGTTGAAGGGACTATTGAGTCTTCATTGTATGAGTCCTTGGTATTGCAAGGTCATTCTGCAGGAGTTGCAATAGAATTAAATGAAATATTTGCATGGCAGATTGATTTTTTCCGCTTATATCGAGGCGATAATTATCGAGCTATTTACGAAGAATTCATATCGGAAGGAGATGTAGTTGGAGTAGGTAAAGTACTAGCCGCTGAGTTTGTTCATCAAAATAGTGTTTATAAAGCATTTTATTTTGAGGATGATCAGCAGCAGGGTTACTATGATTCTGAAGGTAATGGAATTCAAAAGGCTTTACTTAAAGCGCCATTTAGGTATAATCAGCGAATTAGTTCAAGTTTTAATTACAGTCGTTTTCATCCTGTTTTGAAACAAAGTATACCTCATACAGGCACAGATTATGCAGCACCACTTGGAACACCTGTGATAGCTGTTGGTGATGGAGAAATAATTGAATCCAAATACAAAGGCGTAAATGGAAATATGGTGCAAATACAGCATAATGGTACTTATAAAACAGCGTATTTGCATCTAAATGGATTTGGTCCTAATATAAAAAAGGGTATACATGTAAAACAAGGCCAAGTGATAGGATATGTGGGGCGAACGGGAAGGGTGACTGGAGTACATTTGCACTATACATTGTATAAGAACAATGTACCTGTTAATTCAGTTGAAGTTGATTTACCCTCTCAAGAATCTTTGACTGAATCTGCCAGTGAGGCATTTAATCTCGAAGTACAAAAATACTCATTTTTATTAGGTCAAGGCAGAATTTTATCGGCTACTAATAACGACTCATACGACGTTGAAAAAAACTCATAAGAGGTTGTATATAAGATTTATTAGTGTGTACAACAATAGTATCTATTTGTAATTTTACCATACGCATATCAAAAGCGTCATGTTTTGCTTTAAACTTTGCTTGGAGATGGGCGCGTAGTTTTTTATTAGAACTATCTACTACAACATGCTCACCTGTTTCGGCATTACATAAGGTTAATATGCCTAAATTTGGTAGTTCTTCTTCAAATGGGTGCCGTATACTTAGGTTAACAAGATCATGCTTTTGATTAGTTATTTTTAATGGTGTTTCATATTCAGAATCTTGGAAATCAGATGCTAATACAACTATTGATCTTCGATTTAGTAAACGATTAACATAATTTAATGCAGTGGATATGCTGGTACCTTTCCCTGTTGCTTTAGTAGTATAAAGCTCTCTTATAATTCTGAGTACATGTTTTTTTCCTTTCTTTGGCGGAACCACTTTTTCCACAACATCACTGAAGAGTATTAAGCCAACTTTGTCGCCATTTTGTATCGCGCTAAATGCAAGTATTGCACAGATTTCAATAGCTAATTCTGACTTAGTGTATGTTTTAGTGCCTAAACTACCACTATTAGAAATATCTACACAGAGCATCAGGGACTGTTCACGTTCTTCTTCGAAAATTTTAATGTAAGGCTCACCCGTTCGGGCTGTAACATTCCAGTCAATTTGCCTAATATCATCGCCATACGAATAAGATCTAACTTCAGAAAAGGCCATGCCCCTACCCTTGAATGCTGACAGATATTCACCGCCAAATAGATTGTTGACTAACCCCTTAGATTGTATTTCAAGTTTGCGAATTTTTTTTAGGATCTCTTTTGAAATCATAGTATTTGCAGTTATCCAATGGTAGAAATTGTTATGTTAAAATGAATAGAAAACTAATTCACTCTTTTGATTTAATGTTCCAAAAATACACAATATGAAAAAAATACATCACACTAAAACAATATGGGGTTAGAAAAAGCTACTGCAATAGTTTTACGAACAATTGACTATCAAGAATCTAGTAAAATAATAACCGTACTCACCGAGTCATATGGCAAGTTTGCACTTATAGCGAGGGGTGCAAAGAAACCAAAAGGGCAATATAGCGGTATTTTAGAAGTTGGAAACACTTTAGATATAAGTTTTGCATATAAGCCAAATCGTACAGTTCAGGATTTAAGAACAGTGGACTTGGTTCTTTCAGTATCTAAGCTGCGAAGAGATTTTATAACATGGCTTCTGTTGTTTCAAGTCTTGGAGCGAATAACTGCCTTGGTTCATGAGCATGAAATTAATAAGGATTTATACCAGCTTTTGAGCCAGTTCTTGACCTGGTTAATTCAACAAGAACAAGTACCAGTTCATGTATTACCTTATATTCAGATTCGATGTATGAGTTGCAGTGGAATTGAATTACAGTTTGAACTTACTAAGATGGCTAAGCACTCGTATCTACATATCCCGAGCGGGTTGCTTAGTGAGATATCTACTCAGACAGGAGAGAAAAAATTGAGCCAACAACAAACGAAGTTTCTAGTAGCAGTGTTATCAAGTAAATCGAAAGATTTTCTTGCAATTGACTTAAGTAAAAATGAATTGATTGAATTGGTGCAAAATTTAGATGCCTATTTTCACTATCATATAGAAGGTTATAATCCACAGCGGTCTCAACAATTTTTCAATCTTGTTGTATCCTAGCCTTCAACTTAAACAATACACGCTATATAACAATCGGTTATACAGAGATGGATAACATGAACACAAATCGTCGTTTAACGTACCTTCTAATATTATTGTTAGGCCTCTGTATTGGCTTTTTATGGGATAGCTATTTAGATCGTGATTCTAAGACTAAGTTAGCTGAAGTTGAATATACCTCTATTTCAAAGAGTGATAGTGTATTCATTGATGATGACTTCCTTGAAAACATCAGTGAACGATTCTTATTTAAAAAAATCGCCAACAGTGTGACCACTTCGGTAGTTTACATTGAAACAATTGTACCGGTAGATTTACCGGATGATGGAAATCACAATTTTTCCGAAGATTTTTGGAATCGATTTTTACCTAGAAGCGCTAGATCAGTGGGTTCAGGTGTCATAATAAGCCAGGATGGTTACATACTCACCAATCATCATGTTATTGAAGGGGCTAGAGACCAGGCTATTGAGGTAGTGTTAAACGACAAGCGACAATTTGAAGCATCTATAATTGGATCGGATCCCACTACCGATTTAGCAGTAATAAAAATACCTACTAATAACCTTCCAGCAGCTATTATAGGAAACTCAGATCAAGTGCAAGTAGGTGAATGGGTGATGGCTGTTGGTAATCCTTTTAGACTCAGAGCAACAGTAACTGCTGGCATAATAAGTGCATTGGGGAGAGACGTCCAGATAATAGATGACCGAATGAGAATCGAAAGTTTTATCCAAACCGACGCGGCAATAAATAAAGGTAATAGTGGTGGTGCCTTGGTGAATACTAGTGCTCAGATAATCGGTATAAATACAGCTATAGCCTCACAAAGCGGAAGTTATCAAGGATATGGTTTCGCTGTCCCCAGTAATTTAGCCATTAAGGTTGCCTCAGACATCATTCAATACGGGAGTGTAAGACGAGCTTTAGTTGGTGTTCAAATTCAATCAGTAGACTATCAGAGAGCCTTAGAATTGGATTTACCTAGCGTAATAGGTGTGGAAATTATATCACTAACTCCCGAAGGGCCAGCAGATAAAGCGGGACTCAAAAAAGGTGATATTGTGCTTGAAGTAAATGGATTTCCAGTGAATGCTTCTAATGCACTGCAGGAAAGAATTGCTTTGTTACAACCCAATACCGAAGCCCAACTTACCATTTGGCGCGACAAAACATCCTTTTTAAGTATGGTCACTTTGGAAGAATTAAAACTTCCTGAGATTATTATTGCCCAGTCAAAATCGGAATATAATTCATTTATGTCTCCAAGAGATAATACTGTAGGTCCTGAATCTGAAAGCGGAGAGTTAAATCGGGGGAGACTCTGGATTTCTACCGATTTAGGCTTTAACATTGTGGGATTAGCTAAGCCAGAAAATCCTGACTTGTTTGATTTATATGTTCAAGAGATAGACTCAGCTTCAATTGCATTTAAGCGAGGTCTTAGAGATAAGGTTGAGATCATCCGTATTGATGGAGAAATAGTTCAATCAGCTAAAGAACTGCAAAAATATTTCAATAAATTAGATGCTACAAGGAATAAGTCAGCAGTACAATTTGAGGTCAGAAGAGAGGATGAAAGTTTACATCACATTCATATACCATTAGACAATTAATCAATATTATTCATGAACTACTTTCTATGCATCTTTGTTTCCTTTACAATTCTCTCTTCTTGTTCTTTAATGGATACTATTAAAAAGAAGGACTTAATGTATTCAACATTTCCATCTTGGTATTTGTCGGACGCTTATATGACCGATTCAACTAGTGTTCATTACTTTTTGAGTTTTCAATCAGAAGATTCTACAGCTTCAGCAATTCACGGATTTAAGGAGGCACAGATTGCATTTATTAACAGCATAGATGACAAAGTAGAAGAAGTAAGAAGTCAACAGGAGGATGGAGAATATTGGTCTAGCCCGACTGTAATACAGTCACTTCGAAGTAGTACATACTTGTTGATTGATGTCATTAACATTAGCAATGAAATCACTCTTAAAAAAGATGCCACCAATAGTTTTGAATATTATGTACAGATGAGTCTAAAAAAAGATAAACTTATTGAGGAGTTAAAAAAATCTGCGGGTAATCAATTAAGTTCAATACAGAATTTCTGGATTGAATTAAATCAGACACTTTAATTTTACAATTTTAAACTAAAGAACAGTGATTTTTATCGTTACTTCTCAATATCAATTAACACAACATATGCACTATGAAGAATAATAAAACTTTTTGGGGTGTCGCAAGTTTCTTCACTATGCTAATGGTATGGATAGAGATGCCTTTATTGGCCCAAGAAGTACCTGCACATGCCATTACTAATGTAATGGTACATATGGCCGATGGAAACGTCATAGAAAATACTAATATCGTATGGAGAAATGGAATTATTGAACAGGTTGGAGTTAACGAATCTATTCCATTTGACGCCTTCGTAATCGATGGAGGAGATTCTTTACATGTATATCCCGGACTCATTGACGGGATGGCCACATGGGGGAGCCCAGATATACCTAGAGATTTACCTCGATTAGAAAACCCAGGTAAACCACCATACGATCGTGCAGGTGCTCAACCAGATAGAATACCAGCCCATTATTTGAACGAGGACAAAGCCTTTGAAGATGCTATGGAATCAGGTTTTACACTGGTTTCTCTTGGACTAAACGGTCAAATGTTGCCAGGGCATATACAACCTTTTAATTTGTCTGCAGCTAAGCTCACACAAGCCCATGCTTTTTCTGATCCTATTGCATTACAAGGTAGCTTTGATACTGCACCTGGTGGATGGGGTAGCGGTGCTTATCCATCTACACAAATGGGAGTGATGGCTTATTTTCGTCAGCTTATGTATGATGCTTCTGCCTTACAAGAACATATGATGTACTTTGAAAAGCACTCGAATATGACTCAACCCGAACAAAATGATGTCTTAGAAGCTCTTTTCCCATTAGTAAATAAGGAGTATCCTCTATTTTTCGAAGTAGATTCAAAGGAAGAAATCGAACGTTTATTTAGATTACAGGACGAATTTGGTTTTGAGATTGTATTAGTTTCAGCTAAGGAAGCTTCGGCCTTGATTGAAGAATTAAAGGCACGAAATATTGCTGTTTTGGCAAGTCTTGATGTCACAGAAATGCCAGATTGGTTAGAAAAAGAGATTAAGGATTCCAAAGTAAATAATGAGGAAATAAGTGAATCAGGTGACGATGATTCTGATAATGAAGATGTTGAGAGAATAGAACTGACCGAAGAGGAATTAGTATTTCGTTCGAAACAAAAAAAAGCCTGGGAAGAGGAAATAAATAATGTAGCTTCATTGGTTAAAGCGGGTATTCCCACAGGCTTTACATCAGACGGTTTGAGTCCTAAAGAAATACAGAAAAAGATTAATCTAGTAACAGAACATACTTCATTGACGAAGAGTGACCTCATTAAATTAATGACGGTGCAAAATGCATATATATTAGGTATATCTAACCGAGTTGGCACTATAAAAGAGGGTAATAGCGCACATTTAATACTTACTGACGGCCCTTTATTTGAAAAAGGAACTAAAATACATATTCAGGTTAGCCAGGGTGTGATCAATAATTTTATGGAGGATTAAAGATGAAAAATATAGTAAATACGCTACTGTTATTAGTCATTTTCTCAGTACCATCCTTGGCACAAGAAAAAGGATCCGTTTTCATTCAAAATGCCACTTTAATAACGATCACCGATGGTATTATTGAAAATGGTGATGTACTTATTATCGATGGAGTCATTACAGGAATAGGCACTAACCTTAGTGCACCTCTAGGTGTAAACGTAGTTAATGGAAGTGGAAAATATGTAATGCCCGGCATTATTGACGCACACTCTCACTTAAATACTGTGAGCACGAATGAGGCAAGAAATCCTGTAACTGCGGAAGTGACTATGGAGGAATCCATCAACCCTAATAGCGTTTCTATTTATAGAGCAATAGCAGGTGGAGTGACATCTATACATCTAATGCATGGTTCCGCTAACGTTATAGGGGGACAGGGAGAAACTCTTAAACTTCGATATGGAGTATCTCAGGATGAAATGAGATTTAGAAATGCTAAAAGGACTATTAAATTTGCACTAGGTGAAAATCCAACTCGTGTGCATGGACAGGGTAACGGAATCCAACCAAGAACTCGGATGGGTGTCGAGCAAATTATAAGGGGTCATTTTGATGAGGCACTCGATTATAAGAAAAAAAGAGAGGCTTATATAGAGACTAAAAAAGTTTATGAGAGAGATAGACGAGGTAGAATAGTTCCTCCGGTCCCAGTTGCCAAAAACCTGAGATATGATGTGCTAAACGATATCATTGATGGTGAGATACTGGTTCATTGTCATTCATATAGGGCGGATGAAATTCTCATGCTTATGCGTGTATTCAATGATTATGGAATTAAAAATTATACGTTTCAGCATGCAAATGAAGCCTTTAAGGTAGCACCAGAAATTGCTAAAAATGGCGCATATACATCAGTATTTGCTGATTGGTGGGCGTACAAATTTGAGGTTTACTATTCCACGGCCTACAATGCTACCATTTTAAATGAAAATGGAGTCACCAATAGTATCAATAGTGATAGTAATGAACTTATTCGACATCTAAATCATGAAGCAGCAAAAACAGTTAGGTATGGAGAAACTTCTGAAGCCGATGCCCTAAAGATGATTACAATTAACCCTGCGATGCAGCTTGGTATCGATAAGATGGTTGGCAGTTTGGAAGTAGGTAAGCATGGAGACATAGCCATTTGGAGTGGTCACCCGCTTAGTATATATTCTAAAGTACTGCAGACCTACATTGATGGAAAGAAATATTTTGATATGTTAACAAATCCGGCAGATATGAGAATTGCTGTAGACAGCAATGATTCCTATACAGAAGCGGAATTTAATACCTTTATCAAAGGTCGAGAAGAAGACGCATGTATGAGTGATGTATTTGAATTAATTCAACATTAAGTAAAAAGAAGTTTAATCATGAAACCAATAAAATGGAATTTAGTTCTTGCATTACTGTTGATAGGTTCATTCACAGCGCAAGCTCAAATCACTGGTAAACCGAACTTTGGTAAAATTGCCATTGTAGATGCGACAATACACACCGTTACAAAAGGAACTATAGAGAATGGTGTAATCAGCCTAGATGGTGAAAAAATTGAGTACGTTGGAACCGATCGCTCAAAAGTGAGTGATGAATATTATATTATACCGGCTTCAGGTAAACATGTATATCCTGGCTTCATGGATAGTGGAACCTCGTTAGGTTTAGTCGAGGTAAGCGCAGTTGCAGTAACAGTTGATAATCGAGAAGTGGGTAATATGAATCCTAATATGTTAGCATTCACAGCCTTTAACCCACATAGTGTTTCTATTGCCGTTACAAGAGTAAGTGGAGTTACTCATGTCATTACAGCACCTCAAGGGGGATTAGTGTCAGGTCAGGCAGCTCTTATGGATTTATGGGGCTATTCACCGGATTCCATGGCTATTGACGTTACAGCCGGCATGGTGCTAAATTGGCCGACTGTACGAAGTAGAGGTAGGGGGCCAAGAAACTTAGAAGAAGCCGAAAAAAGATATAAAGAGGCAATTAAAAACCTAAACAAATGGTTAGATAACGCCCGTTTTTATCACCAAATGATGTCTGAATATGATGCTGATACGTCTGGAAAAATTAAGCCTGAAAAAAATCAACAATTGCAATCTACGCGTGCATTGGTTAAGGGTGAAACTCCTTTAATAATTGCAGTTTCAAGTGAAAAAGATATTCTTAATGCAATTGAATGGGCTTCCCATGAAGATAATATATCATTAAATATTGTATTTGCTGGAGTTGAGGAAGGGTGGAGAGTTGCAGAGCAAATATCAAAAGCCGGAATACCTTGCTTAGTATCCACTCTTTATACACCTGTCCGACCATATGATCATATTCATAGGCCATATGAAAATCCGTCAGCACTTATGAAAGCGGGAGTAAAAGTAGCTATTATGACTGGAGAAGTAGAAAATGTACGTAATTTACCATTCAATGCAGGCTATGCCGCTGCTTATGGAATGGGGACGGAAGAAGCTATTAAAGCAGTCACCATTAATCCAGCTGAAATTTTTGGCGTTTCCAACCTTCTAGGTTCTCTGGAAGAAGGAAAACAAGCCAATTTATTTATTAGTAGTGGCGATCCATTCGAGCCTCTTAGCCAAATTGAGCAGGTCTTTATAAAGGGTTATCAAATTCCAATGGACTCTCGACACACACAATTATTTGAGGAATTTCTTGATCGAGATGCTACCCAAGAGTAATGGTGTTTGT
>MDTG01198710.1_pt1 | contig 11140 bp, 9 predicted proteins | sample 811421 | NCBI WGS metagenome assembly MDTG01 (sample SAMN05326645, study PRJNA326480) | marine metagenome | isolation source: seawater | place: Pacific Ocean: South East | collected 2011
AGGCTTAACACCAAATCTATCTCTAGATATAAGCAATCGATTATACTTTGGTGACCAAAACGAAAAAGCCCACATTCCATTAAGTTTAGGAATTATGTCAGCACCCCATTCTACAAGGGAATATAGTAATACTTCGGTATCGGAGTTGCCTCTAAACTTATAACCTTTTTTTTTTAGAACTTCGGCAAGTTCTAAATAGTTATAAATTTCGCCATTAAATACTAAAATTGAGCCGCTCTTGTCATCAATCATCGGTTGATGACCTGCTTGACTTAAATCCAAAATAGAAAGACGACGATGACCTAATAAAATATTTTTATCTTTCCAGATCCCTCTGTCGTCGGGTCCTCTATGTTCTAAAGTATTAAGAGCTATTTTAAAATTTTGAAAATTTTGACTTATATCATCTCCAAGCCAACCTAGTATTCCACACATAATATCAATCTTTTATACATATTATTGAAAATACTTACAAACTTTAAAATTATTTTTTGAAATATTTTTATTATATAGCCTCTATATTGATTTGTATTTGAAATTAAAGATAATTATTTTTTATGTACTGGATTAGACCAAAGTTCAAATAATTTTATAATTTTTACTTAACCTTTCATAATATTAGTATTAATTGTTATAGTTTTTATTTATAAATAGTATAAAAAAAAATAAATGAGCACTATCTTAAGTACAATTGCAGCAAGTATTTTAGGTTTAATAATTTTCCTAGTTCATAGCTATTTCTTAAATCAATATCTTAGAACAAAAAATAATTTAGCGTTAGCTTTAATGTTACCAATGATTACAGCCATAATTACAAAAACAATATCGACAAACTTATTTTTATCTTTAGGGATGATTGGTGCACTATCAATAGTTAGATACAGAACACCTGTAAAAAGTACTTATGAACTTACTCTTTTATTTGCATTAGTTACAATTGGAATCTCTTCAATAGTAAATATTAAATATTCTGTATTTTTAACAATTTTAATTGTGGTGATTAGTTTTTTATTACATTTGTTAAGTAAATTTAACTTAATTAAAGACTTTGAAGGTGAAAATGATGTCAATAATTCTGAAGTAATATTAAAAACAAGAAATAAATTTGATGAAAAAAATTTAAATAAATATCAAGGAAATCTTATTAGTAAAGAGCAGGATTTTGAAGATGAAAAATATAAAATTTTTGTATTTAAATTCAATAATTTTGAAAAAGCTAATGATTTTTGTAATGAACTAGAAAATGAAGAAAATGTATTATCTGTTAATTTGCAAAACTATTTTAATTAGTATTTTTTTTATTTTTTTCAATTCAAATTCTTATGCAGTATATAAAAAATTATTTGATCCAATTATTCCAGATAAAATTTATATTGATCTTAATAAAAAAAATTTAGGAATCTATGCAAATAAAATTTATGAAATTCAAAAAGATAAAAATTTAAATATTCATCCAAGAAACAAGAAATATTTCAGTGGAAATATTTCGTTCAAAAAAAATAAAAAATTTAAAAAGTATAAAATAAAACTTCGTATTATTGGTGACTGGAAAGATCATACAAATGTCTATTCTTTGATTAGTTCTTTGCAAATAAAAATTCAGGATGGAAATATTGGAGGTATAACTAAATTCAGACTTTATTTGCCAGAAACAAGAAAAAATAATAATGAGATCTTATGGTCAGTTATACATGAAGAATTAGGACTGCCTACTCTTTATAGAAAAATGGTTAAGGTAAATATAAATAATAATATTTATCGTGCTATTTTTGAGGAAGTTCCCTCGAAAGAGTTTTTAGAAAGATGGTCAATCAGAGAAAGTCCAATAATCGAATATGATGAAAGGCAAATTTGGCTAGACAGATATTATAAAAAAACAAATCGTTATAAATCAGGAATTGAAAGGTACAAAGTTGATAATATTAATTTTATAAAAACAAATATTGATACTTTAATTGCTCAAAAAAGTTTTAATATTAAAGAAACAGATATAATTAAGAATTTTAATAAACTTAACCAAGAGGTTGCTCCTCATGGACTAATTGCTCATAACAGAAAATTTATATACGATCCAATCTACAATATTCATTTGCCTTTATATTTTGATGGCAATGTAAATATTGACCGAAAAAACTCTTGTGAAAAATTAAATAAATTAAAATGGAATGATTCAAAAAGTGAAGAAAATAAATTATTTCAAAGTATAGTTAGAGAGTACAAAATTAGATTGTTGGATAAATCATATGATGTTGAGGAATGTTTTGTTAAAAATACAATATTAAAAAACAATTTTAATTTTAAACAAATCATAGCGTCAGAAATTGAAAATGCGATATTAAATAAAAATAATTATTTTTATCAATATAATGGGGAAGATTTTCAAAAATATAATTCTAAATTTTATGGATACGATGTTAAAAACTCAAAATTTTGTTTAAGTGACAATGCAAAATTAAAAAATTGCAGTAACTTAAATTTTGATCAAATCAGGTATTTGTTTTCAGGAAAGTTAAATTTAGAAAATCAAAATATACCATTTAATATTGGATTTTTTAATGAAATTAAAAAAGAAAATGCATTAACTAACAATTTATTAAAATTCAATCTTGATAAAGATTATAATTACCTAGCTAAAAGTTTTACTAATAATTTTATTTTGATTAACAAAAATCATGAAAAAAAAACAAAATTAGAGTTTGAATTAATGCCTGAATCGAGAATAATTATAATAAATTCTAATTTGATCAACATTGATATATCTATAAATTCAATTAAATATAAATCAATTTCTAATAAAGAAATTGAGTCGAGATATAATCAAAATCTTTTAACAGGTTGTTTAACATTAATAGATAGTAAATTTAAAAATATAAAATTAAAATCTAATGGTACAAATTGTGAAGACGATATAAATATTATTAGATCCTCTGGTGAAATTGATCATATAGAAATTAAAAACTCAAATTACGACGCTATAGATTTTGATTTTTCAAATATAAAAATTAATAATATTAAAATAACAAATTCAGGAAATGATTGTATTGATTTCTCTTTTGGAATTTATCTGATTTCTGAGGCGGATCTAAATAAATGCAAGGATAAAGCTATTAGTGTTGGGGAAAAATCAATTTTCTTAGGTAAAAATATTAACGCTCAAAATTCTGAAATAGGAATAGCTAATAAAGATAGTTCTGATTCTTATATTAATAAAATTTCAATTAAAAATGTTAAAAACTGCTTGGATAATTATAAGAAAAAAAAAGAGTTTGAATTAGGGAGAGTTTTTATAGTTAAAAAAGAATGTAATTTTAGCAAAGTTAAAAATCTTAATTTTATTTTAAAAGAGGATTTCTATTCAAAGTTTAAAGATTATGAAAAGGCAGGAATATAAATTTTTAATTAATAGATTTGAGCTAAATATATTAAAAAAAAAGCTTAAACTAAGAAAAAAATATAAATCAAGAATAATTAATTCTTATTACTTCGATACAAATTTTTTAAAAGATTTTATTGATAGTGAAGAAGGAACAGTCCCTCGAAAAAAATTAAGATTCAGATGGTATGGAAAAAAACAATCAAATATAGGTAATTTTGAAATAAAAATTACAGAAGATATAGTAAGAAAAAAAGAAAAAATAAAAATTGAAAATTTTGATTTAGAAATAAAAAATATCCTTAAAAAATTTAAAACCAATTATTATCCAATTATTAAGGTTAGTTATAATAGGGATTATTTTAAATCCAATGTATCTAACTTAGATATGAATTATGACACCAATATAATATATGAAAGGTTAAGTAAAAATTATAAAAGAACTGCAAAGATTTATGATTCTAACAACATTTTTGAAGTAAAAGACAATCTTAATATTTCACCTGATAATTTTCTAAAATATATTAATCACAAAAGAACTAGGTTTTCAAAATACTCAGAGGGAATTAAAAAAATTAATTTAAGTTAACTAAATGTTTCTTTTTTGTTGAACAAACTTTAACAATTCTTTCATCAAATTTACTCTCTTTACATTTGTGTTTAATAATATCTCCATACTCGTTAAAAAAATGGGTTCCAAAGTAGACAAAATTATAAAATTATTTGAACTTTGGCCTAATCCAGTACATAAAAAATAATTATCTTTAATTTCAAATACAAATCATTTTTTTAATATTTTTTATAAATTAGAAAAATATTATTTTTTTTGTCAAGTTGGAATTTATATCAATATATTTTCAACTTAACATGTAAATCAATCAAACTTTGTATAAACAAGCGATAATCTAAAAAAATATATAAATTTGATATTGATACTTCCTTATTATAAGAATGCTACTCAATTAATTTATCAATAATCATCCTATGGCAAATAATAATTAAAGCAATATTATTTATATTTTAATAACAAAATTCTACTAAAAATATAAAATGGGATATGTAAAAACATCATATAACCAGCTTGATCTTTTAAAACCTTCCATAGTTCTTTATTGTCTTTTTTGTACAAAATATTACTTATTCCACCAAGACTATAATTACATATGATTAAATTAACATAAGCTGATTTTCCGTGTTTTAAATATTCAAAGTAAGAATAAAGTTCACCTTTTAATTTATATCTTTTTGGATATTTAAACTTAATTTTTTTATCATAAAATACAGCTTGATGACAAACTACCCTTGTACCAAATAGAATTAAATTTTTTTTAGTTAAACTAAATGCTTTTAAAAGTTTTAAAAATTTTCTTTTAATATTAAAAATTTTAGCATTTCCATAAATCATCACATTATTCTCGAAACTCTTAAATGAAATATTTTGAATAACTTTTTTATTATAAAACGTATCTCCACTATTTAAAAAATTAATCCACTTTCCAGAAGCTAATTTCATGCCTGTGTTCATTGCATCGTAAATTCCATCATCTTTTTTAGAAATTATGCAATCTATAGAATCTTTATATTTTTTAACTATATTCATGGTCCCATCAGTTGAGCCACCATCAATTATAATATATTCAATATTTTCATATGTTTGATTAATGACACTTTGAATAGTTTTCTCAATATTGCTTACATCGTTATAGACAACTGTTATAATTGAGATTAAAATTTTTGTTTGTCTATTTTTTTTTTTTAACAATTTATTTTCCTTATTTAATCATATTAAACTTAAATTTGATAAATAAGTATTAATTGAATTATACATTTTTAATTTCATATGATGCTCAAATTTTTAAATTGTAAAATATTATTTTTATATAAATTTAATTCACAAATTTAGACATTATTTTATATTTTTAAAAAAATCCCATCCATTTGAAGAGTTCTACCATTTTTTGTATCTACAAACCCTCTCTGAAGAGACCACAGTGTAAAACCCTGTTTTTCTAGCCTCTTAATTATATCTTGCCAAAGTTCTTGGCCCTCATAAAGTTTAACTAAGGATAATTCACACAGAACTCCCTTGACGTTTGCCAATGTTTTTGATGCGCCATCAAGCACTTGAGACTCGTACCCTTGAGTATCGATTTTCAAAAAACAATTAGAGGATTCTTTTAAATAATAATTAGAAATAGTATCTAGCTTTACTATTGGTGTTTTTTCAACACCTATATAATTAGAATTTGAATCAGCATTTATGTGTGTTTCAAGCATTGGGAGTATTGAAGAAGAAAACGAATTTTTTGATATATTTATATTAATAGTTCCATTTTGATCTCCTAGGGCTACTCTATCATGTACAATCCAATTATCATCCATAGAAGCTTGATGCATTAACTTTTCTCTCGCACTTGTTAAAGGTTCAAAACTTATTATTTTACCATCATAACCTTTTCTTCTAATTTCTGATGAAAACTGACCAATATTTGCTCCAATATCAATTAAAACATCAATATCAACTTTTCTCATTGCTGCAATAATTTGTGATCCATAGTCTAAATTTGGTTGTAAACGATGAACCTCAAATCCAAATGTATTAAACAATCTTTTCAAAAAATTTTTCATTGGTTTGATATATATAAATATACCTCTTAATTTATAGATCTATTCTTAATTTTAAATATCATAATAATGATAATTAAAGCACTCAAAACAGTAGATTATTATTTTTTAAAATTTTTAAAATAATTTTAATTTATTTTTATATCTTTTCAAAAATTATTTCAATATTAATTAATAACAGTAATTCTTAATCTAAATTAATTTAGCTCACTTAAAAGTTTTTTATATATACTTAAATAACTTTTAACTATTTTTTTTTCTGAAAAAATTTTTATTGCTTGATCTCTTGAATTTTTAATTAATTCGACCGAGTCATTTTTTTTTAAAATGAAATTAATTCCATTGGCTAAATCTTTAGGGTCGAAAGCTTTTGCAAGATAACCTGTTTTTTTATGTATTATTATATCTGGCATGCCACCTATGTTAAAAGCAACTACAGGTGTACCACATGCTTGTGCCTCTACAGCTGTGTTTGGAAGATTATCTTGTCTTGATGGAACAACCATCACATCTGCTGCACTGTAAGCTGCTTGAAGACTTATATCGTCTTTGAGATGTCCAATATATTGAATTGGAAATCTAGTTTTATAAGGCTTGTTTGCTCTATTTTGACCAAAAACCACAACCTTAATTTTTTTATCTTTTAAAGAATATTTTAAATCTTTTAATGACTCAAACAAGAGATCAACACCTTTACGTGGATCATATCCACCATACATGGCACCAAATAATATTAAAGAAGTATCTGGTGAGAGGTTAAATTTTTTACGCGCAGCTATTTTATCCATTGGTCTCCAGCTATCGGTGTCTATAGGATTTGGAATTGTTGAAACTGACCAATTATTCATTAATTTACTCTCACGCACACAGTTAGTAAGCCAATTACTAGGTGTTACTACTTTAAATGGTTTTTTCCAATAATTTTTTTTTCTTTGCCAAGTCCATCGATTCAAATCAAAACCACTTTCATACGAGGGTCTATTGTTATAATTGTAGCCCTCTCGCCATCTATTATCATTTGTGTAATGCTCTGCACCGCAAAAAGCCCACATATCATGCAGTGTCCACACAATTGGCTTTTTTATTTTACTAATATCTTTTATGGAAAGCATTTCACCTTGCACCCAATGTAAATGAACAATATCAGCATTACTATTATTAATATGTTTAACCCACCCTGATGGCAAAATGGATGGAGAATGAATTATCTTATTTTTAGTTTTTAAAGTCTTAACTATTGTATAATTAATTAAATCTCGACGAAAATTACAAAACACACCATCTGTTTTACTGAAAATTTCAACTGTACAATCACTTAATTTTGATTGATTAACCCACATTCTAGAATTTATTTTCTGTTTAAGCAAGGCGTGATGAATTCTATAAACTGCATTATGTCCACCTCCATTATCAGCAAAAGTCAAATGTATAACCTTCACTTGAAAAATTTACTTTTTAGTTTCATAAAATAAAAAAAACTTTTTAATCTTTCTTGATCACATTTGCTAAAGAATATACATTTTCTCCCTGAATTATAAAGTCACGATTTTCAGAACTTATAACTTTTAAGAAATTTCTAAAATTTGCAGTATTTGGCAACATCCAATCATGTGGCTCAATAATAATAAGTGGTGTTTTTTCTACCCAACTAGTATTTTTTTCAAATAAATTATTTTCAAACCCTTCAATATCAATTTTAACAATAAAGGGTACATTCGTATTATTTTGAATTAAAATATCATTTATTGAAACAAGCTCTATTGAATTTATACTCTCAGAAATTATTGTTTTAAACGCATTATTATCTGCTTGACTATTAGCAATAGAAACAAAACCTTTTTCAGAACCTATTGCTGCATTTAGAAAAATAATATTTTTTAATTTCTTGCAATTTTTTTTCATCAAATTAAAATTATTTATTTCAGGTTCAATTGAGACAATCTTTGCCTCAGGAAATAACTCAGCAAAATATATAGATGATAAACCAATATTAGACCCACAATCGATAATCAATGGAGTTTTTCCACTTTGGATTATTAAGTTGTAAATTTTTTGTAGTTCATCATGTCTTCTTAAGAATTGTAAATTATAGCAATGGTCTGTAAAAATTTGATCTGCAGTAATAGAATCTATTTTTTCTCTAGAAAATATTTTGAAAAATTTTTTATTAACTTTATCAAAGAAATATATATATCCATTTAAACTTGGATTTAATCTTATAAATCTCCGACTTTTTCCAATTATAGCTAAAATAAGTTTAATTATAAATTTTACATATCTAATCATTAATATTTTAATTACTATTGTAGAGTTTAAAATTTTTAATTTTAAAATAAAAATGCTTCATAGCTCTAATAGGAAAATTAATCAATTTATATGGATAACGTAAGTGTTTACCATTGAAATGATTGTCAAAGGTATATCTGTCTGCTTCTAAATGTCTTTCAAATATTCTTGAATGTTTTAAAGTTCCAATTTTTTGAGTTGGTATTTTATTTGATCTACTATTATCATTTTTTGTATGAGTCGCATTTAATCCAAAACCAATGTTGCTAACTAAATTGACATTTGGTGTCACTGTTAGTCCGTTTTTATACCAAACATTAGCGGTCCAAGGATAGGCCCAACTATCAATTTTTTTTAAATACACATTTTCAAAAATATTCTCCCAATATCTCCTCTCTACTTTATCAGGTATACAACTCAACCAATCTTTAGATTTTTTCCATTTAGGCCAAAATTTTATATCACCTTGATAAACTTTCCAAGATCTTCTCCAACTTGCCCATCCCCAACAATGATTATATTTTGAAAAATAATAAGAAGCATCTCCTCGCCATTGATTATTTTGAAAATTATTACCAGTTATAACTGATACTCTTTTATCTTTAGCATAACGATCTAATAAACTTTCACAAAATGTAAAAAAATCTAAATGAGGTACGCAGTCATCTTCTAAAATAATGCCCTGTTCTTCTTGTTCAAAAAACCAGGTTATTGCTTTGCTAACCCCTTTTTTACAGCCCAAATTTTTTTTTCTAAAAAGAGTTTTGACCTCACAAGGCCAGTCAATCTTAGTTACAATATCACGTACCTTATTAACTTTTTCTGTATCTTCATCACTCCCTTCACGCGGGCCATCTCCTGCTATATATAGTCTTGGGGGTTTTGCCTCGCATATCTTTTTAAAAACTTTTGATGTTGTATCAGGCCTATTAAAAACAAGCAACAATACTGCTGTTTGAGATTTTGATGGTGACAAATACATATTTAATTAATTTTAATGATTTTTTTAATATTGTTATAATAAGATACGGATGCAATCTTCCATAAATCACTATGATTATGCCAAGAAATAATGTCATTCTCTAATGACAAGGCTTTATTTTTGATTGTTAAAAAATTTTCAAAATCAAATTCTCTAACAAGCTTTAAAATAAACTTCTTAAAATCTTTATCATTAAAAATAGCAGGCAAATCTGATGCGAAGCCCATTTTATTTTTATTTAGATAAATATCATCATTTCCATACTTTTTTAACAATTCTCTTAAAATAGACTTGCTACCTATTTCAGAAACTTTAATCTTAACTGGTAATTTTCTTGTAAACTCAACAAATCTATAATCCATAAATGGCATTCTCGACTCTAGTGAACATGACATTGATAGCCGATCAAAAGTTCTTAGAACTATTGGTAGGATTTTATAATCAAAACTTTTATGTAAAGTTTGATTAAAATCAGCTCTCTCACCAAAAAAAAACTGTTTGAAATCACTTAAATATGATCTGAGCAATCTTAATTTATTTAATTTTTGTAGTAAACCTGGGTGTAGCATTTCTAATTCAATTTTTTTTCTTAACATATAGTCTTTAAATTTATAATTCTGCAATGCTTCTATTTTAGAAGCATGGATCATATAAGGATATCCACCTAATTGCTCGTCTGCTCCGTGACCTTCAAGCACAACTTTGTAGCCCATTTTTGCTATTTGCCTGTAAGTAGATAAATAAGCTATAGCAGAGGGATTCCACATAGGTAACTCTAAGTGCCACAAAGCCTCTTTTACGTCAGCAAGAGGTGAAGTCGATTGTTCAACTAAAACTGGTTTATCTCCATACTTTTTTGCTAGATTAATAGCTAATGTTGACTCATCTGTTTTGTTATTCGCATGTTTAAAGACGAATGGCTTTACATTTAATCTTAATTTCTCTTTTATTAGAGTATATATTAAAGTAGAGTCGAGGCCTCCACTAAGAGTTATCGCAATAGGTACATCAGATCTACAACGAATTTTAATTGCATCCAATAATATATCTTCACATTCTTGAATTATTAAGTTTTTGTTTCCATATAACCTTTTCTGATCAAAACCAAAATACCATCTAGACTGTTCATTGATTTTACCATTTTTCACGATCATATAATGCCCTGGTTTTATTAGATTGATATTATTGTAGCCACTTCTTTCATCAAAATCTGTAGCTGTATCCTCAAAATAAGAATTTATAATTGAGTCATCCAGATCAGTGTTTGGATTTAAGTGCAGCAAAGGTTTTAATTCTGATGAAAAATAAAATTTTTCGTGGACTTGCGTATAATAAACTGGCTTAACACCGAATCTATCTCTTACAATAAATAATTCTTGTTTTTTATTTAGGTATGCAAACGCAAACATTCCATTAAGCTCATTTAAAATATTAATACCAAATTTATTTAATAAAGTTATTAACACCTCTGTATCTGATTTAGTATTAAGCTGTTGTTCTGATAAATACTTTTTTTGTAATTCTAAATAATTGTAAATTTCACCATTGAAAACTAAGATTGATCCATCTTTTTCAAATGGTTGATTGGCAGCTATATCAAGGTCAATAATTGATAATCTAAGATGTCCTAGAGTATAATTATTACTTTTTTTAATATCTCTAGCATTAGGACCACGATGCTTCATGAATTCAAAAAAATGTTCCTCTAATTTTTCTAAGCCTGTATAGCCAAATATTGCACACATTATTTCTTATTCTTTAAGATATTTTCTATTGGTTTTAAGCAGAGATATGCATAATAGCTCTCTAAACAAGTTTTTTTAACACCTAATAGTCTCAAAAGTCCACCAATTTTTGGCACATCTAACAAATAA
>MDTG01038125.1_pt1 | contig 11139 bp, 9 predicted proteins | sample 811421 | NCBI WGS metagenome assembly MDTG01 (sample SAMN05326645, study PRJNA326480) | marine metagenome | isolation source: seawater | place: Pacific Ocean: South East | collected 2011
AACTTTTCAATCCCAGCCTTGAATTGTGCCTCAATCTCGACATTCCAGTCGCCAGACTCATTGATGCTACTCAACAGGTCGCCGTGCTCACTGTTCATGTAACTCAACAACGCCGCCTCAAAATCAAGCACCTTTTTCAGTTCGATATCTTCCAAATGCCCCTCGTTGGCCGCATAGATTGAAATAGCCATCTCCGCAATTGACAAGGGTGAGTATTGTTTCTGTTTCATCAACTCAGTGACGCGCTGACCATGCTCTAGTTGTGAGCGAGTCGCATCATCCAGATCAGAGGCAAACGCAGCAAATGCAGCAAGTTCGCGATATTGAGCCAAGGCAATACGGATGCCGCCACCGAGTTTCTTTATAATCTTGGTCTGTGCCGCACCACCTACTCGCGAAACCGAGATACCTGGATTCATTGCTGGGCGAATTCCTGAATTAAAAAGATCTGTCTCGAGGAAGATTTGACCATCGGTGATCGAAATAACGTTGGTGGGAACAAATGCTGATACGTCCCCTGCCTGCGTCTCAATAATCGGTAGCGCGGTGAGTGATCCAGTCTTGCCCTTCACCTCACCGTTAGTAAACTTTTCGACATAGTCTGCGCTAACCCGAGATGCGCGCTCCAGCAGTCGAGAGTGAAGGTAGAACACATCACCGGGGTAAGCCTCTCGGCCGGGCGGCCGACGAAGAAGTAGCGCAATCTGGCGGTAGGCTATAGCCTGCTTTGTCAGATCGTCGAATACAATTAATGCATCTTCACCGCGGTCTCGATAGTATTCACCCATCGTACTGCCGGAATACGGCGCTATAAACTGCATGGAAGCTGGGTCAGAGGCGGAAGCCGCAACGACGATGGTGTATTCCATCGCGTTGTGTTCGTCGAGTTTCTGCACAACACTCGCGATAGATGAGGCCTTTTGTCCAACCGCCACATAAATGCACTTAACGCCTTTACCTTTTTGGTTGATGATGGTGTCAATGGCAACGGCTGTCTTGCCTACCTCTCTATCGCCAATTATCAGCTCGCGCTGCCCGCGGCCAACTGGCGTCATGGAGTCGATTGACTTTAGGCCTGTCTGTACCGGCTGGGAAACTGACTGCCTGGCGATTACGCCAGGTGCTACTTTTTCAACCGCGTCTGTCAGTTTCGCCTCTACTGGACCTTTGCCGTCTATGGGCTTACCAAGGGCATCTACAACACGACCCTCGAGTTCTGGCCCAACCGGCACCTCAAGAATTCGCCCGGTGCATTTGCAGGACTGGCCCTCTTTGAGGCCAAGATAATCACCCAATACCACTGCGCCAACAGAGTCACGCTCAAGGTTGAGAGCCATACCGTAAATGCCGCCCTCAAACTCTATCATTTCTCCATACATAACATCGGTTAGGCCAAAGATGCGGATAATACCGTCGGACACGCTAACAATCGTGCCTTCGTTCTTAGCCTGAACGGATACATCGAGGCTGTCGATGCGCTGCTTGATAATCTCACTGATTTCTGACGGATTCAGTTGTTGCATGCTCGTTTCCCTTATTCCTGTAATGCCTTCTTCGTTTGGCTCAGGAATTCATTGATTCGACTAACTTGACCAGTTTTCCGCGCACCGAGTTATCGATCACGGTGTCTCCAGCCCGCACAACGGCCCCACCAATCAAGCTGTTGTCCACGGTCGTGCTGAGGCTGACGTCTTGCGCTAGACGCCCCTTTAAGCCCTGGGCCAGATTATCCAGATTTTCCGAACTGACCTCGAAGGCCGTTGTGATTTCTACAGTAATTGACCTTTCCTGATTTGCCTTCAGGGCATGGAACAGTGCAGAAATGGCTGGTAGAAGGACCAGGCGCTTATTTTCAGCGAGTAACCGGATGAAATTCCGGGCCTTGGTGTCTAGGTCGTCACCCAGAAGCTCGACAAATGAGTCCACTACGCTGTCGGTTGACAAAGACGGGTCGGTTAGAAGCCGTGTTACCGATTGCTCCGACGAGACAGAAGCCGCGGTAGCTAGCACCGAGGACCAATGCCCCAGAGAATTATCGCCCAATCCAGATTCAAATGCTGCTTTAGCATACGGCCTGGCTAATGTAGTGAGTTCTGCCATTGGCTGAGTTTATCCTCTGCTCAAAGTTCCGCGGCAAGCTTGCTTAGAAGCTCTTCATTCGCAGCCTGATCGATTGATCGTTCAAGAATTTTTTCGGCCCCAGCAATCGCAATAGCGCCAACCTGCTCGCGCAAGGCCTCACGGGCCCGGTTCATTTCCTGCTCAATTTCTGCGTTGGCCCCTGCAATAATTCGCTCGCCTTCTATTTTGGCTTTATCTTTTGCTTCCTCCACAATCTGAGAGGCTCGCTTGTTAGCCTGATCTATAATCAAGGCTGCTTGCTCCTTTGCTACACGCAATTGGTCAGAAGAGGCGTTTTGCGCTAATTCTAGGTCTTTCTGCGCTCGCGCAGCGGCCTCAAGGCCATCTGCAATACGCTCCTTGCGGTCCTCCAACACGTTGGAGAAGAGCGGCCAGACCTTGGTGGAACAGAACCACCAGAAAACAAAAAAGGCGGCCGACTGCCCAAATATGGTAAGAGTGATATCCACGGGAACCTCTCGCTAGTTAGTATGGTTTAAACACTTTTAGAGCCTTTAACCCAACTGGCTTAGAAACGGATTCGCGAACGTAAACCACATCCCAATACCAATACCAATCATCGTAATCGCGTCGATCAGACCAGCAACCAAAAACATTGAACCCTGGAGCTTGGGCGCCATTTCAGGTTGTCGAGCTGAGCCCTCAAGAAACTTGCCGCCCAATATCCCGAAGCCGATCGCCGTGCCCAGTGCGCCCATGCCGAGCAGCCAGAATACGCCGATTACAGTTGCTGCCAATATAGTTTCCATTTTTTTCTCCAGTTCAGAAAGAAAGTGTTAACAATTTTAATTAGTGATGAGCCCCATCGTGCGCGGCATTGAGATAAACGATGGTTAACATCATGAACACAAACGCCTGCAGAGGAACCACGAGGATATGAAATACCGCCCATACAAAGTGAAACGGCAGTTGGTATAGTCCCAGCAGTGCTGAAATCACCAGAAATAGGAGCTCTCCGGCATAAAGATTACCGAATAATCTTAGTCCAAGAGAGATCGGCTTAGCCAAGAGCGTTGGGATTTCAATCATTAGGTTAAAAGGCATCATCCACTTGCCAAATGGATGAAAGGCCAGTTCGCTGAAGAAACCCCAGGCGCCCTTGTTCTTTATACTGTAGTAGATAATCAAGGCAAAGATACTAAACGACATGCCTAGGGTGATGTTCGGATCTGTTGTCGGTACCACTTTGAAAGACATGTGTTCCTGACCAAAGAAGTGGCCGATGAAAATTGCGACTTCTGGTAGCCAGTCTACCGGCACAAGGTCCATAAGGTTCATTAACATGATCCAGACAAATACCGTTAAAGCGAGCGGAGCAATGACCGGGTTTTTATGGTTGAAACCTTCGGAGACTCGATCGTCAACAAATTCAAAGATACTTTCAACAAAGTTTTGCGTCCCGTTCGGGACTCCAGACGTAGCTCTTTTGCCAATCCACCGGAAAAAAAACAATGCCCCACCACCAAGAAACAACGACCAGAAAAGCGTATCAACATGAAACGCCATAAACCCCATCTCAGTCGCTTCCTCCATAGTATGGGCAAAGCCCCATCTGCCGCTTGGGTGTTGACCGAATGTCAAATAGGAGAGGTGATGAGTGATATATTCCTGAGCAGTTGTCTCAGCACCGTGCTCAGCGGCGGCGTGCGCCGCATTGGCTAACTCTGCCATTAAGTTTTCCTGACTCTCTTGAAATCCAATTAAGCTCGCTTGGATGCCGAACAAACCCTACTTACGTGCGCATGGCGCATCGCCTCAGGGTAATGACGTGCTCTTGTGTCCGTTGGGGCTGTAATCAATTCTCACAGCTGCTACAACACCAACAACCTGTACCGTCAAAAACGCCAGGATCATGGCGAACTCGATCACACTAGGCAACAAGGAAAAACACAAAGCGAACATCACAACGGTGATGAAGAATTTGCCAATTTCTCCTGCAACAAACCCCTTAACAATTTTCTGAGCGTTTCTGGCTCCCCGGTGCTTGAAGGTTTGTGCCGCAAAGAACGCGTTCGATGCGCTACTAACGATGCCCCCCAACAGCACCGAGAAGGCAGCTTGGGCACTTATCAGAGCCAAAGAGACAACTGTTATAAAGGCAGTCGCAGACACTTGGGCGACGATCACTTTATGGACAGGGGGTGGCTTTAAATTTGTCACGTCTACGACAGGGAAGCTCACTGTATGTCAGAGTATTTCCCAAGGCCTCCCACGACACTTAATCGCTACGGTGGTCACCAAAAGCCCGCGCATTATAGGAACTTTACTGGGGTATCGCAACCCGCGCCAGAATCAACTCGGCTCTGAAAACAAAGGGCATTTTTGCTGAGGAGTTGCATCAAATGACAACTTTTTTGTAGGGGTTTGCTAGCCGAATGGTGCTAGGGACCCTAACCTAATTGATATGTGTCAAGATGCCGTCTAATTCATCCAGGGAGTTGTATTTTACAACCACCTTCCCTTTGCCTCTTGCGCTATGCTGAATCATTACTTTTGCCCCCAACTTCTCCGCTAGATTGTCCTCGAGGCTTTTAATGTCGGGGTCAAGCGTCTTTATTTCTGGGGTATTGCCTTTATCTGCAAGTAATCGTCTGACCAAGGCTTCTGTCTGACGGACCGAGAGCCCTTTTCCTGACACCACTCGTGCTGCATTGGTTTGCTGATCGCCAGGTAAAGCTAGCAGCGCTCTGGCGTGTCCCATTTCGAGGTCCCCGTGTTCTAGCATTCTTTTGACTACTATGTGGAGATTAATCAGACGCATCAGATTGGTCACGGTAACTCTCGATTTTCCAACAGCATCAGCGACTTCTTGTTGGGTCAGCTCGAACTCATCCTGCAGACGTTTGAGAGCCATTGCCTCTTCAATCGGGTTAAGGTTTTCGCGCTGAATGTTCTCAATAAGCGCCATGGCGATGGCAGCTTCATCACCTACGGGTTTAACAATTGCTGGTATGGTGTCGAGATCAGCCATCTGGGTGGCCCGCCAGCGTCGCTCACCAGCAATGATTTCGTATCTTTCTGAAGAAATCGGCCTTACAACTATTGGCTGCATTACTCCCTGATTTTTGATCGAAGCAGACAGTTCTTCAAGGGCTTCCTCATGCATATCGGTCCGGGGTTGATACTTACCTCGCTGGATCAAGTCCACCGGTATGTTCATTAAGTCACCATCTCGAACCATTTTCTGTTCAATTGGTTGTGATTGAGCTGAATCTGTTTCGCGAGATCGGCCTCCGAGCAGGCTCGCCATCGTCTTTGCGCTTCCAGCCGACAACAAAGCGTCAAGCCCTTTACCAAGTTTTTTCTTGTCGTTCATAATAGGGGCCGCAGAATAAGCTTATTTTCAAGAAAAATTGTGAGTGTGTGCTTACTAACACTAAACATGAGCCCGTTTACTGAGCCCCTCGAGCAGACTCATCGTGGCGTCGCAGCATTTCTCCCGCCAAGGCCAGATAGGCAATAGCTCCTCGGGATTTACGATCGTATTTTATGATCGGCTCGCCATAACTTGGCGCCTCGGCCAATCGAATGTTACGTGGCACTACAGTTCGGTAAACCGCATCTCCGAAGTAGCTGAATAGTTGGCCATTGACTTCACTCGTTAATTTGTTACGAGGGTCGTACATTGTGCGAAGAATTCCCTCGATTTTCAGAGTCGGATTGATCCTGTCCTGAATCGCTCGGATGGTGTCCATCAGAGCCGACAGCCCCTCTAGCGCGTAATACTCGCACTGCATCGGAATCACAACGCCATCGGCTGCCACAAGCGAGTTGATCGTCAACATGTTGAGGGCCGGGGGACAATCAATGACTATAAAATCGTAATACTCGCGGTTCTCTTCGATAATGGCTCTTAATCTAAGCTCCCGTTTATCCAAAGAAATCAGTTCAATTTCAGCTGCCACCAAATCACCGTTTGCAGGTAGTAAGTCGTACTCTCCACTTACTGTCCGTTTAACAACGCTGGCGTAGTCTGCCCGCGCCGTCAACAAGTCGTAAATTGAATGCTCAAGTTCGCTCTTGTTCACGCCCGAGCCCATAGTCGCATTTCCCTGAGGATCCATATCGACCAATAAAACCCTGTTTTTGGTCAGGCTGAGAGAGGCCGCTAGATTAACTGAGGTTGTGGTTTTTCCTACCCCACCTTTCTGATTAGCAATGGCCAGAACTTTGCTCACTGTTACTCCCTACACTGTATCTTTTTCACGCGCTGTTGCGCAGGCTAGCTACCAACAGTCTACCCTAATGTGGGATGCTTTGTGTGCGAAATATTTTGGACAGAATTCTAGGTGCATTCCTTTTTAACTACAGTAACGACGTGCCGCTCCTCACGCAGAGACGGTACCGCGATTTTTTGAATATCCAGAGCTTTGAAAGGGAGTGGCAATTCCTCTAGTTCTGCCGCCGGAAGCTGGCCTTTTAAAGCAATCAATCGCGTCTGATCTCCCATGAGATTGCATGCTCGTTTTGTGATGCTTGACAAGGACGCGAAGGCTCGGCAAACGATAATATCGAGTGGTGCTTTGGGCTGATAAAACTCTAGTCGGCTTTTTTCAATGTTCACGTTTTCTAACTTAAGAGCCACCTTCACTTGAAACAGGAATCGCGTTTTCTTACCGTTACTGTCAAGCAAGGTGAATTGCGAACCAGGATGGAAAATTGCCCAAGGTATGCCTGGCAAGCCTGCGCCCGAACCCACATCCAGGACACGGGAGGGGGTTCCAACTGCAACAAGGGGTAAAACCGATAAACAATCGAACAGATGCCTGGTAAGCAGCAGATCATTTCTGCAATTAGCCACCAAGTTGTAGGTTTGATTCCATTTCTGAATCAAACAGAGATATGCTTCGAGTTGATCTATTTGCTGCACATTGAAGGGGAGCCCAATTTGTTCCAGCCCCTCTGATAATTGATCACGCAGTTGCATAAAGTTCCGAAGACCGACTCAGTTGCCATTTTGGAACGTCACTGCCTTTATGACCCAGGTCTTAGCTCGCTTTGCGATTTGTAGTATCGTATTTCTTAAGGTAGACCATCAACATCGAAATGGCCGCCGGCGTCATTCCTGGTAAGCGAGACGCTCTACCAATATTTCCTGGCCTCGCAGCTTCCAGTTTCTGTTTTAGTTCCGTAGACAGCCCATGGACTGTTGAGAAATCGAAGCCTACAGGAATTGTCGTGCTTTCCTGTTTTTTCAGTCTCGATACTTCTTCTGACTGTCGGTCAATATAGCCTTTATATTTGATTTTTATTTCGGCCTGAAGGCGAGCCTGCTCCGCGATCCGACGTTCCACGCTATCTTCTTCAAAATCCAACTCAGTCGCGCGACTCCCAGTAACATCAAGCAACATGTCGTAATTTACTTTGGGTCGCGAGAGCAATTCAGACAGTCGATATTCACGCGCAATCGGCTTGTCCAAAAGTTTATTTAGCTTCGCTGCGGCTCGGGAGTCTTTGTAGATGATTTGATGATTGAGGTACTCGATCTCATCATCGACCGCACTGGCCTTTTGCTGGAAAAACGCCCATCGCTCATCATCAACCAAACCGAGTTTCCTACCTATCGACGTAAGCCGAGTATCGGCATTATCTTCCCTGAGTGTCAGTCTATATTCTGCGCGGCTAGTAAACATCCGATACGGTTCGTCGGTCCCAGCAGTAATAAGATCATCTATTAGAACGCCAATATAGGCTTCGTCTCTGCGGGGACACCACGGCGTCTCGCCGTGCACAGCAAGCGCTGCGTTCAAACCCGCCAGCAAACCCTGAGCTGCCGCTTCTTCATACCCGGTAGTACCATTGATTTGTCCTGCAAAGTACAGCCCCTCTATATGACGTGTTTCGAGAGAGTAGTTCAGGTCCCTAGGATCGAAAAAGTCATATTCGATTGCGTAGCCAGGACGCGTTATATGCGCGTTTTCAAACCCCTTAATCTGACGAACCATATTTATTTGTACATCGAAAGGCAGGCTCGTTGAGATTCCGTTTGGATACAGCTCATTCGTGTTCAAGCCCTCAGGCTCGACGAAAATCTGATGACTTTTTTTGTCAGCAAACCGCATTACCTTGTCTTCAATTGATGGGCAGTAGCGAGGCCCTACTCCTTCGATGACTCCGGTGTACATCGGGGAACGATCCAGTCCGCCGCGGATAATTTCATGACACGCTTGGTTAGTGCTGGTGATGTAGCAGGGGATTTGCTTGGGATGCTCTGCTTTTCTGCCTAAAAATGACATTACGGGAGTAGGGCTGTCGCCATGTTGGATTTCCATAACAGAAAAGTCGACAGTTCGAGAATCTATTCGCGGCGGCGTTCCCGTTTTCAGACGCTCGACTCTGAAAGGAAGGTTTCGTAGACGCTCTGCTAGGGCAACAGCCGGCAGATCGCCAGCTCTACCACCGTTACTTTGCTCTAAGCCAATATGAATCTTACCACCAAGAAACGTCCCGGTCGTGAGTACAACTTTCTTGCCAAAGATCTCCAAGCCCATTTGTGTGCGGACACCATTAACGACATAGTCTGTCAGCAAAAGGTCTTCAACAGCGGACTGAAAAATAAACAAGTTTACCTGTGCTTCGAGGATTGCTCGAATAGCGGCTTTATACAGCACACGGTCTGTTTGAGCGCGGGTGGCTCGAACCGCTGGCCCTTTACTACCATTCAATACTCGAAATTGAATGCCAGCTCTATCCGTTGCGCGCGCCATTGCTCCTCCTAACGCGTCTATTTCTTTGACGAGGTGGCTCTTCCCAATGCCTCCGATGGCTGGATTGCAAGACATCTGTCCGAGCGTCTCAATGCTGTGAGTAATCAGCATTGTTTTTGCACCCTTGCGAGCAGAAGCGAGAGCTGCTTCCGTACCTGCATGTCCACCACCCACTACGATAACGTCGTACTCATTGTCGTATCGCATAGTCAATCTCATCTATTAATTTTGAGTGGGTTAAGTATATAACGAGCGTAGAGATTTAGCAGGTTCGGTCTAATGATGACGAAAACTCTTGCTAGAGTCTTCAATTAGCAATTTACAATCTTATATATATAAATATATATAAATATATATAAGAGTATTATTGTTGTTGTTATTGTGCAGGCAATTCTCTGTTAATACATAAGATATCTCCCTATATAACAATTAGTTATCCCTTTAACAAGTGCGTGTAAAAACACGGTATCAATAAGGTATTCACTTTGTACGGTTTGTGGGTTCTTTGCTTCTATTGCTATCGCGATGACGTTATGGGGATTCGCCCACAGAATTTACCACGGGTTGACCGATGTTTTGCACAAGAAACTAAGATACTGACTCTGTTTGTCGAGCGATTTCTGAAGGCTTTGGTGGCCTATTTGCCAATACAAAAGCTAGAAAATATCTCTCCAAGCAGATCATCGCTGGTGACCTCACCCGTAATCGCGCCAAGGTAGGCTTGAACTCTGCGTAAATCTTCTGCAATGAGTTCGAGCGGTAAATTCTCCCCAAGCCCAAAGATAGCTGAGGAAAGTGCTTCTTGGGCATCTGATAAGGCTGTAAGGTGCCTCTCTCTAGCGCTGAAGTTTCCTTCACCTATGTTTTGGTAACCTGCAATTTCAACAAGGTGATCTCTCAATTCATTAAGTCCTTCGTTAGTCTTGGCGGACAATCGGAATAGCTTAAGCTCATGCTCTCGGTAGCTTGTTGAAGAAACACCTGATTTACTATTACTGATCAAATCAATTTTGTTAAATACCACACAAAGACGGCTAAGAAGATGGTTAATTTCGGCGGGTGACTTTTTTTCGTCAGCAGTGTCGCCGTCATAATTACCAGCGCAAAGAGTTTCGACAATAGGAGAAAGATCCTGATCTGAATACATTGTGCTATCGGTCACCAACAAGATTAGATCGGCTTCGTCGAGCGCTGAAAGGGCCCTTCTCACGCCCTCCTGCTCAACAACGTTTTTGCTGTAACGCAAGCCTGCAGTGTCAATGATATGAATTGGTAATCCGTTGAGGTTGATTTCTTGCCTAAGCACATCTCGAGTAGTGCCCGGAATGTTCGTAACGATGGCAGTGTCGCTGCCGGCTAGTGCATTTAAAAGGCTCGATTTTCCAGCATTGGGGATCCCGGCAAGGACGACGGTAATGCCATCTTTTATAACGAGACCTTGCTGGGCCGCCTGAAATACTTGAGTAAAATGGTGGTTGGCTGTCTGCATTGCGTCAGACACTCTAGCGCTTTCCATAATATCGATGTCTTCATCGCTGAAATCTATAGCTGCTTCAACGTCCACCCGAATTTTGGTGATATCTCGTACTAGCTGATTGATTTTTTCAGAAAAGACACCTTGGAGAGTTCTCATGGCTGAGCGAGCAGCTTGAGCAGAGCTTGCATTTATAAGATCGGCAATGGCTTCGGCCTGAAGAAGATCAATCTTACCATTTAGGAATGCACGTTCAGAAAACTCTCCGGGAGCGGCCAGTCTGGCTCCCAGTGCGACGCACTGATTAAGAAGCGAAACGAGCACTTGACTGCCTCCATGCCCGTGGAGTTCTACAACATCTTCGCCAGTGAAAGAATGGGGCGACTTGAAAAAAAGCGCGATGCCGCGGTCGATTAGCTCTGAGCTGGCGAGCGTCATGTCGACTAAGGTGGCTCTTCGGGGTTTCAGGGAGATCCCGATGATTTTCTTGCTGATGGAAATTGCTTTTGGGCCTGACAAGCGAACAATTCCGATCCCAGCGTGCCCGTTGGCCGTGGCTATAGCACATATTGTATCTGAATCTTTTTGAATCATGCGCTTGATTCAGTCAATGACCGGTAAGACTGTTTTTTATTCATTCTACCGATGTGCTTCCGGCGAGGGATTGGCTTTAAGCCGTTTTTTTAGTGCCATGGGCAGCATCGAGTTTCTTTGTGATGTACCACTGTTGCAGAATGCCAAGTAGTCCATTCGTTAACCAGTAGAGTACAAGGCCTGCAGGGAACCAAAGAAACAAAACTCCCATCATGATTGGCA
>MDTG01199116.1_pt1 | contig 11139 bp, 11 predicted proteins | sample 811421 | NCBI WGS metagenome assembly MDTG01 (sample SAMN05326645, study PRJNA326480) | marine metagenome | isolation source: seawater | place: Pacific Ocean: South East | collected 2011
TTACAAATAGATTTTTAAAAAAATAAAAAAAAAATAATATGGGAGCAATAGCATCAGCAGACACGGTTTACGCAACAGCTTACTTAACAGAGCTAGGAAGACAGTATCTATTTCAAGATAACAATCACCCTAGATTCGTAGAGCTTAGTGATGGAACTAGAATTGATAAACTAAAAATAGAGAGATTTTCTCTAGGAGACCCAGACGTCAACTATAAAATACCAGATTTATTAACATCAGGAGATATGCCTGACTTATCTGGTGAAAATGAAAATAGCATAACTGGAGCTAAGGGAAGGACGTTAAATAATTTAATTTCACCTAGTGATTCTATTTTGGGAGACGGAGACGACACATTAGAATACAGTACAAGCGAAGGCGATATAATGGTTGATTTAAATAAAGATTTAGAAAAAATACCAACAGTATTCACTCAAGAATTACTTACTTTAATTGACGAAGAGCCAACACTAGAATCAACATACGATTTGCTTCCTAAAAATTTTGGCGAAAACCAAGTTAAAGATAACGAATTAATAATACCCTTGAGACAGGCGACAACAACATCTCCTGGATACAGAATGAGAATTTTATATCCGACAATTGAAGACGACCACAACATTTGTACCATTCAATTTGAAAGAGCAAACATATTAAAAACAACTAAAAAAGCTTATGAAAAAGCTGCACTTATAGCTAGACCAGAAGATTTAGGTTCAGCAGGATAAGAAAATAAAAAACAAATTAAATTATGCCAACAAATAATAACGTAAGCCCAGTAAGAAAAGTTGCAAAGAACTTTAGCAAAACACCTTTAACAAGAAGATTAGGACCAGCCGTAACTTCAAAAGCGCCTTTAGAAGAGGCTGTTGCTGATGGAAATCAAGAAGTAGAATACAATGATTGGCAAGTAATGGACAATTTTGATGAAGGTTTAAGAAGTGCATTAATAAAATGGATAAACACTACAAAGGAAGGAAAGCAACTAACGTCTATAACTGGTTCAACAAGAACAAAAACTATAAACTTTCAATTTTACGGTAACCCTTCAAAAGATATAATTGGAGCAGGTGACATAGGTGAATTTAAATTAGAATTTAAATATACCAAAAAAATAATACAACCTTTAGTTGTTACTGCTGACAATACCATTATAGAAAGATAAAATAAATAAATAAATACAAATAAAATGATTGCAGATTCAAGATTTACGAAAAAAGTAGATTCATATGTAGCCTTACAAAGAGAGAGTTCAAGAATAAAAAGTCTTTCTGAGGAAACTTTAAAGTTTACGCTTTGTGATAGAGACGATTTAACAAACAACAAGGGAAGTTATTTCATGTCTTTTAATCTACCTTATAAAACAAGTAATTTTCCAATAACTAGTAGAGTTTCTGAAGTTTTTCCAGAGCTGCAACAATTAAACGTAGACCAAGTGGTTATAACCCCTATTGGAGCAGACGAATATAGCGAATTTATAGACGGAAGAACAATTACTATGACAGTACCAGTTTCTGGCAGCACAAACCCTAATGCTTTATCTGGAGTTTCTTTAGTATCTAGTACATATACAGCTGTAAAACCTTTAAAATATGAGTCTAATATCCTTTTGGGTGACAACATTGTATTTTTGTTTTCAGATGATATAAATACACCTTATACAGGAAAAACGAGAAATGAATTGGGAGATGCTATAGACAACGCATCTTCAACATCTTGGAATCCTACTGGCGAATACAAAGATAGACCAGGAGCCACATCTTATAGCGAAATAGGAGGATTTTACAATACGGACAAAAGAACAAATGGCAATTATGGAGTAACGCTACCTGCAGGATACCCAGATGATAGAGACGGTTATAACTATGATGTTCCTTGTGGGTTTGCAGTATTGGATAAAGGGTATATTGTTATTACACATCCTCAAATTGTACAAAATATTCCTTGGACTTCTGGATTTACTCAAGACGGCTCGGCTTACCTTGACGATTTTAACGTTGGAAGTAAAACTAATATACACTTTACGGGAGCTAGTTTAGCAGATTTGTCATCAGAGGGAGCTATACTTTCATATCAAGATATAGACACTTCATTTAAAATGACATCTGTTTGTATAGCGATGCCTCAAGAGTTTTACATTTCAAACAACCCTACTTGGGATAAAGAAAAAGCAATAGCTCAATTAAATGAGGAAACCGCAATAATAAACTTTGACGATGTTTATATAACAGAAGTTGGTTTGTATAATACTTTTGGAGAGTTGATAGCTATGGCTAAGTTAAGTGAGCCTGTTCTAAAAACTTATGTAAACGCAGTTACTTTTGAGATTAATCTTGAAATGTAATTTATTAAACAATCTTAATAAACCCTCACACTGTTGAGGGTTTTTTTGTTTACTTTTATTTTTAATGACATAATTTCATTAAAAAAAATATGACTTTAGGATTAGACATTTCAACAACGGTAGTAGGTATAGCTCTATTTGACAATAAAAACAAATTATGTAATTTAGAATGCATAAAATTTAAACCAAGAACAAATTTATTTCAAAGACTAGATGATTTTGTTGAGCATTTTGAAAGATTAAGCTCAGCAATAAATTTAGAAGATGGCGACAACAAGTTGATTCATATATCTATAGAAGAACCTCTAAAAGCTTTTAAGGGAAGATTTTCAAATGCGCAAACAATACAAAAACTAACTACTATGAATGCCTTCATTAGTATTTATCTGTATAGAAAATTTAAAATAGAGCCTAGGTATTACAATGTTCAAACTGCGAGAAAAACAGCCTTTCCTGAATTGGTTATACCCAAAGGCGCTCCTAATAAAAAATATTTAATATGGGAAAAAGTAGTTGAAAAAGAGCCTCAAATTAATTGGACTTATTCCAAAACAACTCATAAATTAAAAGATGAAAACTTTGACATGTCTGATGCTTATGTTGTTGGGTATGCAGATATAGTTACCAGAGAAATAACTGAAAAAAACATTCGAAAAGAAATAGAGAGCTAAGATTGTTTAAGCACTCTTTTTTTTTTATATTTGTTTATTACAAATCTATACATTGGAAAATAAACAAATAATCATATCTATTTTAGAAAAAATTTTCGGCTCTCCAAAAAGAGGTGGAGATATAAAGGAGTATGAATTTAATTGTAAAACTAAAGTTTGCAGAAACGATGAAGACAAATACAATTTAGCATACAACTCTCAGAATAATATATTTCAATGCTGGAAATGTAAATATAAAGGAAATATACACAAACTAGTTTCAGACTATGGAAATCAAGAAGATTTAAAAAGAGTGTCTCTGGTTTTACCAACCAAAAAGTCTTTTAAAAAAGAAAAAAAATCAGAAGATTATAATGACATGATTACTTGTTCATTACCTGAAGGTTTTAAGTATATGTCTAAAAAAAGTGATTCCAAATACTATAAGTCGGCAGTTAGGTACATGCTAAAAGAGAGAGGTTGGGATTGGGATAAAATAAAGAAGTACAACTTAGGATACACCGAAAACAAAGGTAATAGAAAATATAGAATTATATTCCCTTCATATAATCAATATGGGCGCATAAATTACTACGTAGGAAGAACTTATTATGATGTGGTAAAACCAAATTATATGGGCCCTCCTAAAGAAGAGGTTGCTAGAACTGAAATTATATTTAATGCTAAAAACATAAACTTTGATATACCCGTATTTTTAGTTGAGGGAGTTTTTGATATGTCTTGTTTATATAATGCTTTACCAATGCTTGGAAAAGAACCAGCAAATGTTATTATAAAAAAACTAGTGGAGCATAAAAGTAGAGTTGTACTTTGTTTAGATGAAGATGCCTTAAATGATAGTATAGAAATATACAACAAATTAAGCTCTTATGGTCTTGATGTTTATTTTGTAGAGATACCAGATGATATAGATGATTTTTATAAAAAACATGGAAAGCAAAGCACAATAGAACTTTTAAAAACTTGTAAAAAACTAGATTTTCAATACATGTTTAGAAAGTTTGCACTTAAAGAAGGTAAGAAAAAGAAAGATTTCATTGATGAAAAGAGTCTAAAAAAAGAGTGGGAATCAATGAAAAAAGAAATATTAAAAAGTCAAAATGAGTAATATTAAAACCAAAAACTCAATAGCGCACATATCTGACATTCACATTAGATATGGAAGTAGGCACAAAGAATATAGGAGTGTATTTCAAAGTACCATAGATAGACTAGGGGTTCAGAGACCAAAAAGAATTGCCATAACAGGAGACTTGTTTCACATTAAGATAAACTTGTCGCCAAACGCCTTAGAGTTAGCAGGTTGGTTTTTACAAGAATTGTCTAAGATAGCACCAGTAGATTTAATTTTGGGAAATCACGACTTGAATCTACAATCTCTTGAACAGGGGAATTCGATTGAGCCAATAGTAAAACTTATCAATGATGGTTATATAGTTGAAAAGGGTGCAAAGAAACTTCCAACACACAAAGGTGATGGGCATGGTATATTTTTCTTTTTGCATAGTGGTTTTTACAATGTGGGAAGTGATATAGTGTATGGCATTTACTCTTGTCTCGATAATGAAATTTTAACTTTAAAAAAGAAACTTAAAACCAAAACATATATAGCCATGTTTCACGGCCCCGTATACGGCTCTAGAGGAAATAACGGATATGAGCTGCACGACAGTGAGCATATGATGAAGTTAAGCGTATTCAATAATTTTGATATTGTAATGCTGGGTGATATACATGAGCATCAAGCTTTCTCTTTGAGAAACTCAGAAAATGAAACCGTAGCTTACCCAGGGTCTCTGATACAACAAGATTATGGAGAGAGTATTGAAAAAGGTTATATTGTTTGGGATTTAAAAACTAAAAAATTTTCTAGAGAATTTATACCTAATGACTATGGTTTTTCTAGCTTGCACATATCGAAAGGTGAACTTTTTGAAGAGAGAATAAATGATTTAAAACTATCCAACAACCCAAAGAAAACAAAGGTGTCTGTAGTTTGGGAAGAGTTTGAAGAAAATTTTTCCATAGAAAAAGAGAAACAGATAGAAAAGTTAATAAAAAGTAAGTATGGCTGTGAAGTTATAAATGTAGACTGTAAATATATAAGCAAAAAAGAAGAAATAGATGACATATCAATAGACGAAAGTGTTGACTATTCTAATACTGTAGAGTTTGAAACATTACTAAAAGAATTTGTTGAAAATAGTGAATATGATAATGAAGATGAAGTTTTAGAATTGTCTAGAAAAATTGATACAGAACTAAATTATTCTTCTGAAAAAGGCAAAAAGTGGTTCTTAAACAGCTTGGTTGTGTGGAACTTGTTTGGATTTTCAGAGGAAAAAACTACTTTTAATTTTGATGAATTAAACGGAGTTACTGGTATTTTTGGAAAAAACTTTAGTGGAAAAACCAATATAATTAGAGCTCTAGTTTGGATTGCGTACAGAAAGATGTTGGGAGGAGGAGAGGCTCACAGACTAATTAATATGTACACAGGTTCTGAAAAAGCTGGTGGTCGTATATATTTAACTATAGATTCTCAAAAATATTATATAGAAAGAAGTGTAAAAGTTAGAACGAAAAAAGACGGCACTCCTGATGTTTCTTACGGCGTAGAATATAAGATGCTAAAAGAAGACGCCGATGGAAAAGGGGTTTGGAAATCAATAGACTCAGATAAAGCTGCAACAGAAAAGGTAGAAAGGAATAATATAATAGTTGAATCCATAGGCACTTTTGATGATTTTACAAAAACAGTACTGCAAGCCCAGGGCGGAGAGGGTAATTTTTTAGACATGAGTCAGCAGCCTAAAAACGATTTGATAAACAAATATTTAGGATTAGAAATATTTAGAAGTAGATATGAATATGCCAAAAAAATATTTAATGATATTAAGTCCAAGCAAAAGTTTTTAGGCAACTCTAAGGAGCATCAAAAAACAATAAAAATAGAAGAGTCTAAAATTGTTGAATGCAACAAACTAATTAAAGAATATAAAAAAGAAAAGCTAAGTACAGATAAACTTGTTGAATTGCAAGATTCTAAAATATTAGAATTAACAAAAACATTAATAAAAGTAGAAAAGACTAACTATTCTGATATATCTTCAGCAGAAAAAGAAATAAAAAACATAAACAGTAAAATTGTTGATAATGATAAGTTAATGTCACAACTTTCTGAATGGGTTTCTTTGAATTTCAAAAAAGAATTACCGTCAAACGAAATGTCTCAAGTTTCTGATTTAGAAAAAGAAATAAAAACAGAAAGAAGTAATTTTGAAACAGAAAAGAAATCTTATATAAATTTAGATGAATGGCTAAAAAATAACTCCATTAAAAAAGAGGTGGATGTTGAACCTGTAAATAAAATTATTGCCGATGCTGAAGCAGCCATTTCTCAACTGAAAGATAAGCTTGAAATATCTAAGGGTAAAAAATGCCCCACATGCGGACATGTAAAGCAAGTGGCTAATTTAGAGTTGGAAAAAAAATATTTGAATGATATACAAAGAGGTTCTAAATTCTTAAAGAACAAGAGGGAAGAATTAGACAATGCAAAACAAATTAGTAGCCATAACATACTTTATGGAAAACAGGAAAACAAGTTAGGTGCACTCAAAAATTCACTAAAAGAAAGAAAAATTAAAATTGAAAACTTAAAAAACAATTTAGAGTTGTCTAAAAAAATAGATGAAATAAAAACTCATAACAAATTAGTAGAAAGTAAAAACAAATCTTTAGAAAACTTAAAAATAGACAAAACAAATCTCCAAAGTAAGGTTGAAAATATACAAAAAGACATTTCTATTTTACAATCAAACAAGAGCTCTATAGAAAAAAATGATTCAATAAACACCCAAATTAAGCTAAATGAAGATGAGAAAAAATCATTAAAACTAATTATAAATCAACTTAATGAAAAGTTGACAAATCTAAAGTCAGAATTAAGGCTGGCTGAAAACAACAAGCAAAATCTAGAGGATAAAATAGAAACAATTAAAAATGCTGAATCTTCTTTTAGCAAGTATGCAATTTATTTGCAAGCAGTTCATAGAGACGGTATACCAGCTAGAATTATAAGAAAAAAACTACCAGTTATAAATTATAAAATTAACTCTATATTAAGCAACTTGGTTGACTTTAAAGTGGAGTTAATAATAAAGACCAACGGAGATATAAAAGAGTATTTTTACTTTAATTCATTAGAAAATGATGCACTACCTATGTCAATGGCCTCTGGTGCTCAAAAGTTCATAGGAAGTGTAGCAATAAGAGATTCTCTACACTTTGTCAGCTCTCTTACTAAACCCTCATTGTGCATAATAGATGAAGGTTTTGGTGCACTAGATAATGACTTAACTATGGCAGTGCAATCTGTTTTTCATTATTTAAAAAATAAATACAAAAACACATGGGTTATAACTCATAAAAATGAGATAAAAGATTTTGTTGATAATATAATTCAAGTATCTAAGAGTCAAGGTTTAATAAGTGAAGAACAATTAAAGCTAAACCCAAGAGCTGGAATATCAAATTTTGACTTAAATTCTAGGGTTAAACAAAAAGTTAAAAATAGAGATATTCAACCAGCTAATTAAATTCTTGTTTCAGGATTTTTATATGGCTGTTCTAAGTCTCTAGCCCCAGATTCTCTAAATCTTCTTACTTTAGATTTTAGCTCACCAGCCTCTTTTTGTTTTTCTAAAAATTCTTTTTGATATTTTTGAGCCTTACCTAAGCTAAAGCTAACTTCTACGGTACTCATGCCCCTATCGTTAGGATTGTAGTTGTTTGGATTAAAATCAAAAAAGTCACCAGTAAACCACATGCCTCTAATGTTGCTGGACTTAAAAAGTCTCCAAACATTTTTAGCTTCTGCACTACGAACATTTGTGGATTTCGATTCAGATTCTGATTGACCAACCTTATGTACTGCTCTTATAACACGATTCCCAGCCTTAGACATTCCCATAGCAACGGGGTATATTAGTCTGTACTTACCAGAAGGTGCTAGCATATCATCTCCTTTATATAATATTCCAACTTCTCTTCCTTGAAGTATTGCTTGAGTCATTAAATCTATATTAAAAGGAACTCTAGTATTGCTAGCAGTAAAATTATCTAAATTCTCCTTTATAACTATACCAGCTAGTTTCTGGATTCTCTTTGTATAAGATTCAGATAAAATCATTTTTTCTTTTTCTTGGCTTTCGATTTCTTTGCTTTAGCCCACAAATCAGCATCTGCTTTTCTAGCACCTCCAGAACCAGTAATAAAACTATTTACTCGGCCCATAGCCCACTGATTTTGTGCAACTCCAGGTCTGTGACCAGTTCTCCATGCAGCCATACCTCTGTTGTATACTTGTTTCAATATAGTAAAAGAAATACCAGAAGATTTTGCTTTATTTTTTAATCCTTTATCATTATTTTTAGATTCTTTTATAGTGCTTTGACTACTTGGCATTATAGATATTCCATATTTTTTGTTAAGAATTTTTTCTAATGCAACAGGTATAGCCATTGAAACCGAACCTAAAGCCATTACGCCAATTATTTTACCTAAGTCTTTTGATTGTTCTTTTAAAAACTCTATTTCCTCTTTCGTGACATCTTTTTTCGCGAGTATTTTTTTGCATATTTTAAATGCCTGAACAGTTTCTTTTTTCTCTCTTGAAGCAGCCTCTTTAAATTTGTTAAAAGAATCGACCAGCTTATTTTTTTTATCTTTTATTAACGTATCTAATCCTTCGCCGTACATTTTTTGATAAGCTAAAGTCGCGGCACTTTTTTTCGTCTTTTCGCCTTTGTCTGCTTTCCATTGTTTCGTATATGCAGAAGGGTCTGAAGATTTTTTATTAGCAAATCTATCTATCTCTTTTTTCATTTGAGACCTTTTCTTCTTAGATTTAGAAGTGAGATATTTACCAGGAACACTTCTTCCCTTTTTTGTTCTAGAAGCCTTTCCTCTTTTTTCCAAAAACAACTCTAATGTTTCTGATATAATTTTTTTTAAATTATTTTTTTTAGACAAATCTGTTTTATATACTTTTACTTTTAAATCACCCTTCCCCTTTATTAGTCTATGAAATCTCTCAGATTCTATAAATATTGGCTTATCAGGATTCAGTTCTTGCGGAACATCATCATCTAGCTGTATCTTCCAATCACTCTCATGTAGTGGAAAAATAATTCTATCCTCTTTGTCCCTATGCCAAACCAATTCAACTTCATTAAGAGAGTTGTTAAACGTCCTTATAACACAGTTATCATTAACTTCCTCACTGAAGGGTAAATTTCTTTTTTTATTATTACTACTTTCTTTCATTTTTAAAAATAAATTTTACCACCATTTTCCTTCTCCGCTCAAACCTAACATTGTTGCGTATCTAGGAAGTCTGCAAGACCAATACCCGGGTGTAGTCTTATCATTTTTTTCTTTACAATTATGTCTGTCTGCAAACCTCTTTCTGGCACTAGGGTCTTTTAATTTGACAGATAATTTTTTACCACCGTCTTTTGCTCCAAATTGAACTTTAATAACTTTTCCGCTTTCAGGGTCTTTAACAAAAACATAAAACTTTTTACTACCTCCCCTTTTAGGTTGATTAAGATTCACCTTTTTCCCCTTATATTCAGCTTCATTTATATCATCAACATTTTCTTGAAAAGGTAAGTCTAATACAACCTGCTCTCCATTGTATGTTCCAAATAACCCAGCATCACTTTTTATTATGCCCTCGTCATTTTCGCAAAGAACAATGTCACCTTTTTCATAAAGGTCTCTAATTTCTTTTATTAGTTCGATGTGCTTTTTGGAGCCATATCTATATATGGAATTGTATAAATTTAATCCGTTTCTTATATGATAACTCAAGGATTCACTCATGGTTAACTTGGACTCTTTAAGGACAATTACCTCTTTAAGTTCCGCTTCTAATATTTCAGATATAAAATTTCTCATTTAATAAGCATATAAGATATTTAATAAATAGTATTAATTTTAGAAAATATGAGCTGGTTGTTGGTGTTATTTTAATTAACCTTTGTTACCTTTTTGAAAATTTTTCCAATTGTAAGCTCTTTTCATTTTTTGATATTTTTTATCAATATCTTTCACTTGATTTTTTTCCAAATCTCCTTCGTCTGCAGTTTCATCTTGTTTTTCAGAATATCCTTTTTGAATTATCAAATCATTATCACTTGGAAACCAAAAATCTTCATTATCTGGGTCGTATTTTCTTTTAAAATCTTTAGGTACAAATATCTGATTAAAAATATCCATATATATATCAGAGACTGGAACAGTGTCGTTAGGCCCTGGGCCGACATTTTCAGTGACTGATTTTTCTTTTTTGTTTTTTGATTTACAGTGAGCCTTTTGGCTAAATCCCTTAGGGTTTTTACAATCTATAGAATCTTTATACTTTTTGCTCCACGCCTCATCTAGACTTCCATATTTATCTATTAACCATTTTTTTAGAGCCTCTACTCTAAATTGGTCTTGTTCTGAGTCAAATCCACAAACATGACAAAGGTTAGGGTCTTTGTCTCCACTTTCTTTCTCCCAACTGTGATAGCAATTATCACAAACAATCATACCAGAAAGCTTTTTTAGTCTATTTTTATACTCTTCGTTTAACAAGGCCATTAAATTTTTGAAACTTTTATTGAATCTCCCACTATTTCTATTTTAAAATTAGAAGGGCAAACGTTCTCTATATACCTTTTGTATGTCTCTAGCTCATTTGTTTTGTAATCTAAATCTTGATTCACCTCTACCTGTCTTATTTTTATGCCTTTTGGCTCTTCAGGCTTTTCCCAACTAATAGTGTTTTTTGAATTGGAATTTTTGTAGAAATCCAATTCGTTAGTAAAACTCCAAACATCCTCCCCTTTCACTCTTTTGTAAAATACATCTCCTCCAATATTTCTAACTTGATATTCATATTGAGTTAGATTATCAGATTCTGATAAAATACCAGATAATGATTTCATTCTATTTATATAAGATTCTGATAAATTCACACTATTTAAACTAAAGTTTATTATAAATATTAATAAACTTTACTTTTACGATTCTTTTATTAAATTGTTTGCAATATGCACACTAGAGGTCAAA
>MDTG01282583.1_pt1 | contig 11139 bp, 9 predicted proteins | sample 811421 | NCBI WGS metagenome assembly MDTG01 (sample SAMN05326645, study PRJNA326480) | marine metagenome | isolation source: seawater | place: Pacific Ocean: South East | collected 2011
TGGAGGCTAGAGGTGGGTGCTGCTTGAACCCGACCAGATCTTAACGGAAGCAGTCGTAGAGACAGTTATTCAGGTTCTAGTCTCCTAGATTAATAAATTAAAATGAACAAAAACTCAAAAGTGCTAGCACTAAAATACAGACCTCAGATCTTTAAGGATCTTATTGGTCAAGAAGTTGTGGTTGAGACAATTATAAATTCTATTAAATCAAATAAGGTTCCTAATGCTTATCTTTTTACAGGGATAAGAGGCATTGGAAAAACCACAATAGCAAGAATTGTTGCTAAATCATTAAATTGTTTAAATGACATTAATAATATTTGTGATGAGAATTTGTGTGAAAATTGTGATGCGATTGCTAACTCAAGACACATTGATGTCTTGGAGATGGATGCAGCTAGCAAAACTGGTGTAGATGATGTTAGAGACTTAATTGAATTTTCAAGATATGGACCAACTTCCTCTAAGTATAAAATATTTATTATAGATGAGGTACATATGTTAAGTAAACAAGCATTTAACGCATTGTTAAAAACTTTAGAAGAGCCACCCGAATACTTAAAGTTTATATTTGCCACAACAGAAATAAAAAAAATTCCAATTACTGTAGTTTCTAGGTGTCAAAGATTTGATTTATCTAGAATTAAATCAACAGAATTATTTGAATTTATTAAAAAAGTAAAAGATAAAGAAAATGGTAAAGTAGATGATCAGGCGTTAAAATTGATAGTTAAAATTTCAGAGGGGTCGGTCAGAGATGCCCTATCATTACTTGATAGAGCACTTCTTACACTTAATGATAATAAAAATTTAGATTTAGACACTGCACAAAAAATTTTTGGTTATTTTGATAAATCTCAACTTATTGAACTTTTTAAATTAGTTTTAATTGGTGATGAGACAAAAGTTATAGAAACTTATAGAAAAATATATGACCAAGGCATTGAACCAAAAGTTTTTATGAATGATTTTTTGGAAATATTGTATTATTTCAAAAATATAAATTCTCTAACCTTAGAGAGCACAAACTTTTCATTGAATGAAGATGAGTTTTTAATGATTAAAGAAACATCAAGTAAAGTAGATCAAAGTATTTTGATGATATTTTGGCAATTTACCATCAAAACTATTGATGAGATTGATATTGTTTCTAATCAGAATTTATCAATAGAAATGTATTTGATGAGGTTAATGTATTTAACCAATCTTAGAACAGAAGGAGAAATTAAAAATAATTTGTCATATGAATTAAAAAAAAATGAATATAATGATAAAAAAGAAAATATAGGTCAGATAAATACAGATGCAGTGAATCAAATCAAAAATGTTGCTCAAGAAAAAGATGCAACCCCACAAATACGAACAAAAATTGAGTCTAACCAAAAAATATTAATTACATCATTTGAAGAATTAATAAAGATTTGTAGTGATAAAAAAGAAATTAAATTAAAATTTGAGCTCGAAAAAAATGTAAATTTGGTTGGATTTGAAAAGAATAGAATTGAAATATCTTTTAATGATAATTTGGATAAAAATTTTGTAAAGGATCTTTCTTTAAAACTTTTTGAGTGGACTGGACAAAGATGGATTATAAGCTTTAGTAAATCGAAAGGTGAAATGTCAATTAAAGAAAGAGAGAAGGATAAAAAAAATGAATTGTTAAAAAAAGCAAAAAAATTAGATATATACAAATTCGTTGTTGATAAATTTTCGGATGCAAAATTAGTAGATGTTGAAACTAAAATAAATGAAGAGGAATGAATGACAGACTTCAAAAAAATATTAGATCAGGCTAAAGAATTAGAAATTAAGATGCGAGAAAGTCAAGAAAATATAAAAAAAATAAAAGTTGAGGGTATATCGGGATCAAATTCAATAAAGATAACTCTAGATGGTCAAGGAGAAATGCAAAAAATAGAAATTTCAGATGATATTATGAAAGAGGAAAAATCAATTATTGAGGACTTGATTGTTGCAGCACATAATAATGCAAAATCACAATTGAAAAATAAAACTTCTGAGGAAATTTCAAAAGCTACAGGAGGATTTGGAATTCCTGGTTTTAAGTGGCCAATTTAATTAAATGCAAAATATTAATGAGATAGAAGATTTAATTAAACTTATTTCTAAGTTGCCAGGTTTAGGTCCAAAATCAGCAAAAAGAATAGTTCTCAAATTAATTAACAATAGAGATGAGTTAGTTAAACCAATAGCCAATACACTTATTAAAGTTTATAAAAATGTATCAAGGTGCACATTCTGTGGTTCATTAAAATCAAATTCTGTTGGATGTTTAAATTGTGAAAACGTTAAGGAAAATTTTACTAAAATCTGTGTTGTAGAGGATATTGCCGACCAGTGGTCAATTGAAAATTCAAATATATTCAGAGGATATTTTCACATACTAGGAGGAACTTTGTCATCTGTTGGTCAAAGAAAAGAGGACTTATTAGTAAATTCTCTTGTTGAAAGAGTAAAGAGAGATAAAATTGAGGAAGTAATTTTAGCAACAAGTGCAACTGTTGAAGGCCAAACTACCGCACATTATATAAAAGATAGTCTTAAAACTGCAGATGTAAAAATAACAAAATTAGCTCAAGGATTACCTGTTGGTGGTGAAATAGAAGCGTTAGATGATGGAACTTTATTTTCAGCGTTTAAAAATAGGTCAAATATAAAATTTAATTCTGAATAGATTTTTTTTTAATTCTATTTAAATGTAAAAGAGGTTCTGTGTAGCCAGAAGGCTGCTCCTTTCCTTTGAAGATCAAATCGCAAGCAGTTTTAAAAGCCATGGAGTTTTCATAATTGTCACTCATTTTTACGTATTTTAGATCTTTTTTATTTTGTTCATCTACAATTTTTGCCATTTCTTTCATAATTTCCATTACTTGAATTTTTGTCGTGACTCCATGATGTATCCAATTAGCAATATGTTGAGAGGAAATTCTCAGAGTTGCTCTATCTTCCATCAATCCAATATTGTTGATATCAGGTACTTTAGAGCAACCAACTCCTTGATCGATCCATCGCACCACATAACCCAAAAGAGTTTGGGCAGAATTTGAAATTTCAGAATTTATTTCGTCCACTGACCAGTTAGGCCTATTTGCAACAGGTATAGTCAAAAGATCGTCAAGTTTAGCTTTTTCACGTGTTAATATTTTTTTTTGTTCATTAAAAATATTTATCTGATGATAATGTAGTGCATGAAGAGACGCAGCTGTAGGTGAGGGCACCCATGCGCAATTAGCACCTGCTTTTAAATGATTAATTTTATCATCCATCATTTCTTTCATTTTATCTGGCATTGCCCACATACCTTTTCCAATTTGAGCTTTACCTGAAAAACCACATTCAAGTCCAATATCCACATTATTATTTTCATAAGCAGAAATCCATGTAGAGGATTTCATATCCCCCTTTTTAATCATTGGTCCTGCTTCCATGGAGGTATGCATCTCATCTCCAGTCCTATCTAAAAATCCTGTATTAATAAAAAAAACTCTTTTCTTTAGAGTTCTAATACATTCTTTTAGATTTGCCGAGGTTCTTCTCTCTTCGTCCATTATCCCAATTTTACAAGTGTATTTTTCTAACTCAAATAATTTTTCAACTTCTGAAAAAATTAAGTCTGTAAAAGAAGTTTCCTCTGGCCCATGCATTTTGGGTTTCACAATATAAATTGAATCTTTTTTAGAGTTTCTCTTTTTCTTAAAGTCATGAAGTGCAGCTGCAGTTGTAAAAAAAGCGTCCATTATACCCTCAGGAATTTCATCACCGCCTTTTAAAATTATTGATGAATTAGTCATTAGATGTCCCACATTTCTAATTAATAGCAAACTTCTCCCGTGTAACTTTAATCCTATACCATCTTTTGATATATAGCTTCTGTCAGGATTTAATTTTCTTTCCAAATTTTTTCCGTTTTTTTCAAACTGGACCTTTAAATCTCCTTTCATTAGTCCCAACCAATTTCTGTAACAAACAATCTTATCTTCAGCATCTACTGCAGCAACACTATCTTCGTTATCACATATTGTTGAAATAGCCGATTCTGCAATTACATCACTTATCCCTGCAATATCGTGAGCTGCACTAAATGCTCTTGGATTAATTATTATTTCAAAGTGTAAATTATTATTTTTAATAATTACAGCGGTTGGTTTATTTGCATCGCCTCTGTGTCCAACAAATTTATCTTTATCTTGAAGATAATATTCATAATCATCTTTCAAAATTATTAAGTCTTTATTGACAATTTTTAATCCAGCAATATTTTTCCAGCTAGTCCCATTGATTGGAATATATTTATCAAAGAATTCTCTAACAAACTTTATTACTTCCTGACCTCTAAGAGGATCGTACCTTTCGCTTCCTCCCTCATCAGACTCAATAATATTAGTTCCATACAAACTATCATATAAACTCACCCACCTTGCATTAGCTGCATTTAATGCGTATCTAGCATTCATTATTGGTACTACTAATTGTGGCCCTGCAATTAAAGCAATTTCATCATCTATATTTTTTGTTTCTATTTTAAAATCTGGCCCTTCATTTACAAGATAACCAATGTCTTTTAGAAATTTTTTATATAATTTAATATCAATTTCGCTACCACTATTTTTTGTATGCCAAGCATCTATTTCTTTTTGGAATTTTTCTCTTTTTTTTATTAACTCTTTGTTTTTTGGTGATAGCTCATGAACTATTCTATCGAAACTCTCCCAAAATTTTTTAGATGAAATATCTAAACCATCAAGTAATTCCTTATTCACAAAATTTAAAAGATCTTCAGAAACCTTTAGGTTATTTACGCTTACATATTTAATTGCCATAATAGATTTGTAAAACTCGAGTAAAATGAAGTCAAATAATTAATAGTAGCATTGACATTTTTTTTTCTATCTACATAAATATATTATATTTGATTTAATGAAAAACTATCTAAACTTTGAGAATGAAATTAAAGATCTGGAAACAGAAATGGATAAACTAAAGGATCCATTCAATCAAAGCGGATTATCAGAAGTAGATACAAATAAAATTTCTAAAACTCAGAATGAGATTGATCAAAAGCTAAGATCTATTTATTCAAATTTGGATCCGTGGCAAACAACTCAAGTTGCAAGACATGAAGACAGACCAAAATCAAAATTTTTTATAGATAATATTTTTGAGGATTTTATTCCATTGTCTGGTGACAGATTTTATGGCGAAGATCATTCAGTGCTAACTGGTTTTGCAAAACTTAGTGGCTTGTCAGTTTTAGTTATAGGTCAAGAAAAAGGTGACAGTCTAGATTCGCGTATAAAAAGAAATTTTGGCATGATGAGGCCTGAAGGATACAGAAAGACTATCAGGCTGATGCAGCTGGCAAATAAATTTAATATTCCAATTATTACTTTCATTGATACTCCAGGGGCTTACCCAGGAGTTGGTGCAGAGGAGAGAGGTCAGGCTGAAGCAATAGCCAAGTCCATAGAATGTTGCATGAATTTAAAAGTTCCAAATATAGCAATCGTTATTGGCGAAGGTGGCTCTGGAGGTGCAATAGCCTTAGCATCTGCGAATAAGGTTATAATGTTGGAAAATGCAATTTACTCAGTAATTTCACCAGAGGGCTGTGCTACAATTTTATGGAGAGATCCGAAAAAAATGCTAGATGCAGCAAAAGCCATGAAACTTTCAGCTAGAGATTTATTAGATTTAAAAGTAATTGATGAAATAATAGAGGAACCCCTTGGTGGGGCTCACAGAGATACAAATTTAATTTTAGAAAGTGTTAAAAATTCAATTTTAAAAAATTTAAACTTTTTTAAGGAAATGTCTCCTGAGGAGATTATGAATCAAAGAAAAAATAAGTTTCTTAAAATTGGAAGAGGTAAAGGTTTTGTAGACAATCCAGAAAGCTTAAGTGTAGTTGAAAATAAGGGATATGATATTGAACAATTTTTTAAAAATAAAAATAATATTTACATACTAGTCGGATCAATATTTTTTTTAGCTGTATTGGTACTTTTTTTATTATAAAGCCCCACAACATCTTTTGTACTTTTTACCAGAGCCACAAAAACAAGGTTCATTTCTACTCATTTTTTTACCTACATATTTTTGGTCAATTTTTGAAGGTTGTTTTTCATTATCGTGATTATTTTGTTGTACGATTATCCTCAAGTTCATCAAAATAGTTACAAAATCTAATTTTAATTTTTCCAGTAAGTTTGAGAATAAATCAAAAGCTTCCTTTTTGTATTCAACCAAAGGATCTCTTTGACCATAAGATCTTAGTCCAATTACTTGTCTTAATTGTTCCAAATATTGAATATGAGATTTCCAATTCATATCTACAGCTTGTAAAAAAATTTTTTTTTCTATTTTTTCTGCCTCTTCGTTTCCAAGGAGTTTAATTCTTTCATCTCGTGTCGATTGAAACGTAGAAATAATTCTTTCTTTTAATTCATTGTCTTTAAGTAATGTAAGTTTATCATATTCAGATTTATCAAAGTTTTTTCCAATTATTGTCTTCATTTTATTGTTAAAGTCAGAATTTTCAGGATTTGCAATTTTTTTAGATCTTAATTGGATTAGACTATTCATTATTTCACCTAAAAAATTATTAGAATATTCAAAAATTTCATTGCTATTAATTGCATTTTTTCTTTGTGAAAATATGACATGACGCTGGTCATTTAAAACGTTATCAAATTTTATTAGAGTTTTTCTTATATCAAAGTTTCTAGCTTCAACTTTTTGTTGTGCTCTTTCTAGAGCTTTATTAATCCAAGGATGGTCGATACTTTCTCCATCTTTAAGACCTAATTTTTCAAGAATATTATTCATAGACTCTGAACCAAAAATTCTCATTAAATCATCTTCGAGACTAACATAAAAAATTGAACTCCCTTCATCTCCTTGTCGCCCAGAACGACCTCTGGCTTGATTATCTACTCTTCTTGACTCCATTCTTTCAGTTCCAATAACAAACAATCCACCTAATTTTTTAATTTCATTTTTTTTATTTTTTAAATCTTCCTCAGGTATAGATCCTTTTTTTCCACCAAGTTGAATATCAACTCCTCTTCCTGAAATACTCGTTGTAATAATAACCGATCCTTTTTTTCCAGCATTAGCTATTATCTCAGCTTCATTTTCGTGGTTTTTTGCATTTAAAACTACGTGATTAATATTTTTTTTATCGAGTAGTTTTGAATAAACTTCTGATTTGTTTACACTTGAAGTAAAAACTAAGATAGGTTGCCCAAGCTTATTACACTCAATTATTTTATTAATAATTGCGTTGTTTTTTTCATATTCTGTTCTAAAGATTTGATCATTAAAATCTTTTCTTATCATTGTTCTGTTTGGTGGAATTATTACAACTGGTAAATTATAAATTTCATAAAATTCTTCAGATTCAGTCGCAGCTGTTCCGGTACATCCAGAAATTTTTTTGTAAAGTCTAAAATAATTTTGATATGTAATTGATGCTAAAGTTTGATTTTCGGCTTGAATATCAATTTTTTCTTTTGCTTCCAGAGCCTGATGTAAGCCGTCACCAAATCTTCTACCTTCTAATATTCTACCGGTAAGTTCATCTACAATTTTTAATGTTCCATCCTTAACAATGTAATCTTTTCCTTTCTTGAATAAATGATTTGCTTTTAAGGCTTGGTTTACATGATGTACAAGATTTAAATTTTCAGGATCATAAAAATTATTATTTTTTAAAATTCCTGATTGTGAAAGAATTTTTTCAACATTATTTATCCCATCGTTAGTTAAAAGAATATTTTTATCTTTTTCATCAATCTCATAATCTTTCTCATTTAATTGGCGGACAAGTTTATCAATTGACATATATTGATTGGTTTTATCTTCTGCTGCTCCAGAGATTACCAGCGGTGTTCTTGCTTCATCTATTAAACAAGAATCTATTTCATCAACTATAGAAAAAAAATGATCTCTTTGAACCATCTCATTTGTTGAGTAACGCATGTTATCTCTCAAATAATCAAAACCAAGCTCACTATTGGTAGCGTAGGTTATATCACAATTATAATTTTTTTTCTTTCATGGTCATTCTGATCATTATTAATAAAACCAGATGTCAAACCTAAAAAATTATATATTGTTCCCATTTCTTGAGAATCTCTTTTAGCAAGATAGTCATTAACAGTAACAATATGAACACCTTTACCAGATAATGCATTTAAATAAGCAGCAAGAGTTATTGTTAAAGTCTTACCTTCACCGGTTTTCATTTCTGCTATTTTTGATTCATGTAATACTATTCCGCCAATTATCTGAACATCAAAATGACGTTCATGTCTTACTCTTTTCGAGGCTTCTCTTACAAGAGCAAATGCCTCCGGTAGTAATTCATCAATATTTGTACCGTTAGAAATTTTTTCCTTAAATTCTAGTGTTTTTTTTGGAAATTCGTCATTATTCAATTTACTAGTGTTTTCCTCAAGGGCATTTATTTTTTTTACTATTTTTCCTATTCTTTCTAGCTCTCTTTGATTACTAGATTTGGTAAATTTGGAAATGAAACTTATTGGGTTGAACATTAGTTTTTGATTTATTATTTACTTATATCCTTTAATATAAGGATTAAATAATTATTTTAAATACTATGGGAATTAATTTTACCAATTTTTTATCCTCTCAGACAAAAAACAAGAGAATGAAAGAATTTCAAGATCTTGATCATATAGATGGGGTATCTATTTCAACTATTAGCGCTAGTTTATATGATAATAAAAGAGATGATTTGGTTATGTTTTATTTCAGAGAGGGAGCAAATCATGCTTCAGTATACACACAATCTAAAATAGTTTCAGAAAATATTAAATGGAATTTAAATAAAAAGTCACAAAGAATATATTCATTAGTAGTAAACACAAGAAATGCAAACTGTTTTACAGGGAAACAGGGTTATAAGGGTTTGGAAAAAATAGCAGAAATTATTTCACAAAAATTAACCGAAAAACAAAAAATAGATGAAGACGAACCAAAAAAAATTAAAATGAAAGAAATAATTTTTGGGTGCACAGGAACTATTGGTGAAACTTTTCCTGAAGAAAAAATAAAGAAAAATATCCCAGAATTGGTTGAAAACATTAAATATACTCAAAATAAATACATATGGATGAAAGCTGCACTTGGTATTATGACAACTGATACACAGCCCAAAATGGCAATGGAGGAGTGTAAAATAGGAAATACGATTATCAAAATTTTTGGAGTTGCAAAAGGGTCAGGAATGATACAGCCGAACATGGCTACTACCTTATGTTATCTTTTTACTGATGCTGAGGTTTCAAATAATATTTTAAAAAAACTACTTAAAAAAAATATTTCTACAACATTTAATGCAATTACATGTGATGGAGACACAAGCACTAACGATATGGCGACTATCTTTTCAACTGGAAAAGCTCAACATCCAATTATTAAAAATATAAATGATGATAGGTTAAAAGAATTTGACCAATCATTAAATAAAGTTTTATTAAATTTGGCAAAAAGGGTAGTTGCTGATGGTGAAGGAGCATCAAAGTTTATTACTGTAGATGTAAAGAATTGTAAAACTGAAAACGATGCAAAAAAAATTGCTTTTTCAATAGCAAATTCACCTCTGGTGAAGACTGCAATTGCGGGAGAAGATCCAAATTGGGGAAGGATCATAATGGCAATAGGAAAAGCTTTAGTCACAGTAGATTTGAATAACTTATCAATTAAATTTGGAGACATAAACATTATTCAGAATGGAAAACTTAACGCAAATTACAATGAAGGTGAAACTTCAGATTATATGAAAAATGATAATATTGAAATTGAAGTTGATATTTCTTCAGGTTCAAAAAATTTTACAGTATACACCATGGACTTCACAAAAAAATATATAGAAATTAATTCAGATTACAGAAGTTGATTGGTATTGAATATATTTCAAAAATTACTACATATTAACCATGATCAAATATAAACTTATTTGTAAGAACTGTGAATTGTCATTTGATAGTTGGTTTGCCTCTTCAAATGAATTTGAAAAATTAAAGAAAAAAAAATATTTGAATTGTCATAATTGCAATTCAATAAAAATTGAAAAGACACTGATGGCTCCAAAATTATTGAATAAGACTAAAAAAGAAAAATCAGGAGAAAGTCAAATTAAGCTTGATAAGATTAATAAAAAGATAAAAGAATATCAAAAATTTGTTAAAAATAATTTTAAATACGTTGGTGAAAAGTTTGCTTACGAAGCAAGGTCAATTCATTATAATGATAAAAAAAATGAAAAAGGAATTTATGGTATTGCTTCAAACGATGAAATGAAAGAGCTCAGAGAAGAAGGAATTGAAGCAGAAATATTGCCTTGGATTGAAGACAAGAATAATTAATTTTTTATAAATTTACTTATATAGTTTATAGATTTATCTGAGCTTAAAGACCATTCATCGTTGATCAAATTAAATTTCATACCATCTAGTGTTTCAAGCTTAAGGCCATGTTTATCTAAAATACTTATAAGTTCATCGGGCTTTATAAATTTTTCCCATTCATGAGTGCCAATTGGCAGCCATTTTAAAATATATTCCGCTCCTACAATTGCGAATAAATAGGATTTAAGAGTCTTGTTAAGGGTAGCAACAAACATAATACCATTTTTTTTTAATAAATTTGAACATGACTTTAAAAAGAAGTTTACGTCTTCAACATGCTCAACTATTTCCATATTTAATATAACGTCAAATTTTTTATTTGCATCCAGCTTTTCAGGAGATGAACATAAATATTCAATTTTGAGATTATTTTTTTTGGCATGTAATTTTGCAACTTTAATATTTTTTTCTGAGGCATCTATACCTACTACGTCTGCACCTAATCTAGTCATTGGCTCAGATAACAGGCCTCCTCCACAGCCAATATCTAATATTTTAACTTTTTCTAAAGGTTTGTTTCCATTTCTAAGTTTTAGGGAACTAATTATATTATCCTTAATATATGAAATTCTGATTGGGTTAAATTTGTGAAGGGGTTTAAATTTACCTTCAGGATTCCACCATTCTTCAGCAATTTTAGAAAATTTTTCTATTTCTTTTTTATTTATTGTGTTATTTTTCATAA
>MDTG01311167.1_pt1 | contig 11139 bp, 7 predicted proteins | sample 811421 | NCBI WGS metagenome assembly MDTG01 (sample SAMN05326645, study PRJNA326480) | marine metagenome | isolation source: seawater | place: Pacific Ocean: South East | collected 2011
AGGTCACGCCCGGATTAGATATGACGCAGCACTTTGCTTGCCAAGCGTGTGGTTTCGAGAAGGAGGTAGATATCCCCTTAACGGTGGACTTTTTTTGGTCTAAACAATGAATACATTGCCGGGGTGTATGAAGAGTTCTTTCTCCTAAAATACCACGGCAACTGGTCATTCATGGAGGCCTATAACCTCCCTATTACGATTCGCAGATGGTTCCTTCAACGACTTGTTGACCAAGTTAAGAAAGAACAAGAGCAAATTGAAGAGGCAAATAAAAAATCAAAGTCCGGCAGGCGTTAGTGTCTTCCGGTCTTTTTGCTTTATGAAACTATTTATATACAGGGAGAACTCTACGGATGGACAGTCTCAACGAAGAAATAGACTCAATTCTAAATAACTCTTTATTAGAAATTGATATCAGTGATATATCAGGTGATGATCCTGAAGCAAAACAGCAAAAAGCAGCAGCCGATAAGCTTCGCGGACTTGATAAAGCTGTTGCTAAGGAACTAACAGGTTTATTTAGGCTTTATGCTATTGAGCACGTCCTCGGTTCGCCCGCCGCGCCTAGAGTGCTCCGAGGCCAACAGTTATATCCAGATGTAACATTTAATGTTCCAAAGCTAGAAACAGTACAACAGGCTCTAAAGAAGTTTCTTAACTATGAAGAATCGCCATCTGATATTTACGCGATAGATACGAGCGTCGCGACCTCGCGGTCCACTGAAATAGTCGATTATACGCGTTGGGCGAACGGCAAGCGCGCAAGCGCAGCGAAGTTTGTTAGAGGCGAAGCGCCACTTGAGATTGATGGTAAAGAGTATAATTTAAACTTTAAAGATAGTGTTGCTCCAAGTTGGAGGACAATGCAGGATGTCCTGCTAAATTATATCAAAAGAGCTACACCCGTCGTGGCCAGAAGGCTGAACAGAGCCCTTCCAACACCAGCATCACCCATGACGGGCGCCCTTAAAGAAGCGCTAGAACTTCCTAGTGAAATATCTAAGGAAGATTCTAATTTGTATGTTAAAATAACTAGTTTTTTGCAAGATAAAGGAACCGAAGTTGATAGGGTTGTCCTTGCTATGCAGAAAAAACATTTTGAAAACATAGATGGTTTTTTGGAAAAGTATAAAAATCAAAACGATCAAAAAACAAGGGACTACGGCTACACCGGCCCCAGGTACGGCGGCATTTCCAAAACCATATGGGATAATTTTACCACAAAGTATCTTGCCGAGCTAGACAAGATTGTTAATAAAGCCAACTCTGATTATGACAGACAAATCTTCTCTGCACGCGATGTGACCGCACGCGCCCGAAGGACGTTCGGCTCACCCGGTCCTATCCTCCCAGAAAATTTAGTCAAAGAAGATAAATTAACAACTATCACACTGGACTTTAACAAACTCAAAAAACAGAAGCTAGATGAAAGCTTCCTAGCTATGTTTGGTGGCTGGGTTGAGCAGATTCTAGGATCCATGTTTGGAGGCAGATCTTTGCCCCTAGCCGTGAAAGGCTCCCAAAGAGATGTTCAGTCTTTTGCTAAAGCATTGGGTGGTGAAAAAAGTTATCTAGAAGCTGTAAAAAGGTATGGTCTAGACCACCCAACAACTTACAAAAATAGATCAAAGCTAGATAACGCTATTAAAGGTTTTGAGAGAGAGACCGGCCTAAAATGGCCTTTTAAGTAGGTTTTAAACAATGGCTTTATCAATAGAAGAAAGAAGAGAACTAAATCGTCTTGAGCAAGAAAGCTTAGACTTAGAATCTCGTGGACTAACACTTGAAAACGAAAAGTTAAGTCGTCTTCGTGAACTTCGTAATTTAAGGAGTGAGGAGCTTAGGGACCAAGAAAGCTCAGTAGAGTATCAAGAACAAATACTTGCCCAGATCAATGAAAGAATCAAAAAAGCCAAGATTATTCAGCGACAAGGCCAAGAAGTAACTGGTATTTACCGAGAGCAGTTGTCTGTAACAGAAAAACTGCTTGATATACAAGAAAAAGAGCTTGATGTCAACGCTGCTAACTATGAGACGGAGTTGGCAAGAATTGCCCTTGCCCGCGACGAGTTAGATATAAAAAGAAAAGGCTACAACGATGCTGAAGGCTTTGCTAAAAGATTTGCAGGCATCACCAAACAGCCAACTAGTGAATTCGGCAAGCTGCTAGTAGGAGGCGGCGCAAGACTAGAGGGCTTGGCCAGCGGACTCGCAGATGTTATCACGCCTATGAGTGTTCTGACCTCAACAATTGATAAGGCTGTTGAGACTACTGTATTTCTAGCTATAGAGCAAGACCAAGCTGTTGTTAACTTCCGAAGGGCTACAGGCGCAAGTGGCGAATTTGATAGCACTATTCAGAATCTTGAGCGCTCACTGTTCACAGCAGGTGTGTCCGCAGCTGAAGCTGGCCAATCAGTTCAGACTTTGTTTTTAAATGTATCTGATTTTACAGAAATGTCCGCCACTCAGCAGACTCAATTAGCCGAAACAGTCGCGGTCTTAAACGAACTAGGTGTCAACGCAGATAATACAGCTAAAAACTTAGAGTTCGCCACCAGAGCCCTAGGAATGACCACTACAGAGGCGACAAGACTACAAAGAGAATTATTTACATTCGCTCAGGACTTGGGCGTATCTGCGGACAAGATAGCTCAAGACTTTCAAAAGTTCGGCCCGCAAATTGCCGCGTTAGGCTCTGAAGGTGTTGAAGCCTTCAAGCAGCTTGAGATGCAAGCTAAGGCAACTGGTTTGCAAATTGATGAACTAGTAAATATAACAGAACAGTTTAATAAATTTGATACAGCAGCACAGGCAGTTGGTAAGTTGAATGCTATGCTGGGCGGACCGTTCCTTAACACGCTAGAGATGGTCAATGAAACCAATCCAGCTAAGAGAATGGAATTATTAAAAAATGCTGTTGATAAGGCTGGCCTATCTTTTGACACCATGGATTTCTATCAGAGAAAAGCAATCGCTAGTTCCATGGGTCTCAATGAACAACAATTAGCCCTATTAATGCGTGGAGAATTTGATGTCGGTCCACCACCAAAGACAGCAGCGGAGTTGGCTGAATTGGCAAAACAGACCGCACAGTTTAACACCGTTGCGGAAGAGCTGACACAACTAGGAATGGGTCTAGCTATAACATTCGGGCCGGCCATATCATTATTTAAAGATTTTTTACAGCTTTTGTCTCCAATTACTCAATATCTAGGCGCTTTATCGGTGGCCTTAATAACCTATGTAACGATTACTAGGACTTTAATAGCCGTGGAGCAAGTCCGGAATGCGGTGGCACTTGTGACTAATTCAAGACTCTTAGCACAACTAAGCACCACTTATGCTTACACCATAGCGTCCGCGGGTTTAGCAGGTGTTATACCATTTGTAACCACAGCCCTAGATCTTATGGGAATATCAGCCAATATGGCTTTAGGCGTCTTCGGCGCCCTCACAGCCGCAGCCCTCTATATGGCGTATGTATTTTTTACTAAAGCAGCTTCGCCGGGACTTATAACTATTATTGGTTTAGTGACCACCGCCTTGTTTGCCATGGGCATCGCTGCGACGGCATTTGGATTTTCACTTGCTCCTGTTTTGCCGTTTGTTCTAGCTTTCGCCGCCGCAATTTTGTCAGTTGGTGTTGGGATCGGAATCGCTTCCGCCGGCTTGGGGTATATGGTTTCTTCACTGGGCGAGTTTGGCACTGGCTTGGCAGATAGCATGACCGCCACCGCGCTCGCGATCGCAGAAATTGTGCAGTCAATCAATGAGCTTAACACTGTAAAAGCCATTACGTTTACGGCTGCTATGGGCCCACTAGCGGCAGTGGCCATGTCGCCCGTTGGCTTGGCCGCTACGGCTGTTGCAGCAGCTGCTGGGCCCAGCCCCGGTGAGGCTGCTCCTGCCGCCGCAGGAGGCGCTGCCGGCCCTCCTCCAACAATTAATATTAACTTAAGCATTGACGGAAGTGAGTTCGCAACCGTTGTAAATTCTGTTGAGGTATCTAGATATAACAAGGGAACGCAAAGTGAAATGTACAACTCAATCATTGGTATGATTGAGCAAGGGTTTGCAAAAGGGTGATATAATGTCTAAATATCAAAATGCAACAATTACAATAAAACATATTGCCACTGGTCTCCAAGTGGAAATATCAGGTTATTTGTTTACAGAGTTTCAAGATACAATAGATACTCAATACAACGCTGTCCAGACATTTGGTAGAATGGATCCTATAGTAAATTACCAAGGGTCATCAAGAAAAATATCCTTGGGTATTAAACGTATCGACCAAGATGACGCCGGCCGCATAGTGACTCACCAATTTATTTCAAGACTCCAAAAAATGCAATATCCAGTATATGAACGCGGAGCTAATGCTTTAACCATTCAGCGACCTCCAATAGTAGCAGTTAGTTTAGGTAACTTAATTAGAGGCGGAGATGGTGGTCCGCTTATTTGTGCGATGAATGGGTTTGCATTTACGCCAACTGTTGGGTTCACACCCGAGGACTCGCCATACGTTCGGTTCGGTGCGCCACGCGGCACCGCAGAAGACGGTGTAGACTTCGCATCAAAGGACACTTTAAGTTTTAAATCATACAGTTTTAAGTTTGATTTTACTGTTTTGCATCGATCTCCTGTTGGTTTTCAACAATTTGCCGAAAGCGACCCTGCGGAGGTGACGGATCCTGATGAATATGGGACAAAAGGTATGAAATTCTTAGGAGGCTATTACTTTGGTTCACAAATTGATGAAGAAGATGGCTACGGCTCCGTAGGTGAAATTCAAAAAGCTAAAGTGTTTTCAAGTGACACCGATAACAATGTTCAAACGCTCGCTGACGCGCAAAAACTACTTGGAGCGCTCGACACGCGTCTTAGCGAAGCAGTAAATGGCGGGAACGGCTCAGAATAAATAAGATTAGAGGAATAATCAATGCCAAGACACGGTTCAGAAAGCATATTTGTAAATGAACAGGAATTCTACGAAGAGTTCTTTGAGAGCAGAGGTTTAACCAAAATAACTCAGTATAGACCACCTCGTTTGCCCCCCATCACCGTAAAAATAGCCTCTAGTTTTACTAGGGAGAGATATATCTGGAAGGCCGGCGATCACTATTATACTTTGGCTAGTAGATTCTACGGAGATCCAAGGCTTTGGTGGATTATAGGCTGGTTCAACGGAAAGCCAACCGAGGCAACCTTAAAACCCGGAGATGTTATTTATATACCAAGACCAGCCAGTAAGCTGCTGACTTATCTAGCGATGGGGTCGGTGTAAAATGAGTAATATTTTCGTTGCTCTTTTTAGCGATAAAATACAGAATTTTATTGACCCAAACCGACAAGAATATGTTGATCTCGCGGCAAAAGCCAAAGCCGATGTTGATGAAATACAGGCCATGATTCAAGCAGATCCTAACTTGGATGTTACTCTTGGGGCCTCATCATTATCTAAAGAGGATCTTGAGACAAGTCTTGGGCAAACAGTTGCCGATCTGGAGCGGCTTGAAGATGTCAGAGATCAATTAGATAAAATACCCAATCCATCGCCAGAGCAGAAAGCGTTAAAACAAAAAGTCGAAGCTGATATAGTAGAGATAGGAGAGGGGATAGGGCAAGCAACAGAAGGACCCGGTTCAGAGTCTTCTCAGTTAACTGATGCAACGGAACAAGTTCAAGCTAAAGCCGCCGAAGCTGCGACCGCGGCCAAAACAACTAAGGACAAAGACACCGAAGACCGAGCCGCGGCGGTCGGAGACGCTGCTGCTGGCGGCCAAGGGATAGAAAGCGCCCTTGAAATACGAGATGCTGTTCAATGTTGGCTACTCTATAATACCGTCCCACTAGCCGGGTTTGCTGAACAACAATATGCCCAAGATGGTCAAGGCGGTGATTTACTTGAACGCCCCGGATTTTTTTCTAATAACTTGCAGCCTTCTAGCGATACGCGAAGAATGTCTTTGGTAAATAAGGGACTTGAGGGAATCGCTCTCCCGGGCCTATTGGATTACAGAAAAGGCACCAAAGATTTTATCAATATACAGTCACACGAATATGCTCAGATAAACCCAACTCTAAGAATATTTAAGATTATTAACGAAGCTAATCTGTCACAAGAAGGGGAGGCAGTATCTACTACGCAGAGATTAGTAGAAATGGAGTTCTCTAATCACACCACTCTTGATGGAATAGCTAGGCAGCTGCAACTAACTCGCCCCAATGGGCAATCCTCGCCTGTCTTTGCACGCGGTGCCGAAGTGGGAGTTAAATCTTTTGACTGGACTTTTCTTGGATCTGACCCGTTCACGGCCACTAGGGATATAAACGCTACTCTAAAGCTTCACGCTCAAAATTTAACAACTTTTGTCGCCGACCGTGTTGGCCCAGTGTTATCAATTAAGTCTGATGGTTCTCCCGGAGTGGAAATCGGGAGAGGAAAATATAAATACATAGACCTTCTTGTACAACCTAGATGCGAAGATGATTATGCTCCAGAATGCTTTGAGGTAAGGATTGATGTTGGGTACGCTCCGATAGGTGATACAGGCACCGCAGCCATGAGGCAGGGCGTTAAGGACTCTATTGCAAACCAAAAAGACATACTTTATCTAGTTCTCACTGACCATTCGTTTGATGTTGCTGATGACGGCTCTATTGACATAACTGTTAATTTCCGCGGCCGTTTAGAAACTATCATGAAAACTAGAAAAATGAATGTCCTATTACCATATGGTGGTGTCTTACAAGACGCAATAAAATTAAAGGTTGACGGCGAGGACGCCCGGCTAACTGTTGCTGGGGCAGAATCTCTTATAAAGAGATTGAAAAAAGATAAAAAACCCGACAAAGATCGCATAGAAAAACTTGAAGCAGCTATTGCAGATTTATCATTTCAGTATAAGCAAATTATTAACTCGTTTATTTTGGCCTCTTTATTGAAAAAAGGATTTATATACCAGTATACAATACCTGATGCAGAGTTTGCAATATTTAAAAGATACAAATCACAACTATCCCAAGGCGGTATTTTGCCACCTAAAATGTCAAAAAATCAATACAGGAGCATAAAAAGTGGTAATAGTGATGCTGTAGCTAGAACAGTGGCCGGGGTCGCCACTGATCAAGCGGGGGTTGAGGCAGCTGCCGAAGCTGTGGACCAAACATATCTGGATTTAAACAACTTACAGAGAAGACAGGTTAACTTTTTCTTTTTGGGCGATTTGTTGGGAGTTGTTTTGGACAATATTACAGGTGATAACACAATCACAGGTGGCATTGAAGATATTGGTTGGCTTAGGTCTGTTGCAGCAGTGCGCGTTGAAGGGTTCACAGGGGAGATGGTCGGCACCAAGCCAGAACAAAAAGTTAGAGATGCATTTGACAAATTTAGAATAATCTTAGGCAACTTAGATTTGGATGAAAAAGTTAGCTTAGCTCACGTTCCAATTTCTGTTGATGCATACTCGGCTTTCTTTACCAATACTGTGTTAGCTTCCGAAAAAACTGATTATTCTTTTTACAGTTTCGTAGAGGACGTGTTGTCTCAACTAGTAATGGACCCGTTGTCCTCCCGTTGTTTTGCTGGTTTGTTTGACACAGGATTTAGACCCAGAGTTCAGCATTATGTTTCCCCGAACGTTATAAGTGATGATTTGTATGAAGATGCTGGCACAGGCTATAAAACACTGAGGCTAAGAGACAGTACAGGAGAGCCCGAAGAGGTTTTTAAAAGAGGCTTAGACTCCGACGAAATACCAGCCTTATATCAGTACATGGTTATATCATCAGAGATAACCGACCTAGATACCCTAAAAGGGTGTGAAGAGCAAGATAGGTTAAAAGGTATTGTTCACTTACATTTTGGAAATGCTTTTGGTATGGTGAAGAAGATATCTTTTAGTAAGTCTGATATTGAGTATCTACCTGAAATGAGATACGCGGCCGAGGGAAACTTTTTGTATAATCAGTTAGCAAATGTTTACGATGTTAACGTAGAACTGGTGGGCAACAATATATTTAAACCGGGCCAGTATGTTTACATCAACACAAACGCTCTCGGCGCCGGTGAAACTTGGCACAGAAATGATGATGGAACTTCTAGATCTTGGGCTAATCTTATGGGATTAGGTGGGTATCACGTTGTTACAGAGGTCGCTCACTCAATATCTAGAGAGGGCTTTAACACTTCTATCAAAGCTAGGTGGGTCGCCTCCGGCCAACGCAACGAAGGGGAGGGCTGCGACACATGAGCGATTTCTTAGGTAAAAACGGCCTCAAGGCCAGAGAAATGTTTATAGAAAGAAACTATTTTGATGGCTATGCTTTGGCAGAGTTAGCTAACGGTGTGGATTTACAAAGTGAGACTTTGCAAATCAAAGACTTTAGGAAAAATGAGAAACTTCTCGTGGGCCGTGTGGACTCAGCAGGCAATCCTATTCTTGTTAATAGTGATTATTTGGTTGCCTATGATGGGCAGGTTGGCTCAACTAACATGGCAGCTATTAATTTTGTTATTTCTTCGTTTCGCGGAATGAAAGGCATTTTTGATAGAGATATGAGACTAGGAAAAATTAGTTTTGATTCTGAAGCCCTTGGTGAACTAGAGATAAAGAAAGCTTTTGTAGACCCAAAGCAAAAATATATTGATTACTTAAAAACTAAAAATGATGATTTTATGTTTTATATAACAACCTTGGGCCGAATGAACGATATTGTTGATTTTGAGTCTTTCATAGAAGTGTATATGGACTTTGTTAACTTTACGGCTATTGCTAAGCCCATAACAGAGACAATGTATATTTTAACTAAAAGAAACACCATTCTATCATCAGGCTTGGCGCTAGAGATATACGAGGGCGATTATTCAGATGATGATTTAAAAATAGAATTATTCTACAGAGATAGTAACTTTGAATACCTTAAAAATCTAGCTTATAATCACGGATTTGTTATTGATAAGCATGTGCCTTGGCGCCTTGTCGCCGATTTAAACTCGCCAAACCTTGTGAGGTTTGCCAAGCCTTTCGTTTCAATACCAGATTCTTTGGTAGGTGCCACTTCTATTTTGGGTCTAATGTTTGACCAACCACATATAGACGATCTAGAAGATATTGCCAACTTAATGGTAGATGCATACAACATGGTGGTGGCCCAAAACCCAGTTACTAAAGTAAGGGTGCCAAGTGCCACAACTTCTTTGGGATCTGCTAAAACTGTTTTTGCTAGTTGTAAAAGAATAAAAACGATCAGAAGACTAGAAACATCAATAGAAAAGATAAATCTAATGCCAGCGAGCTACTGGGTCGACAAATATGTCAAAATCAGAAATGCTGAAACAGGGCTCGGCTATGATGACGCTACAGTCAACGTTATCGTAAAAAATGCATCTGATCTAATAAATTCAGTTGACACTCTCGCCTCAATGCGTTACATTGCTAGTAAGTTTGATAATGTGGCCCACTTCGAGGGCTCACTCTTTTATGATATAACAAGAATAAACATGAGTCAAGACCCAAATGCAACAGAGTCTGCTGTTAAAGAAAGGGTGCAACGAAGTGTTCAAGATTCTAACTTTGTATTGTACTAATTAACTATCCACGGGGAATAAATGTATTTTCAAACGCTCGACGATAAGGGCGAATGTGTAGGAGTGTATAAAGATGGAAACCTGTATTTCGACAAGACCCCAGAAGGGTGCTCACGGACGTGGAAGTACGCTGAGTATCTGGAAGAAAGCGGCGTGGAGTACGCTAATCTTCTCTGCGGAGGTCGGAGCCTTAATAACGTTTGCCCAGCTTTCTTAATTGATGATTGGGTGGCGATTGAGGCCAAACTAAAAGCATATTATCGCTCGTTTGTGTTGGCAAAAGTCAATATGAACGAGAATTGCTTTTTTGATCTTGTTCCGCAACCGTTTTTGATTGAATATTGCGAAATTCGTAACAAAATCACGCAGTATGTATTTGAAAACTATGAAAAGCCAGCAAATTATGACTTTATGGTTGATTTAACCAAGGTTTTGACTCGCATTAAGCACCAAAAACTCAATATTGATGTATCTGGCCTATCGGATAAGGCGCATTTGCCCAAGTTCCGTCAGGCAATGCGGAAGTTTGCCCATATCGACCCATATTGTCGCTATGTTATCAACGGCACAAAGACCGGTCGCCTGTCCTCTCAAAGAAACTCATTCCCGATCATGACAATGGACAAAGATTTTCGCTCTATCGTCAAGCCAACCAACGATTGGTTTATTGAGCTTGATTTCAACGCCGCCGAGATCCGAACTCTTATGGCTCTGGGAGGCTCTGTGACGCCGCAGGAGGACATTCATGACTGGAACGCCCGTAACCTCTTTAACGCGGGCACGTCACGCGAGAAGGCCAAACTAGACTTCTTCTCGTGGCTGTATGACGAGAACAAGATCAACCCGAATCTATCCAAGGTCTACGACCGCGACAAGGTGCGCGGAATGTATTGGGATGGGAAAGTTGTCAAGACCATGTTTGGTCGTGAGATTGAAGCAGAGCAGCGAACCGCGCTAAATTACATTATTCAGAGCACAACAGCAGATCTTGTACTTCGTCAGGTTATTAAGATTCATGATATGCTACGAGATAAGAAGTCTTTCATTGCATTCACGATTCATGATAATATTCTGCTTGACTTGGCCGACGAAGAGCGTTATATTATACCTAGGTTGATTGAAGAGTTCTCTGACACCGCACTTGGCAAGTATCTTGTGAATGTGAAGGCTGGTAAGGACTTTGGAAATCTAAAGGACTTGAATCTATGAACATTATAGGTCTTGGAAAGGCTGGCTGTGCTATCGCAGAAAAGTTCGGAGAATACCTAGAGTATAAAATCTTTCAAATAGATGTTGACAAGCAAGGCACAAGGTGTTATAATGTAAAGAGACAAAACGGCCCAGAGGAATATGAGGCCAACACACCTTCATTCAAAAAGATGTTTTCTAAGACAAAAGGGGAAACACTTTTTGTAATCGGCGGATCAGGAGACATATCCGCCATGTCGCTCCGTATTATAGAGCAGATTAGAGAAAAATGTGATATTAGTGTGCTCTATATCGCACCAGACAAGTCGCTTTTAAGTGAAAAGCGCAAAATG
>MDTG01238521.1_pt1 | contig 11138 bp, 10 predicted proteins | sample 811421 | NCBI WGS metagenome assembly MDTG01 (sample SAMN05326645, study PRJNA326480) | marine metagenome | isolation source: seawater | place: Pacific Ocean: South East | collected 2011
TCTATTACTTGATTACAGTGTTGATTGTCTTCTAATTTTTGAATCAATATTTTTATAATACGGAGATCTACTTTATAGCCTATTGGTTTAAATCCGACCGGCGCTACTGAGTTCTTAGTTTCTCTGCTATGAGCTGCCTGTCTCACACTATCCGCACTTCTTATACTACCTATCATTACATTAATTCCACAACGTTATTTTTTACTTAAATTATAGTATAATTGCAGTTTTTTTTTAAATGATCATATTTTTATAAGATCTTTAGACTTATATTTTGTTCATGTTGTATGATTAACTTATGAGATCTTTTAAACATAAAGAATATATATTTAGCGCTACTTTGTTTTCAATTATCTTTTTGATCTTTTTAATACATTTTTTTCTCGTTCAAACAACCTACCTATCGCCATGGTCGGGCGGTGGCTTTGGTATGTTCTCATATCTTTCTGGCATTGACAGGCAAATTCATATTCATCTAATTGGGGATAAAACCTATTACGCTATCTTACCTCCTGAAAAATACAAAACTTTTCTAAACATAAGACGCTTCCCTAGAAAATCTAAACTAAATACATTATTACAAGAGTTTCAGAAAAGAACATGGGTTATCTCCAAAGATAGTAATAACCCTCAAATGCTCGATAATACTATTACTCCAATGAAAACTGAATATTTTCAAAATACTTTTCATCATTATTTTTCATCTACCGTATCTGGAGCTAATATCCAACATGATCCTTCAGCATCCATTCCAGAAGACTACACTAAAGTAGATTTTAACCATATTGAAATTATTATTTATCAACCTATATTTGATTACAAAAACAAACAATACTATGTCAAAGAATTAATCAGAGCATCTTCTAAATCATGAATTTCTCTTTTAAACTATTTTCACGTTCAATAAAAAAGTATTATATGGCTATCTTTTCTATGGATACCCACCAACTTATCCCTTCTTTAACTTTTTTCTTTATTATTTTTCATTATTACTTTTCTGCTTTCCCCGAATATGGAGTTGGTCACCCTTTCATGTTCACTACATTTACTTTTTTATTATTATTATTTTTCTTATTTCCTAAATTAATTCATAATTTTTATTTTTGGACTCCACTTGTTGGCTATTACTGGATATTTTTAATTGATTCTTGGTTGATTTGCCAAAATCATGACATTTTGTGGGGATACTGGCTTTTAGTGATTTTAACAAATTGCCTAGTTCCTCAAGATCGAAAAACTAAATTTTTATCACTCAATGCATCGCTTCTCATTGCTTTTGTATTTTTATTTTCTATTATTCATAAAGCTATTTCTCCTGATTTTTTGTCTGGAAATATACTTTATTATCAACTCCTATTTTCAACTCGCTTCTACTTTTTAGATGCTATTTTCCCATTTAATTACTTAGATATTCTTGAATCTAATTTAATTAAACTTCTGAATCTACAAGAAAATTTTGTTCCCTTTAACTTTAAATTCATTCCTCCTCAAATATACTCATTAGCTCAATTTTTATCGTGGACTGTATATGGCTTAGAGTTACTAATATCTATCTTATTTTTCTTTCCTAAACATTTAAAACTAATCAGGTATAGAGATTTCTTTCTTCTTGTGTTTATTTTTTCTATTTATTTTATTTTACAATTAAATGGTTTTATTTTTTTAATGGTACTACTTGGTATGTCTCAAACGTCATCAAAGGATATCCTTGCTAGATCCTTATATATTTTTAGTACCCTCTTCTATATTACGTTAATTACTTAAGATATATTACCATGACCCAGTATTCTTCATACTCACCCATGGATCTTTAAGAGGTAAGGCTTCTCCTTCTTGTAATAACTCGATTGATATCCCATCTGGAGATTTAATGAACGCCATTCTTCCATCTTTTGGAGGCCTATTGATTATGACATTATTATCCCATAGCCGTTGACACATCTCATAAATATTGGAAACCTCAAATGCTAAATGCCCAAAATTACGTCCCCCTAGATACTCTTCTGGATCCCAATTATAGGTTAACTCTAATAAAGGTGTTTTTGTCTCTTTTGCGTTCTCATATTGCTCTGATGTTGCTAAAAAAATTAACGTAAATCGTCCTTTTTCATTATCATAGCGCCTTACTTCTTTTAATCCCAAAATGTTACAATAAAAATACAAGGATTCTTCTATATTGTTAATACGAACCATCGTATGTAAATATCTCATTATTATCCTATTTTAAAGCTGCACGTTATATAATTCAGGTACTAATTGCCTAAATAGAATAATCTGATCTTTTTTAAATATACTTTCTAGTTCTTTAATAAAAAAAACAGAATTCTTATAGAGCTTTTTTTTCATACTAAAAATCTCATTAACAACATCATCAATCTCATAATCTTCATAAAAACTCTTAATCATTAATCGATTTAAAGAAACCTTACTAACCACAATCTTTTCTTTAATTTTTAATTGCTTTTTCAAATATTTGTTATACTTTGAGGATATCTTCTTGATCTGTTTTTTTGTTAACGATAACTCTTCTTTTAAGATCTTAAAATCTATTTGAATCACCTCTTCTTGATCAAATACAATAGACCGCGTTTCTATTTGCTTATTTTTCTGATAGCTTAGTTCTTTTTTATCCCCCTCTGCTATTATTTGAGAGAACGATAAAACACTTAATACGGCTAATAAGATCCCTAATTTCTTACTCATGAATCCACCTTAATCTTTATGATTGTATGTAGTATAAACTACACTCAAAACAGCTAGTAAGTCCAGTCATATTGTGAAAAGTCAGGCTTTCGCTTCTCTGTAAAAGCTACTCGTCCTTCTTGAGCCTCTTGTGTTCCATAGGCTAAACGAGTTGCTTCTCCTGCAAATAACTGCTGCCCCACTAACCCATCATCAGGCAAATTAAATCCATACTTTAACATCTTGATTGCTGTTGGTGATTTTTCATTAATTAGCTGTGCCCACTCTATGGCCTTATCCTCTAACTCTCCATGTGAAACAACCCCATTTACCATTCCCATATCAAAGGCTTCTTGTGCGGAATAGGATAGCCCTAAGAAAAATATTTCTCGCGCACGTTTTTGCCCAATTTGCTTAGCTAAATACGCTGATCCGTAACCACTATCAAAACTTGCTACATCTGGATCTGTCTGTTTAAAGATCCCATGCTCAGCTGATGCTATCGTTAAATCACAGACAACATGAAGCGAATGCCCTCCTCCAACAGCCCATCCAGGGACTACCGCAATGACAATCTTTGGTAAAAATCGTATCAAACGTTGTACTTCTAAAATATGTAAGCGTCCTACACTCGCTTTTGCTTCTTCTGAAGCATCATATTGATACCCTTGCGGCCCTCGTATTCGTTGATCGCCACCTGAACAAAAGGCCCAACCTCCATCCTTTGGAGAAGGTCCGTTTCCAGTTAATAACACACAACCCAGCTCTATGTTTTGATGACAATCAGATAATGCTGTTAATAATTCATCTACTGTTTTTGGGCGAAAGGCATTACGACACTCTGGTCGATTAAAGGCTATTCGTGCTGTTTTTTTATCTTTTGATAGGTGATAAGTAATATCTGTAAAATTAAATACATCTGTTACATTATCCCATAACATCTCTTTAAATGGCTGCTGTTTCATACGTGTATTATAACGAACTCTTACTTCTTTGAGTATGCTTAATACATAGCATATTAAAACATTGTTTTCATCATAACGACTAAATCAGTTGCTGTCATACTACGCTCACTATAAGCCTCACTACAAGCATCTCCACAGATAGCATGCAAATAAACCCCCGCTTTGCTAGCGATTAAAGGACTATGGCCTTGTGCTAAAAATCCACCGATCATTCCAGCTAATACATCACCGGTCCCGGCTGTTGCTAATCCAGGATTCCCTTTTGTACAAATAAACGTCTCTTCATCTTCCTTTATTAAGGTATTTTGACCTTTTAATATTACTGTCGCACCTGTTTTTTTTACTAAGGCAGTTAACATAGCATATCGATTATCATGATCCTCTCCTACGAGTCGCTTTGCCTCTCCTTCATGAGGCGTCACAATAAGGTTATCTTTTTTTGGAAATGTTTCTTTTTCTGCCAACAAGGTTATTGCATCCGCATCACATACCAATGGCTTTGATGATTCTAAAATGTTTGTTAAACAGGTTTTACTCCAGTCACTCAACCCTAGTCCTGGCCCAATAATAATAGCAGTTGCTTTCTCAATTAATGCTTTTAAATCAGATCCTTCATCATGAATCATACAATCCGGACAATGCGTTAACAAAGGCTCTTTATGATCTTTTTTTGTATATACACTCACCAAACCAACCCCACTTTGGCTAGCAGCTTTTGCGGCTAGGATAATCGCACCTCCATAGCCACTATCGCCCCCAACAAGCAATACATGTCCAAATTGATTTTTATAGGCATTACTATCTCGTTTTTTTGATACCTTATCTAAAATTGTCTTTTCTATAACGTAATAACCTGGCCTTATTTGCTGCAATAATTTGTCTGAAATTTCTAAGGTGTCTAAGGTTAACTTATGAATTATTTTTCCAGCATCTCCAATTACAGTCCCTAATTTTTTAGTAATAAATGACAGAACATGAGCCTGCTCAATACAAGAGCCAAGCGGTTTTCCTGTATCCGCACATAGCCCAGAAGGGATATCTGCTGAAAGAATACTTTCGCCAGATTCATTTATTTTATTAATTATGTCTAGATATATCCCTTGCACTGGTTTATGGCACCCTATCCCCAATAAAGCATCTATAATTAGGGCATCTTTTTGTATCGTTAACGTTGTAAATGATTGGGGATTTAATCCAGAAGCTATCAACTCGTTTCTTGCTTTTTTCGCCGACTCTTGAGTTGGCTCTTTTCCCTCATAACAGCTTACCCGTTTTCCATTTTCTAACAATAATCGTGCAACGGTATATCCATCCCCTCCATTATTTCCAGATCCACAGACAACCTGTATCATTTTTTTATTAGGAAATACTTGCTTGATATAATTTATTAATGCATTTCCTGCTCGAAGCATTAAGTCATACTCTGTAATAGATAATGTTTCAATACAAAATTCTTCTATCTTTCGTGTTTCTACTACTGTAAATAAGTTTTGATCCATTTTAAATTTATTGTATCATTTTTATTTATAATTAACTTAAATAGTTATGGTTATTTAGACTGTTTCAGTCCTTTATTAATACACAGTGAGGTTCTATCAATCACCTCTTTTACAGCAAATAAATAAAGTCCTCGTGATGCTATTGTAAACATAGGATTAATACTTGTACGAAATGCTATTCTGTCGAATGTTGTTTGCATTAACGCCTTATTTGCGTAGGATAAAAACTGATCCTTTGCTCCTCGACAAGCTTGTTGACCTACACACATAATTAAAACTGCTTCACGTAACCCATGTGCCAATCGCCTTATATACTCTGGGTTCTGCTTTAACATACTATTACCAACCCCGATACTTAATGTATTTAATTTATTTTCATGAGGCCACACCCAAAAATGTTTTATCGTTGCTAATATCGCAACTTTTATTGCCATTTTTATTTTTGAATTTTCTGGTAAATCTTTAACCCCAGAAATAGATTGCATAAGATGCCCTAATAAGGCTGGCATATTAGCAGTAAATGCTACGATCGGGGCTATCGCTTTTACACTACGTACAATATTATGACCAAATGATACAGTCCCTAATAAACCTAACTGCTTTACTGGTGGTAATATCACCGCAAGCCCTAGTGATGCTAACCCTGTTATGAGTGCTCTTTCTACTAATATTTTTGGCAAAGGCTTGCTACTATCAATCTCTGCTAAAAGCCTTGGTTCTACCAAACATTCTTCATTCATATTTTGATAATCAATCCTATTATTTTTATCAGCAAAAGGCCGGTAATCATTCATACTTACTGCACTATTAGAATCTCTCCCTAAATACGGCACGACTGATTTGCCACGCATCTGCCTAACACCAAACTGCCCGCTTGGACTTTTTAGAGCAACTCCTGATGTAATCAATAATGGCATTAATTTCATGAACTCTTAATTATATGTTATTTTTCATTTTATTAAAAATATAAAAAATTAACTTATATTTATTATAAAATAAACATTAATTCCCCCCTTCTATTTATTTTTTAATTCACTGTCTTAGCAAAGGTTCCAAACGTTCCTTTAATTTCTTTAATTACCTGATACGAATCTAAATCTACTATGGCAATTTGAGGATCACCTTGATAAAAATTGGTTAATAAAAATCGTTGATTTACGCATAGTTTATTATCTTTTATAATCCAATCTCTTATTCCTGGTATTTGAATACTTTTTAATAATGATCTTTCTTTATAATTAATGATATTAATTTTATTGTGATCGGCTATTAGTAATCTATTTTTATTTGCAATACTATATAATTTAATGGGCTCACTCTCAATTTTCATTATCTTTTTCAAATCATAGCTATTTATATTTAACGTCCATATATCATGCTGCTTCGTCTTACTATTATCCTTTTCTTGATCTCTATCTACAAACGCAATTACTAGTTCGTTTTCCATCAAATCAAAATCATAAAAATCACTATCATAAATCACTCGTTTATCTAAAATTTTATGATTTTTATAATCAATTTTTATCGCAACGGTCTTCCAATCATGGATATCGTCTTCACCTAATTTATTTGCCAGCACAATAATATATTTTTTCTCTATTACCTTCCACTTAAAACTTACATAAGCTTCTTCAAAATTAATATTATAAAGAAAATTTAATTGTTCATCATACACCTCAAACCCGGATGCTACTGGCGACCTATTTAAAAATCGTGTTTCAATCAATACTTTATCATCTAATACCAAAATGTCTGTTGGCGTATGCCCATCCATTGTTACCGTTTCACCTAATTGTGGTGAACTTAAATTTAATTTTCTAAATTCTTTTCCTGCACGCATTAATCCAACTTTATCAGTATCTCTATAAACAGATATATAAGCATTATCATTATGAACGGCTATATTATTATAATTTTTATCAAGCTTAATATTACGTATAACCTGATAATTATCTAACGATATTCCCACTAAAGCTGTTTTTGATTCCTTATATTGAATACTATATAAGATATGATCTTTTTTTATAGCTCCGGTATTCCATATATAGATACCTAGGATACAACCAAGTAATATCCCTCCAATCAATAATCCCTTTTTGTTTTTTATTAGACCCATTTATAACCCCTTCAACATTAGACCCGATAAACTTATGATGGTTTATCGAGTCATATTTTTTTTCTTACTTTATTTAAAACCTTCCTAAAATAAATATATCAGATGCAAGATGCTTTGATGAATAAATATCATCTGGAGATACACCAATATATGCATTGGTAATTGTATTTCCATAATCATCTGTATCTGGAGCATTCATTTTAGTACTGTCTAACGTTATACCATATCGTTTATAAGAATCCGGAAATGTGGTTACATTAGAATCTAAATTAATATAGTCTCCCAAATTATTTTTTATATTTTTAAAGGTTAACCATACTAATTTAGAACAATAAATTGCTGATGTATCATATTTATCACTCCAATCACTGTAATATGAAACTTTTCCATTAATACTAACTAATTCAGGCCTAATTTTATCCGGTCTATAATTGGTTAACTGCCATTTTCTTTTTGATTGTTTAACCGCATTTATAACTTTATCTTCTGATATATTTAAAATTCTTCTTACTGCAATCGCAATTGTATCATCCCAATTATCTCCTAACTCATAGACAGATGTACCTAGAATTCCTGGTACTGATTCTAATACTCTACCTGACCCAACTTTCTCATATAACATCGAAACATGTGTCCAGTAAGAAAACTTAGAGATAACGTCATCTCTAGTACTTTTTAAAAAAATCAAATCGCCTATTTTCAAACTATCTTTTTTTTCTTCCCAAGGAAACTCTAATGACTGATTAGATGCTGCAATTCCAAGATAATTATCATTTAATGAACTTGGCAATACGGCTATCCCGTTTTGATTTTTATTAGCATGAATATAAACAGCTTCCTCTAAAGATTCAGCTGCGTCTTTTAGGTCTTGCATACTATAGTACCAAGTAGTTTCTTTACGTTCTCCCCACCGTGTATACGTCCGCCGACCTCTTTTTTCCTTCCAACAAAACTTAATTATCTCATCATCCTTAACTTTATTTCCAAAAACGTCCACTTCATACATTTGCTGAACGGTATAATTCACGCCACAAGCTACTCCTACTACCAACATTGTAATCACCGTTACGGCTACCCAAGCAATGGCTTGGCTCTTAATCCCATTATGATCATTCAATGATTGAGATAATACCTTAGACAGAGGTTTTTCCAGCGTAATTGATCCTGGGGCCATGGTTCCATCATCCCCCGTTCCATATGCCCATGTTACGATACTAGCCTCTAGTTCTGACATCAATGGACTTGCTTTATCAACCGCTATATTTGGCATTGATCGTCGTACAGCATCACGAATCGCACCTATTTCTTCTTCTGTTACTTGATTAGCATAGCTATCGTATTTATTAATTTTTTTTGCTAGCTCTTCTGCTGATATTAAACCGAAATGGCTCACTTTTGTTTGCGCTGATACGTTGCTCGTTCTCATAGCTAGTTCCTGCTTAGCCATGTAACTACTATTAATATACTGCTTGAGTATAGCTTGATTTGATTGCTGTTGCCCTAACTGAGATATTTCTTGGGAACTTGATTCTTCAAAACGAGTTGCCATATAATTGATAAATTCATTCACAGCATCTTCAGCTGTTTCAGTATTATGAATCTTTCCTACTTTATTATTTAAAACTTGAATAGCAGCATTTGTTACAGGTTCTTCATCATTGATAATTTGAGATGAATGATTAAATGATTGTGATAACGATTCCTTATTTTGATTATGATTCCCACAACTAGTTGTAATAAGCATTAAAATTAAACAACTCGATACATATCGTATTATTTTATTTCCTACGATTGAAAAAATATTTATTTTCATTTCTTACTCCCTTTTTACTCATTTATTGTTCATAACACGCTTCAAACCTTAGACTAACGTTACGTGTTATCACCCATTACATATGTCATTTACAGCCTCCTTCTTTGTTATGAGCCTTTAAATGTTATAGTAGTTGGCAATGACCAACTTTTTCTTTATTAAGTAGTACGATTTCCTTTCAAACGGGTTAGCTCTAGTTGAAAGGAAACAGAGAAATTTACATGTAATACAACATTAAAATAGACCGATCTATTTGTCAATTTTTGATTATTGTATCAACTTATTTTTTATCATTATTCTTTTCCTATTTCCTTGTTTTAAGGCAATTATTGTACTTAGTATTATCAGACCAACTAACCCTATTACAAATATATCTCCCAATCGTGTATATACTGTTTTATCATTTATTAATGGGCATTCCACAATCATAAACCCCTTTTTTCCTAAAGCAATTTTTTCTATAACCCTTCCCTTTTCATCACACATAATACTAGGTCCATTATTATTTAAAAAAAATGCATACCTATTATTTTCTACACTTCTAAACGGTAGGTAGGCCATATGTAACATGGCCCAATTTGTATTTCCTAACCATGTATTAAACGATACGCCACCTAGTAGATTCGCTCCTTTTCTTGTTTGTGTCCTTGCGATTGATGGAAATAGTGATTCATAGCAAATAAACGTTCCTAACTGAATCTTATTACTATATAAAGAAAGCGGGTCATTAAATTTAGTATCTTTTGTTTCATTATTTTCAAACATTGGTACTAGTTTATTTTTTTTATATTTGCTTAACATGTTTGCCTGTGGAGAAAATGAAAAAACAGTATTTTTTCCCTCATGTCTTGCTCCTATCACCATATAATACCGTTGGTCTGTTATTGCTTTAATTGTCTGTTGAAGCTCTTGATTAGTGCTCTTAAAATCCGATATTGTGAGCTCTGGAAATACCACAACCCCTTCTTTTAATATAGCCGTAGCTATTTTAGCTATCCTCGTTAATGAGGATAGTATATGTTTATATAAATAATTATTTTCAAATGAATAATAAGCCTCTCTCCACTTAATATTAGGTTGTATTAAAATAAAAGTATAAGGTTTTACATTTTTAGTGTCCGGTTTTTGAACTATGTAATATATTCCAATTAGCAGATTTAGGATTATTAAACTAATACTTAAATATAAATATCGCTTTTTCTTTACTAAGATCCAAAGAGAAATCCCTATATTATTAACAAGTAATAGTACACTAACACCATAAATACCTGTCCAGCGAGCTAATTGAATGAGCATCGGATTATCATATTGCGATATGGCTAAACTTAAAGGAAACCCTACTGGAAAGATCGTTTGAACAAACTCCATTACCCCCCATATGGATGGCACTATTACCAAAGATTGCCACGGTTTTTTTGGATTAAATAATGATACTATTAAGGAAAATATAATTGGAAAAATACTATAAAAAACAATTAATATGATTATCATCCATAGCGTTTCATATCGCTCATAATATTCAAATGGATTCATCCAAAATAAACATAAAAAAAATAGTTGAAAAAACAACCAGCATAACCATAACCGTTTTCGATATTCTGTATAATTTCCAATTACAATTAATATTGGGATCAAACAGCCCCACGCTAAGATACTTATATGATAATAAATATTAGGAAACGATATGTAACTTACCCCTAATCCAACACTAACTAAGCCTATTATCTTCTTTTTTTCATTACTTAATTTCATCCTATCATCCTTTTTTACCGTTCTTTAAACGGCTGTAATTTTTTTTAGGATCAATATGATGGCTTAAGTAACTTTATTTTTATCGTAATTTGAATTTCATATTCACATGTATCATCATTCAGCATTAAACTTTTGACGAAATAACTATACTATACTAGTATACTTTTCATTAAAATTTAAATATCATTGTGTAACATTTGAAAATTTTTAGTTTTTTTTGTTTAAATTAACCTCTTTGGAAATCTATTTTAGATGCTATTTAATTATAAAATCAGGATATTAATTGATTGATTATGATATATTGGTTTAAA
>MDTG01295101.1_pt1 | contig 11138 bp, 5 predicted proteins | sample 811421 | NCBI WGS metagenome assembly MDTG01 (sample SAMN05326645, study PRJNA326480) | marine metagenome | isolation source: seawater | place: Pacific Ocean: South East | collected 2011
CGATTTAAAAATAGTCTAGGTCTTGAAAATTTTGTATGCCCCATCAAATCAACTGCTATTTCTATTTTGAATTCAATCGATAATTTAATAAGTTCATTATCACTAAGATTAAAAACGTTTACAAATTTATCTGAATTTTCTTTCAAATAGTCGATATGTTCGTTCTTATAATCATTACCAAACGAAAAAATAATAATTTCAAATTTATTTCTATCTATTAATTTAAACAAGCCTTTTATAAGATGCATAACTGGATGGTTTCTAAAATCGGCAGAGTAGAAACCAACTTTAATTTTCCCAGTAAAATCTTTTGAATAAAAAAAATTCTTTTGAGATATTTTTAACACGTTGTCACAGTAATGTTTCGATGCAAGAAAATGAGTTTCAAAATCATCTACCAAGGACATCAATAATAAAGGTTGCAAAGTTTCTTTAGGATTTAGAGAGTTTATTATTCTATTTATTTTTTTTTGTAAATTTTCAATTTTTTTTAAGTTTAAATCTTCACTAGAATTTATTATTGTAGCTAGTGATTTTGAACTCTCACCAATGTAAAGATATATTCTTGCCAAATTAAAGTAAGCGTTACGATAAGAATAATCAGTTTCTATACTTTTCTCATAAAATTTATGAGCATTTTTGTAATCAGCTAAGTTAAAATAACAATTTCCTAAATTATTAAAATATTCAGGATAAGTTTGATCGAGTTTAACTGATTTAATTGCGTGGTTTAAAGCAATTTCGTATTCACCCATTTCTGAATATAAAATTGACAAATTGTTGTAAATACTACCATTATCAGGTTTTAAATCTAAAGCTTTTTTAAAATGAAAGATAGATTCTTTACTATTTCCAGTTCTCAAATAACACAATGCTTTATTTAAATATGATTGACTATAATTAGGATTGAGATTAATTGACTTATTTAACATATCAAAAGCTAAGTCAAATTTTCCATCATAGATATAAGAAAGTCCTAAATTACTATAAGCTTCAAAGAAATCAGGTTTCAAATTTATTGCTGCAAGATGAAAATCCTGAGATAACTTAAATTCAAATAATTCTCTATAACTATTACCTAGATTATCCAATGCTTGATAGTAGGATGGATTAATCAAGACTGCTTTTTTTAATGGATAAAGTGCGGCTTCAAACTTTGACATTTCATTTAAATTAGCACCTAAGTTGTTATAATATTCAGACACCTTTGGATTAATTTTAATCGCTTTTTCAAAATAAGCTTGAGCTTTATTGTAAATTTTAATTTTAGAATATGAAACACCAATCAAATTTAATAAGAAGGTGTTTGATTTATTATTTTTTAATAAAAATTCTCCACTTCGTATTACATCTTTAAATTGTCTATTATTAAATTTATTAATGATTTTTGTAATTTCTTCAAAAAAATAATTATTACTATCAGAACTACCTAAAGATTGCATACTGGCCTCATTTACTTTGTCAAAGTGTGCAAAATTAGTACCAATACACATTTTGTGTGGCATTAAACTTGCAGATTTGAAATATGGTAAATTCAATAATTAATATTGCGAAAAGAAATAATAATATTTCTTTAGAACATATCTCTGAATTAAATCAAAAAGAAGAATTTTGTAAACTTATAGAGTTAGAAGATATAATTTTTCAAAATTATAGTAATAATCCAAATATTTTATGTATTTTAGGAATAGCAAACAAAAGTGTTAATGATCTGGATAAAGCAATAAAATTTTTTAATTTGTCTTTAAATTTGGATCCAAGTTATTTAATTTCATTAAACAACTTAGGAAATATTTATAACATTGTTGGTGATTATGATAATGCTTTAGAAATTTTCAAAAAAGCAATTATATTATATCCTAGCAATAATATATTATTTTTAAACATAGCAAATACTTACTTGTCAAAACAAAATTATGTAAAAGCAATTGAAAACTATAACAAATCACTAGAAATTTATCCAAATAATATTTTAGCTCATCTAAATATTTCAGAGAGCTATTTTAAACTTAATGAGAACAATTTAGCACTAACACATGTAATGAATGCTATTAGTCTTAATCCAGAACTTGAAAAATTATGGAAACATTTTTCATTAATTTGCTCACACACAAACTTTAATACTTATGATGACAAAATAGCTAATAAAATTAAAATATTGCTAAATCAGCCAAACAATTTTGACATATCTATTAACTATGCTTTGATTAACAAGTTGAAAAAAAAATCCGAAATATATGAATTATTAAATTTTACAAATAAAAGCTTCTCGGAAGATGAAATAATTCGTATTTGTAATATTTTAAATACTACTTATTTCTCAATTTTGATAAAAAAAATTATTTTAACTGATCTTAAATTTTCTTATTTGTGTCAAAATTTGAGAAAAGCAATAATTATTAATCTAGATAAACTGAATAATAATAATGATGTTCTTGAATTCGTTGTATCTTTGTTTAAGCAATGTAGTTTAAATGAATATATATTCTACCAAACTGAAGAAGAAAAAAAATATTATTGTAAATTGAAAGAGACTGTTGAGTTTAAACTTAAACAAAAATTAAAAATTAATGAGTTAGAGTTATATTTACTTGCTTGTTATGAGCATATAGATTTTTTTGATAAGTACTTAAATGAAATAAAAAAAATAGATAGTTTTGAAATTCTAGTGTTAGAAATTAAGAATAACATTACAACAAAAAATAATAAATTTAGTCATACCCCCGATTATCGTTTTAAAAATAACATATCTGAGATTGTTGCTTCTATGTATGAAGAAAATCCATATCCTAAATGGGAAACTTTAATTAAGCATAATAATGATATGACATTTGAACAATTTGCTTGTAATAAAAATATTAAATTTACAAATAAAATTTTAAATCAACCTATAAAAATATTAGTCGCTGGATGTGGTACGGGATGTCAGCCAATTTCAATAGCTAATTTATTCAAAAATTGCTATATCGATGCCATTGATATCAGCTCATCAAGCTTAGGATATGCACAACTTAAAGCAGATGAATTTAAAGTAAATAATATAAAATTTACAAAAATTGATATATTAGATTTGGATCAATGGGACAAAGATTACGATTATATAGAATGTTGTGGAGTTTTACATCATATGGAAAATCCTGAACTGGGATTAAATATTTTATCTAACCTACTAAAAAATACAGGAATTATGAAAATTGGTCTCTATAGTTCGATGGCAAGAGAAACAATAAATAAGGCTAGAAATTTTATAAAAGTTAATAACATAAATTACTCTCTTGAAAATCTCAAAAAATTCAGGCAAGCCATAATTCAAAAAAAACCAGAATACATGATTTTTAAAGATTTAGAAAACAACCCAGATTTTTATAGTACGAGTAACTGTAGAGATTTACTTTTTCATGTTCAGGAAAGGCAATATAATTTGTTAGAAATTCATGAATTGTTAAGTAATAATAATTTGATTTTTTCAGGATTTGATTTAAATAACCAGAATGTAATGATGAAATTTAATCATTACTTTCCCAATAAAAATTCTGAATTTGTTTTAGAAAATTGGTACAATTACGAAAAAAAAGAGCCAGACACTTTTATTGGTATGTATAATTTCTTTGTAAAGAAAACTTCATCTCTTTAACTAGATAATATATTTAAATAACATTTTTCCATGTTTTTAGCATGCAAAGATTTGTTACATAAAACCGAATTTTTAAGAAGGTTTCTTAGATTTTTTTTATACGATAAAAGGATTTCTGTGTTTTTTGATAATTCAATAGCTTTATTTATGTAGTTCTCTTCATTCTTAACTAACAAATTTTCTAATTGTAAATTTTTTAATATAGAATACCCAACTCTGCTAGAGTGTTTTTCACCAATCAAACTAATTACTGGCACACCCATCCAAAGAGCTTCGAAGGTTGTAGTTGTTCCGTGATAAGGATAAGTATCCAAAGCTATATCTATTTTATTGTAAACTTCTAGATGAGAATGTTTAGAATTAATCCATCCAATTAATTCTAATCTATCTTTGGATATTCCAAATTTAAAAAACTTTTCATAATAAAAATTTTTCATAAACTCTGAGTTTAATTGTTTGTTTTTTAAAATTAATTTTGAGTTAGGAACTTTTAATAGAATTTTACACCATAATCCTATTAATGGTTCTGATAATTTGGATAGATTATTGAAACTTCCAAAGGTTAAATATTTATTTTCTAAGACTGGCGATCTGTCTTCTTGCTCAATGTTTTCATCTCCTTCGAAACATAAAAAAGGAGTTTCTAGCTTGTATAGTTTTTCAATATTAAATCTATCATTTTCAGGTAAATCCGTATAAATATCCACTATTCTGTAATCCATATTATCAATCCCAGTTGTATTTGGATAACCAAGCCATGTTGCTTGTTTATTTGCTGGTTTCATTGCAAAAACAGAAAGTCTATTTTTATGAGTATGTCCAGAAAGATCAATTAACAAATCTATACCATCTGATTTAATTAATGAATATAATTGTTTATCAGTTATTGAAGCAACGTCCCTCCAATTTTCTGATAAATGTCTCAATTCTTTTGTTACGTCATCGTTAATGAATGCATTATAATAACAAAAAATTTCAAATTTGTTTTTGTCCAGAGAATTTAATAATGGCTTAAAAAAATAACTTACTGAGTGATTGTGAAAATCTCCAGAAATATAACCTACTTTTATTCTAACTGATTGGGTGAAATTTCTATCTTCATTTGTTTGGTTTTTTTTATTCGGGATAACATTTATTGAAGAGATGTTAGATCCATATTTATTATGGAAATAAAATAACTTTGATGGAGAATGAGAAAAAACATAATTACTAATTAATAATAAATTTGATATAGCAGTTTGCGAATTAGGTTCAATTTCCAAACATTTTTGCAACCAAGAAATACCATTTTCGTGTTCTCCTATCTCAGACAATATTGTTCCATAATTAAGACATAAATCAGAGAAATTTGAATTTAAATTTATTGCTTTTTCGTAAATTGATAAGGCATTATAATAATCACCAACATTTCTATATAATATACCTAAATTATTATATGCATTTAAGTTTTGACCATCCAATTCAATAGATTTAAAAAAGCTCTTCTTAGCAGGCTCTATCAAATTACTATCTCTATATGAAATACCGAGATTTTGGTGTAGGTCACTGTTGTCAGGATTAATTTTTATTGCCTTCAAAAAATTTTTAATGGATAACTCATATTGGCCAAGATCATGATGTAGCGTTCCAAGATTGTTATATATATAATAACTTTCTGGATTAAGAGAAATTCCCCTATTGTAAAATTCTAAAGCTTCTTTATTCCTACCAACTTTTGAATATGCTAGAGCTATATTGCCTAATGCTTCATTATCATATGGATTGATTTTTAGAGATTTTGAATAAAAATCTATTGATTGACTCAAGTTTCCCATTTCATAATCTGCAATAGCTGCAACTTTTAAAATAATTGCATTATTCGAGTTATCTTCCAGAATTTTGCGAGATTTCTTGTGTGCTAATTGAAATTGTTTTTCATCAATTAATTCTAAGACACTATTTACTTCTTCTAATAATTTAGGATCTTCTTTAAATATAAGTAGGCCTTTATTATACGAAGCTTGCTTTAATTTTTTTATAATTCTTTCATTTTTTGGATATTTAACGAAAATATTTTCTAAAATAGATATAGCCTTGTTACTATCTCCATTTTGCAAGTAACCATCTACTTTTTTTAGTCTTGAATCAATATTAAACATCTAAATAAACAGCATTAATTTTTGTATGCAACAGCATTTAAACTTATTTTAAATCCATATATTTCAAAAGTACTAGTATCATTAAAAAGATCTAAATTATCAACCTTTAATACTTTACTAAACCCTGCATTTTTTAACATTGCTCCAAGAATAGCTGGTGTCCAGCCAAAAAAATGAAAATCATAATCATCAATCTGGCCACCATATATTATACGTGTAATTTCGTATTTATTTTGAAGACTTAAGTTTGGGTCTAATATAGCTCTTGATAAAACTTCTAGGTCAGGTACAGATAATAAAAATCTTCCGTCTTTTTTTAAAATCCTAAAAATATTTTTTAAGACACTCGACATATCTTTGTTTTTTACATGTTCGAGTATATGACTTGCATATATTTCTTCGATACTTTCATCAGTAAATTTAGATAAATCACAAATATCACCTATTATGCAATTTTCAGTTTTCTTTTGAGAGTTTAATATAGTCCACCCCTCTTTTTCTTCTTCTCCACCAATGTGTAATTTCACAGATTTACCCCCATAAAAAATTGATAAAATAGTTAAAAATTTAAAATTTTTATAAGTAAGGTTGTCCTGACAACCAAGACACTAAAGAATATCTATGTCCTGAAGTAACTGGCGTTACTTTATGCAATAAATAACTCGGAAAAAAAATCATTGACCCTTGTTTTTTACAACTAACTAATGGTTTTCCATCTTTTGCTCCAGCGTCTACAAGTAATTCTCCACCTTCATAGTCATCTTCATGACTAAGTTGTATTACAAGTGATAATTTTCTCCTTGATTTAAAACCACCACCCATATCCAGGTGCCAGTCAAAATGTTCATTCTCATTACCACTGTACGAGGTAAATTGAATATCTTCGGTTATGCCCGTAAGTTGAAAGTTATAAAATTTATTAATTTGATTTGTTTTTTCTAAGATTTTATCAAATAAAAATTTAGTTTCTGCATTATGCTTAATCCATCCAATCTCACTTTTCCTTACATTGTTATCTAATACGTCTTGACCCGGGTTGTTACCACCAAATGAGGCCTTTTCCATTTTTATATTATACTTGCAATACTCAATTATCTTTAAGCAAGAATCACGATCCAGTTCTGCTTCAAAATGAGCTGGGGTTGCTTGAGTTATTTCTCTTTCATTTATTATAGGTGATGATACATTCATTCATGGTCTCCATAGTTAGTCATCTTTATTCATTGCTTCAAATAAATTGGTTAGATACTCTCCTGTTGATTTTAAGCTGGTTACAGCTTGCTCCATAGAAGTAAATTGGAGTACATATCTATCTCGTAATGATTGCATTTGAGAGTTTAAATCTACTAATAAATCTGATTGGTCAGTAACTTCTTGACTGATTGTAGTTTCACGAGTTGATAATTCGCCTGTTGAGTTATCTAAAACCGATGTAAGAAATGTTGTAAGTTTTTCTATTAGACTTTGTCCATAATAAACTGTAGCATTTGATCCTAAACCAGAGTATTTCACTTTTAAACCTGCTGCATCTCCAGTTGAAATTGTAAAAGTTTTATTGATTGCATCAGAAGCCATTGACACATTGTCTAAAGTTGCTGAACCAGTAACACCAGTGGTTGTTACTCCGGCACCAGTAGTTCCTACAGTAATAGTTCCAGTTGAATTATTTGATGGAGTAACAGATGTAATTGTTTTAAATGTTTTAGAGCCGAATATTGTTGAATTTGCTGCAGGTCCATTAACTACTTCAGTCTGGGCGTTATCAGATAAATCTGTACCAACGATAGTAAATGTGTAGCCACTTTCGTCTCCACCTTCGCTTGTAATCGAAAATCTTTTTCCTGTATTATCAGTAAATGATCCACCACTTATGGATGAGCCATTTAAAGTAAGTATAGATGATGCTGAACCAGATTGTGAAGTTGAAATAGAATCAGTATCAGCTGCTCCTGACATCTTAAGAAAACTATCAAGGTTAGTTCCAATTGAATTTACTACAATTGACGATGATGCACCAATTGCTCCTGAAGTAATTGAATAAGTTCCATTTGAATGAGTTACAACAACTGACTTACCGGCAGCGGTTAGATTACTATCTGTGTTTATAGCGGTTTGTATAGCTGTTGCTAAAGCTGCTTCTGATGTATAATGTGCTGCTGGCACTGTAACTGAACTACTTTGTGTTCCGTCTACAGTAATTTGAATAGTATTGTTAGAAGCTGTCACTTCCGGTGTTGTATCGTTACTCATCAATCCTGAAAAAGCACCTGAAACAAATGCTGTCATCACAAAAGTATAAGAACCTGAAACAGGAACAGATGAAGATCCACCAGATATAGTCAACAAACTAGAGCTTGATGAATACATTGAGTTAAAAATTGCATCTAAAGAACTTGGATTATTTTTTAATTCATTAGTTAAAATAGAAGTATTTAATGTTAATGATCCATCCCTTTCTGTTCTTATACCCAAGTTAGACAAATATTTACTATTAGCACCAAATCCTGCTAGTGCACTGGAAGTCAATGTTTCTAGTCTATCTTTTACATTTTTAATAACTGGATCATCAGACAATTCTCCAGCACTTTCAATTGATGATCCTCTAAAAGTTTTTGCGTTTAGCAAATTTCTCGCTGAGTTTACAGCATCAATAAAAGATCGTAAATTTGTTGTAGCAGTATCTGTGTCAACAGAACCCACAAGATTCGCGGGCGTATCTGTACCACTTACTACAGTTGAAGAATTGAGATTAAAAGTATAACCCGTAAAAAGATCTGAAATAATATTAGAAGATCTTGTTAAATTAATTCCATCAACTGAAAATGAAGCGTCAGCACCAGCTACTTTTTGTTTAGAACTATTTGTTGTTCTATTGTCAATGGATGCTAAACCTGATCCAGATGGACTTTCTGTAGCTGTAATTCTCAATGCATTGTCTTTTCCGTCTTTAGACTTCAATACAAGAGTATATGACCCATCTCCTGCTCCTAAAACACTTGCTGTAACGTCATAATTTAATTCATTTATTTTATCTTTTAATGATTCGAGAGTGTCTGTTTCAGAAACTGTTAAAGTTTTTGATGACACTGTCGAACTGGCTACAAAACTCCCAGAAGACCAGTCACCCCTTTCTAAAAGTAAACTACCAGAGCCTACCAAAGAAGTATTGGAAGAGTAATCATCAAAAGCTAAAGTTTGTCCTTTAGCAAGAGATGTAACAGAAATACTAGAATTAATTTCTACTGCTGTTGCTGGGTCGGTTATTGATGCACTTACTGCAGCACTTGTAGAATTGACTTTTAAAGCTGTATTTCCTTTTAAGGTGCTGAGAGATGTCGATAAAGTTGATAATGCACTTTTTATTTCACCAATAGCTGATATAGATAAATTTTTAGCATCTATCTTTCCTTGTATTTGATTTTCTTGAGGTGCTTTTTCAGCTTCTACCAAACTATCAACAATTTGGGTAATATTTAACCCACTGCCTGATGAATTAATAGCACTTAAATAATCTACAGCCATGTTAAAACCTAAGTAAAATTATTTTTAACGTAATACGACTTTTTAAATGCAATCTTTATGCCTTTTTTAAATTAAAAATTTTTTATGAAATAAAAAATTTTTATTCTAAATGACAATTCTATAAAATTATGTAGTAATTTGAATGGAGCTCCTAATGTTTAAAAAAATAAACATAAAAGCGTTGACTGATAGTTTTGCATTATTATTTATTGCTGCAATAGTTGGTACTATTGTGTCTTTTGTTGCACAACTATTTATAATAAGTGCAAAAAATATCTATGAATTTATATTTCATAACCAAGATTTTCAAATAAGCATTGATATTGGAAGTATTTCACTAAACTTAGTACCATTATTAATTTGTGTTCCCAGTTCTCTTTTAGTTGCATTACTAATGTATAGTCTTAAATTACCAAGATGGTTTGGTCCTGCAGACACGATTTACGCGGCACACCATCGTGCAGGTATTTTAGATTTAAAAGGGGGATTTGGATCAACATTAGCTTCCTTTATATCAATAAGTGGCGGAGCCTCAGTAGGGATTTATGGACCACTAGTACATTTTGGTGCGACTGTATCATCATTTATAAGACGTCAAAAATATATTCCTAAAATTCCCCATGATATAATAATCGGAAGTGGAGTTGCTGCTGCAATTTCAGCAGGATTTGGAGCTCCTTTAGCAGGTATTATATTTGCTCATGAAACAGTCTTAAGGCATTTTTCGATGAAGGCAGTTGCTGCGCTTGCAATTTCATCCATGGCAGCTAATTTTTCTGCAACTGAAATAGGAATAGTAAGCCCTCCCTTACTACTCTCTGCAATCCCGTTTGAAATGAGTGACATTCTGGTAAGTCTTGCAATAATTGGTCCTTTAGCAGCAATTGTAGCAATTATTTTTATGAAATTTATACTTCTTTTAGGTTCCATTCCATCAAAATTTAAATTGGAAAGCTGGCAAGCTCCTATTGTTGCAGGATTTGCTTGTGGCTTATGTGGAACGATATTTAGTGATATTTTAGGATTAGGCACGGAAATTTTAATGTCTGTTATAACCACTCAACAAATTCTAAGCTATCTAATAGCTCTTTTACTAGGGAAATTAATTCTTACTTCTATTTGTATTGGATTTGGTTTTTTTGGTGGAACCTTCTCTCCTGCTCTCTTTTTAGGAGGTGTCCTTGGTGCTATAGTATTTCAATTACCTATCACATCATCTAACCCTGAATTAATGTCTGTACTTGCTGTCTCTGGTATGGCTGCTGTATCTAGTTCGGTTATTGGAGCCCCAATAACGGCTATCATTTTAGTTCTAGAACTCACTAGTTCTTACGAATACGCCATAGCAGCTACTTTCCCAATTGTAGTGTGTTCATTTATAACAAGCAGAATGTTTGGAAATAGTTTATTTGATAAGCAGCTTATAACGCGAGGAGTTGCTATTACAAAGGGTAGAGAACAAATAAGACTAAATGAAGCTTTGATTAAAAATTATGTTGATAATAATTATACAAAGCTTAACTCTGAAATATCAATCAAAAGCGCCATCAAATTATTAACTAAGTACAAAACAACTGAAGGTTACATTGTTTCAAATGATAACAAATATATTGGCAAAATTAGTCTAATGAGTTTAATAGGTCAAAACAAAACCAACTTAATTGATCTTGTAGAAATAAAGCCTTTAATTATTGATCCAAATTCAAATCTAATATTTGTTATTAAAAAGTTATCAAAATTTGTTGGTGAAAGTATTCCAATTGTAGATAAAAAAACCAACGAAATGATCGGTATAATTTCAGAAAATGATGTTTTACAAGCATATCTTGATATTTCTGAAGAAA
>MDTG01270719.1_pt1 | contig 11137 bp, 6 predicted proteins | sample 811421 | NCBI WGS metagenome assembly MDTG01 (sample SAMN05326645, study PRJNA326480) | marine metagenome | isolation source: seawater | place: Pacific Ocean: South East | collected 2011
CGGACGGCGGCCGCCGAAGAAGGCTCCCTTGGGCTTGGAGATCGGGATCCTGGTGCCGAAGTCCTCGGGGAGGGTCATGACGCCCTCCCACTCGTCCGGGTGGTCGATCAACCCGTCCTTGACGGGGTTGGTCCAGGCAAACACCTCGCCAGGCTGTTTCTGGTTCTCACCGTCAAACGAGGGATCCCTCGCGTAGGGAACGCAGCAGCGTCTCCCTGGAGTCCTCGACTTCAGGGAGACGCATGTGCTGTTGTTATCTGCGTCGATCTTGGCTATCTGCCGGCAGCTCAAGCGTTCGACAACGAGCAGCGGCACCAATGACCATGAGCAGTAGGAAAGCCCACAAGCCCCCGCCTTCGCCTGGGGCCATTGAGCAGCCTCCGCTCCCGCCACCTCCCGCTCCCACGAGGCTAGCTTCGGGTGGCAAGGCCGGCTGCGCTGAGTGATCGGGGAGGAGCATTGGCGCGGGCGGCTGAACGGGATCCTCGGGCGAGGGCAGCGGGGCGTTCTGGGCTTCCTGGTCTTGGATCGTGTCTCCGCCTGCGCTTCCGCCACCCGAGCGGGGACCTACTACGACGCCTCGAGCCGTAGCCCGCAGAGCTGCGTGCTCGAAGTCTTGGCCCTTGTGACCGGTTGAGTCGGTGTACGGATTGGTAACTGGCGCCCCGAGCAGCTGGCTTTGCGCTCGGTACTCGGCGAGGAAGTCGCCGCGAATAACGAACACGCGCCGCAGCGCTTCGTTCAAGACTAGGACTGAGTCCTCCTCGCTGCGCAGCGCCTGCGAGGGAGGATCCCCAGGCGTCAGGGGCCCCGCCACGCTGGTCGGGTCCCCGAGCACGGCCGCAGCTCCGTGCTGCCCGAAGGCCTCCGAGAACGCGTAGCTCTCTCCGAACTCGGGCCCTGTCAGGCGCGCTCCCGGACAAGCGATCGCGTGAGCCCGCTGGGTAATCCGATCCGCGCTCGGCTCGAACACGAGGACCCCGCCCTGGAAGTCCTGGCGCACGATCGCTCCAAACAGCCGGTCGGTGGCCTGGTATTCCTCCGTAATCGGCATTCCGAGCTGCGAGCGCGGCCCGCCCGCCTGGCTCCACCGGGCCGAAAAACCATCGTGCAGGGCCTTGGCCTCGGTCGCCCCGTGGCTGGCGTCGAACACCAGCTGCGCAGCTTCCCAGTCGCCCCCCTGCGTCTCGAGGACGTAACAGTCACGCTCCGCGTCGCCGTCGTCGAAGAGCCAGCGCACCGAGTCCTTGATCGCGCCCATTCGCTCCACTCCGAGCTGGCCGTAGCGCCGCAGCAGCGCGAGGCGAGCCAGCGCCTCGCGGGGGCTCGCGTAGTCACGCCCCTGGTCGGTCCCCGCCTCGTATCCGCGGAACCAGCCGCGCGGATCGCGGGCCGCGGCGGTAGCCGCAGAGGAGAGGCGCAACCCCAGGTGGAGGTGCTCGGCCCCGTCGCCGTTGTGCGCGTCGTCGTTCACGAAGCCGATCACCTCGCCGCGGGCCACGCGATCTCCCACGCTCCAGCTCAAGGCCTGACCACCCCGCTCAGCCGCTGAGCGGAGGTGGCCGTAAATCCACAGCAGGGTCGAGGTGAGGACCTCCTCCCCGTCCGCGTTGCTGAAGCTCACCTCCTGACCCAGGTCCTGTTCGACGACGACCACCAGCTCTCCGTAGCCGGCGGCCGGCCGATACAAGCGGATCACGCCGTCGCAGACGGAGCGCACCCTCGCTCCCGCTGCGAGCGCCACGTCCTCGCCCAAGTGATCGCTGTCGTAGTAGAAGGACCGGCCCGCATAGGAGCCGGGACGGTAGGGCCAGCAAGGCCAGGTCCCAGCGGGCAGGTTGGCCAACCCGGGCCGGGTGAGCCGGGCGTCCATTTCCATGCTCCCCTGCAGCGTACGGGTCACCCAAGTCGTCTGATATCCGTCAGCGCTCAGCTCGATCCGCTGGGTGCCGGACGGAGTTTGCAGCGTGTAGCGACCGCTGGCGTCGGTGTGGGCTCGCGCGCTGCCTACGCTCACGCGAGCCCCCTGGACGGGTGCCCCCGAGAGGTCACGCAGAGTGCCCGAGAGCGTCACCGGAGTCGGAGTCGGAGCGGGAGCGGAAACCGGAGCCGGAGCGGGAACCGGAGCCGGAGCGGGAGCGGGAGTCGGAGCGGGAGCCGGAGCGGGAGTCGGAGCGGGAGCCGGAGCGGGAGTCGGAGGGGGAGCCGGAGCCGGAGCCGGAGCCGGAGCCGGAGCCGGCGTAGGCGCCGGCGTAGGCGCAGGCGTAGGCGTAGGCGCAGGCTGGGCCGGCTGTGGGGCGCTCACGCCTACGATCAGGGAGGAGGACCAGCCCGACTGCATGGAGGTGTGCTGAGCGCAGCGCGCCTGGACGCGGACGCGCCAAGAGCCGGCTCGAGTCCAGGCGTGGCTCGCTGAGCCCGAGCTCCTCCAGGGCGAAGTCGTCCCGTCTCCCCAGGAGTAGCGATACTGCAGCGCGTGACCGACGTTGCTCCGCGCTCCGCTCGCCTGATAGGTCCGCGTGGAGCCGAGGGGGACGCTCGCCGGGCCAGTGGGTCGGCTGGGCGCCGCCACCTGCTCAGTGGTCGCGCTCAAGCGTAGCGCGGAGCTGTAATAGACGCTGTTGGACGTGGTGGCATAGAAAGACTTGGCGGGGCCCGAGGTGAAGTAGCCCACGTCGACCGCGATCGTGAGCGAGCGGCTCCCGGCGTAGTAGCTCCCGCGCCCCTTGATCACTCCCCAAGGCTGGTAGGTCCCGACCCGGATTAGCATTTCGCCGGACTCCTTGAACGCCTCTCCGCCGAGCTTGCTGACGTAGAAGTAGGCCCGAGTTCCAACCACCCGACACCGCACCCGCAGCACATTGGCTCCGCTGCTCGAGGTGTAGGTCGGGTAGTCGGGCGACACGGTGTAGGCCGTGTTGGCCGCTGCCGTCGTGGGCCAAGCCAAGGTCAACCCCACCAAGACCGCGAGGGAGGAAATGCGTGATGTCATGCGAACTCCTTGCCCGGTAGCCACGCGTCGATGGCGTGGCGTAGAAGCCGGACCGGGCGGCCGGATCAAGAGATCAGTGGAAAGACGAGAAGCTCTCCGCGAGCGGGCGGAGCAGAGCGAGGTCAGCGACCTCGCTCACCGGGCTATTGGGCGGGTCCACGCTTCCTGCGGAGTCGGATCTCCGCCGGGAGCGTAAGCCTCGCGGCTACCGTCGCTTAGCCATGGTGTAGGGCTGGCCCTCAGGAGCCGCAGCCTCGCCAGCTGCGGAGGCCGCGGGAGTCGGCGCAGGGAACACCGGCGCCAGGTCCTGGGGCTCTTGGTGCCCGCAGCTCGTGGCGCTGAGGGACAGGACCACGAAGATCAACAGGAGCAAGCGGTTCTGGGGGAGCGAGTTCTTCAAGCGTGTCCTCCTTCGTTGTGGACAACACGCTCTTGGGAGGACCGCTGACTCCCGCGGAGGGAGTCCCCTCAGATAGGCGTAACTTCATTCAGCGCAGCAGCGAAGGCCCCTGCGTCGGGATAGCGCCGATCGAGGTCGTCGCTGAGGGCTGTGTCGAAGACAGCGCAGAGGTCAGCAGGGAAGTCGCCGTGCTCGCGCAGGGGGAGGGCTGGGGTCTCCATGATGTGCAGGATCACCGCCATCAGGCTCGCGTTCGGGGGGAGCGGCCGCGGCGGGCTCCCTGTGAGCAAGGAATAGAAGGTCGCGGCCAAGCTCCACACGTCGGCCGCCGGCCCGACCCGCTTGAAATCCCCCACCTGCTCGCGAGGCATGAACGCTGGTGTTCCGCCGACGGAGCCGGTCGCGGTCAAGTCGCTGGTCAATCCCGCGGCCGCGCAGGACTTGGCCAGGCCGAAGTCGGCCAGCTTCGCCCGGCCGCCCTTCGCGCTGGTGAGCAGCACGTTCTCTGGCTTGAGGTCTCGGTGCACCATGCCCGCGGCGTGCAGCGCGGCCAGGCCCTCTAGGGCGTCGAGCGCGAGGTTCCGAAGCTCGGCCCAGCCGACCCGTCCGCCGCGGCGCTCGCGGAGCTGCTCTAGGCTCCCGCCCGGGCAGTATTCCATCACGAGGTAGAGCAGCGACCCGAGGGAGCCAGTGTCGAAGAGCTGCACACAGCCGGGCTGATCGAGGAGCCTGCCGCCGACGCGGATCTCGCGCAAGAAGAGCTCCCGCGAGCTCTCCTCGAGGGCGACCTGGGGGAGGAGGATCTTGACCGCGACCTGCTCTCCGTCGGCCTTTCGTCGGGCGAGGTGTACGACGCCCATCCCTCCCTCCCCTAGGCTCCGGATCAGCTCGTAGGCGGCTAGCCCAGCGGAGGAGGGAGCCTGCGGCAGGAGCTTGCCGAGCACTCGGTCGATCGTGTCGGGGACGTCGGAGGTGCGACACGCTGGGCACACCAGATCGAGGGTCTTCTCGCTCACGGCCGGCACAAAGGACTCACCACAGCCCAGGCAGGCGACCGGGTGGGGCTCCGGCTGAACGCAGCTGGAGCAGCGCGGAGCGTCACCCTCGACTTCGACGCCGCAGCCCTGGCAGGGGTGCGTGCACGAGAAGCGCAGGCGCGTCGCGCCAGCTCCGATCACGTCGCCGTGGGCCAGCTGCAGCGAACTCTCAGCGCTGCCAGCGCCGAGCCAGCGGTCACCCACCAGCGTGCCGCGCAGGCTGCCGAGGTCGACGACCACCGCCCGAGGGGGCGCGATCCGCAGCGCGAAGTGCAGGCGGCTCACCTCGGAGTCTCCCGCTGGGAGTTGCGTCGCGCCGCAGCTCGGGGCGCGCCCGAAGGTCACTCGCCCTGGCTCGCTGAACACGTAACGCCTCCCACGCAGCGGCCCGCTGATCACGTCCAGGACGACCTTGGCTAAAGCCACTGGGAGAGCTCCCGGATCTCGGCGTCGATCTCGTCCCGTGTCGCGCCCTCCGCCAAGGTGATGCCGACGACCTCGCGCAGCACCTCGCGGTAGCGGCGTTTGCCCTGCTCCAGCGCGTTGCGGAAGGCCTCCTTCTCGACGCCGAGACTTCGCGCCAGTTCGGCGTAGTTCGGGCGACCCCGAGCGTCCTGGTGCGCGCGGAGGGCCTTCACCCACAGGGCCTTGTCGCGGGCTTCGCAGTCCGCCTGAAAGTGCTCGAACGCGCGCTCGAAAGTGTCCGCCGCGTAGGAGCTCCAGAAAGCCTCCTCCGGCGTCTTGTTCTTCTCGTCGGGGTGCTCGACCACCTGCCCGCTCGCCTTGCGCAGCTCCTCCATGGACACCGGGGCGCGCTCGAACTCGCCCTGCTTGCGCTGACGTACGTCGCGGACGAACCGCTGCAGGCAGGTGAGCAGGAGGGTGCGGAACTTTCCGCGAGCAGGATCCGCCTGCTCGAGGAAGTCCCGCTCCGTCAGGCGAACGAAGAACGTCTGAACTAGGTCCTCGGACTCCTCGCGCCCGAGGCCGAGCCGCCGGCGCAGGAAGGCGTAGGCCGGCGCCCAGTAGGAGCGGACCAGGAAGTCCAGATAGGCGTCGCGCTCGTCGTCTCGCACCAACCCCAGGAGCAGCGTCCACGAGGTCTGTCCGAAGCGCGCATGTGAATCGCCGTATGCCATGAACACCTCCCCGCACAGAGTATGGCAAGCCCGGCACGGGCGGGGGCCGCCGGCTAGACTCCCTGCATGGGCCTGCGGCTGAGGGATCGCCAAACCGGACGGATCTATGAGTGGCCCGTTGGCTCGAGCGTGACCGTCGGGCGAGAGGACGTGCTCCGTCCCGACTGGCGCCCCGAGGTCCTCTGTAACGACAAGCATGTCTCCCGCCTGCACTGCACGGTGGTCGTTAGGAGGGAAGGCTTCGAAGTCCAGGACTCCAGCGCCTATGGGACCTTCATCAATCGCCAGCGCGTGGCCGGTCAGGCGCTCGCCCGAGCGGGAGACGTGCTCGTCCTCGGGCACGAGTACGCGCTCGAGGTGCTCCCGGCCGAGGAGACCGCGAGCGGCCTCGTGCAGCTCGACGAGCGCTTCGAGGCGCACCGGGAGCTCGCCCGCGGCGGCATGGGCGTCGTCTACGAAGGCTACGACCGCCACCTCGCGCGACGCTGCGCGCTCAAGCTCCTCCTCGCCGGCGGTCGCGCCAGCGACTCCCTCTGCCAGCGCTTCCGCCGCGAGGCTGTCCTCTCGGCTCGCTTGGCCGACTGTCCTGGGATCGTCTCGATCTACGCCATGGGGGTCTCGCTTTGCACGGGGCAGCTGTTCTGCGCCATGGACTTCGTCGAGGGCAGCACACTGCGCCAACGCATCCGAGCCGGCCTCGACCGAGCGCAGGGCGTGCGCTGGATCGCGGACGTCGCACGCGCGGTGGCCTTCGCCCACGCGCAGGACGTGCTCCACCGCGACCTCAAGCCCGAGAACGTACTCGTGTCCAGCGCCGGCCAGGCCAGGCTGACGGACTTTGGGATCTCGCGCGCCCTCGACGAAGGCGGCGGCTTGACGGCGACCGGGATCACCCTCGGCACCCCTGGCTACATGGCCCCCGAGCAGGCGCGCTCTTCCCGCGACGTTGGCCCGCTGGCGGACGTCTACGGTCTGGGCGGGATCCTCTACTACCTGCTCACGCGTCGCCCCCCCTACGTCGGCGCCAGCGTCGCGGACGTGTTGCTCGAGGTGAAGGCCGGATCCTTGGTCCCGCCGAGCCGGGTAGACCCGAGCGTCGATCCGGGCCTGGAGGCGATCTGTCAGCGTGCGCTCGCGAGTGACCCCGCCCAACGCTTCCCGTCTGCGCAGGCCTTCGGCGAAGCCCTCGAGCGCTGGACGCCGCTCGCACCCTCCGCGCCCACGGTGCAGCTCGACACGGCTCCGCCTGCCCACACCGAGTCGGGAGAGCGAACGCTTCCTGACGAACCGGCCGAGACGGACTCCGGCTTCGCCACCGAAGCCTAGTCCCGCCGAGCCGACGAAATCACGGCTTCATGTCGTCGTCGCTGGCCAACTCGAAGCGCATCTGGAGGGAGCCCAGGGAGATCTGCGACCCAGGGGAGAGCACATGCTCGGTTCCCAATAGCACCGCCTCGCCGTCGACCCGCATCTGTACGTCTTCGTGCTGGGAGGAGATCGCGAAGCGCTCCCCCGTAGCCGTCAGGCTGGCGCAGTGAGGGGGCAGCCCAGGGAGCCGCAGCGCGTCTTTCTCTCCACCACCGACGCTCGCGCTCCCGATCACGAGCAGGTAGGAGTGGGCGACATCCTCGTCGGCCCGTTCGAGGAGCAGCGCTTGAGCGCCGGCCGGCCCGACGCTGCCCGTCTTCGCTGGGCCGTCCCGGATCACCCGACCGCGCAGCGAGTGACCTCCGACGCGCAGCTCGAAGCCGTCGGGGAGCGCCGCCGGCTGACCCGCGCTCAAGGCTCGACCGTCGAGGCTCGTGCCGTGCGTAGAACCGCTGTCCTCGACCTCGATCCCGCCCCGTGTGACCCGAAAGCAGCCGTGGTGGCGACTGACGCTCCGGGTGCGGGCGCGGAGCGCGTCCTGGTCTTCCCCCGCGCGAGGGAAGCCCCGCAGCATCAGGTCGTTGGCGATGGGACCGACGGAGCGCCGGTTGCGCCCAAAGCGAAGTCGGTTCCCCGCGAACAGGAACACTCGTCGCGCGGTCCCCCCGGTTCGAAGCACGAGCTGGGCGCGCGCCGCGGGGCCGCCGTCGGGGAGCGCATCGTCGGCTGCGTCAGCGGCGACCCGCGGGTCGGAGAGCGAGCTCAAGGCGGCGAGCAGCTCGGCCGCAGAGCGCGGCCGGACTGCGGCGGGAGCGTCGCAAGTCGCCAGTAGCTCCTCGAGGCGCGGCGGCAGCTCCGCTACCGACGCTCCTTCGAATCCGTTGAGCAGGTCTTGCAGCAGCCGCAGGACCCCAATCACGTCCTCCGAGGCGCTGAGCCCTTCGCCCACGGGCGCCGCCGCACGGGCGCGCGCGTAGCCGAGGTGGCGCAGCAGGCTGCGTCCGTCGGCGCAGCTAAACACGCTCTCGGGGCGCAGGGCGCCATGGACGAGCCCGGAGCGGTGCGCCGCTTCCAGCGCCGGCAGCACCTCGCAGATCACGCTCACCGCGTGCTGAGAGCCCAGCCGCCCTACGCGTGCCAGGCTCTCGTCCAGCCCCTCGCCCTCGAGCTGCGACACGACCACATAGGGCTGGCCGTCGTGCTCGCCGTGGTCGTGGACGGGGTATAGCGCGGGGTGCGCGAGCTGGCGCGCCGCGGCCAATTCGACGTCGACCGGAGCGTGCAGGAGCTCGAGCAGACCGGGCGCGCCGCCCTCGAGCTGGACCTCGAAGCGTCCCGGCGAGCGCTCTCGCCCCAGCTCGTAGGGTCCGACCCGGCGCGGTGCTTCAAGGACCTGCGTGGGGAGCTCGAGGCTGCGCAGAGCCTGGCGCAGGTCCGCCGCGGTCGGCCGCTCGCCCGGGTCCTTGGACAGGCAGGCCGCGATCAGATCCCCCAGCTCGGGTGGCGCTCCGGGCAGCCGTTCCTCCAGCCGCGGCGGGGCGTCCCGCAAGTGCTGCGTCAGCACCGCCAGGGCAGAGTCGCCGCGGAAGGGAGGAGCCCCGGTCAGCAGCTCGAGCAGCAGGCAGCCGACCGCGTACATGTCGCAGCGCACGGTGATCCGGTCTTCGCCGGTCTGCTCGGGCGCCATGTAGGCGGGGGTTCCGACGGTGGAGTTGCCCGTCAGGTCGTCGCCAACGGCGCCCAGGAACTTGACGAGGCCGAAGTCGAGCACCCGCAGGTAGTCGTAGTCCTCCTCTACCAAGAGGTTGGCCGGCTTGAGGTCTCGGTGCACGAAGTTGCGCGCGTGCGCGAACTCGAGCGCGTCTAGGAGCTGGTCGGCCAAGCGGAGCGTCCGCTCGACGCTGAGTGGCCCCCTACGGGTCAGGATCTGATCGAGCGAGCGACCCGGGCTCCAGTGGGTGGCGAAGTAAGGCGCCCCCGTCTCCGAGCAGCGGCCCGAGGCCACCAGGAGCACGATGTGGCGATGCAAGAGCTGCCGAAGCGTCAGCACCTCCCGGCGAAAGCGCTCTCGCTCGCGCTGGCTCCCAGCCGCCTGCGCTCGCAAGACCTTGAGCACGACCAGCAGCCCTGAGCCCTCCTCCCGCGCCTTCCAAGCCACGCCGAAGGAGCCCTGTCCGAGCACCTCCAGCAGGCGAAAGCGCCCACCCAGGAGTTGGCCTACCTCCATGGATCGACGGCGCCTCCCGGCGCCTCACGAGCGAAGCGGGCCTGCTCCGCCTCTGCGTCCTTGGTCCGCTTCTGGGCGCGCAGCAGCGCCAGCAGCGCTTCGTGGGCCTTGGCGTGCAGCGGGTCCACGACGAGCGCCAGCCGTAGAGCCCGCTCTGCTGCCACGTTGCGGCGGGTGAGCGCCCAGCGCTGACCGAAGCTCACCAGCCGACCCGCAACGTCGGCGCCGGGCTCCCGCAGGGCTAGGGCCTGGGCCAGGGCCTCGAGACCGCGCTCTGGCGCGTGGCTCGGAAAGAGCAGGCCGAGGTGCAAGCGGCCGAGGTCCACGGCCGCGGGCTTGGCGTTGCCCCGCGAGCGCTCCAGGTCGCGCAGGGCGGCTGGGGCGTCTCCGAGCTCCGCTGAGACGCGGGCTCGGAGCAGCAGGCCCGCGCCCGGGGGCTCCTTGACCTGGGCGAGCAGCTCGCGACACACCTCTCGAGCCAGCTTCGGTCGGAAGGCGAGGAGCTCTGCGACCACTCGCTCGGCGCGCGCGATTCGCCAGGCCAGCGATCCCTGACCTGCCAGGGCTTGGTCCCAGGCACGCACGAGCTGCCACGCGCCGTCCTCGGCTAGCCTCGCCCGCGAGCAGGCGGTGTAGACCTCCTCAATCAGGTTGGAGTCCAGTCCCGGGATCTCCGGGCGTGCTCGGGGCCGGCCGCTCGCGCGGAGCGCTCGTAACAGGAGCGCCGCCGCGCTTCTCCAATCGTCGTCAACGGCTGCCAGCCTGCCGAGCAGCCGGGGGGCGAAGGCAGCGGGTCGCGGTCCTTCAAGGCGGTTGAGCTTGGTCTTCACGGAGCGGAGGCCCGAGCGCGAATCCGTGCGCAGGCGGCTCTCGTACAGCTCCAGCTCCAGAGCCCGCCATTGCAGCCACCCAGGCGTCGCGGGGCGCCGCAGCGCCTCGCGGTAGGCGCGCAAGGCGCCGATGTGATCGAGCTGACGGTCTCGCAGGCGCCCCAGCTCCAGCCAAGGAAGCGCCGCGTGCGGCGCGCGAGCGGCGCAGCGCGCGTAGGCCGCCTCCGCCTGCTCCTGGGTCGAGCGCGAGCCAACGACGAGGTGCGCCAGCGGTGCGCGCTGCGTCCGCTGCGAGAGCTCACCCGGGCGCTTCGAACCCAGCCGAAGTCCCAGGATCTCGACGACAGCGCCCCGGTCCTCCCGATTCAAGAACCAGGAGCCGAGCAGCCAGAGCTCGCGCAGGTCGGGGGGCAAGGGGGGCAGCTGGCTCAACTCGGACAGCGCTGCGCGGGCGCTCGCCTTGTCGACCTCCGCCCCAATCCAGGCGAGCGAAGCGAGGCGATAGCGGCGGAGGGACTCAGAGCCGCTGATCGGCTCCGAGAGGAGCCCCAGCGCCGCCTTGGGCTGGCCCCGCACCGCCAACGCATGGGCGCAGAGGAGGCGCGTCCAGGCGGTCGGGGCGCGTTCGCCGGGCGGGACCGGCCCCAGGGTGGGAAGCAGGGCGCAGGCGGCGGCGCGAACCGCTGGAGCCTGGGCGTGGTCCCCGATCGCGACCAAGGCTCCCTCGGGGTCGAAGCGGGCCAGGTGCACCCGAGCCAAGCCCCAGCGAGCGTTCCGTGCACCGCCCTCTACCCCGGCGCGGAACAGCGCCTCAGCCTGCGCCAGCTCTCCCTGGGCCAGCAGCGCCTCGGCCGCTAGCGTCTGGAGCGAGAGCCTCGGCTCGGCCAGGTGGCGACCCCAGCGCTCCCAGGCCGCGCAGGCGCTCGCGAAGTCGCCGTCCTTGAGGTGCAGCCGCAGGGCCTCCTCCAACCAGGCGAGCTCGCCCTTGGGCGGTGCGAGTTGCTCGCAGGCGGCCAGGTAGTGCTGTGCAGCTGCGCGTCCGAGCTGAGCCTGCTCCGCCTCGCTGGCCCCCTCGCAGCTGGCCAGGATCGCCTGGGCCCAGCTGGCCTGGAGCTCCGCCAGCGAGGAAGGCTCGTCCTGCGGC
>MDTG01376005.1_pt1 | contig 11137 bp, 13 predicted proteins | sample 811421 | NCBI WGS metagenome assembly MDTG01 (sample SAMN05326645, study PRJNA326480) | marine metagenome | isolation source: seawater | place: Pacific Ocean: South East | collected 2011
GATACTTATCAGAATATCTATGCTGGTACTAATGCCTATGAAAGAGAGAAAGAAACTTCTCGCTTAAGGGTTGGTACAAGTGATCCTAACTCACTATTAGGTACTCAAGAAGCACAGATAAAAAAAGTGATTGACAGATTTCAAGATGTCAATTATACTATATATAATGACGGAATTAAAAAACCGTTATCATACGATAGTTTTATATAATGAATAATGTGGATAATATAATAATACAATTAAATACAAGGAGATAAAATGTCATTTAATGAATTAAAACGCAGTCGAGGCGGATTCGACAAACTTCAAACGGCTCTTGAAAAAGAGTCTTCCGAAAAGAAATCTTATGGAGATGATAGATTCTGGAAACCTGAACTAGATAAATCTGGTAATGGTTATGCAGTCCTTCGTTTCTTACCAGCAGCCAATGGTGAAGAATTACCTTGGATCCAATATTGGGACCATGGTTTTCAAGGACCTGGTGGTTGGTTCATAGAGAAATCTTTAACAACTTTGGGCAACAAATGTCCAGTTAGTGAGTACAACACTACTCTTTGGAATAGTGGTGACGAAGCTCAAAAGGATCAAGCAAGAAAACAAAAACGAAGACTACACTATGTAGCGAATGTTCTTGTTGTCTCAGATCCGACTCATCCTGAGAACGAAGGTAAAATAATGCTTTATCGTTTCGGTAAAAAAATCTTTGAGAAAATTAAAGATGTTATGCAACCTCAGTTCGAAGATGAAAATCCAATCAATCCTTTCGATATGTGGGAAGGTGCAGACTTTAAACTTAAAGTCAGAAAAGTAGATGGTTATTGGAACTATGATAAGTCAGAGTTCGCGGCAGTCGCTCCGATCTCAGAAGACGATTCAGCTCTAGAGACTATCTATAACAAACAACATTCTCTAGCAGAGTTGATTGCACCAGATCAATTCATGGATTATGATGAAATGAAATTGAAATTGGATAGAGCACTAGGACTTAGTGGAGAAGTATCTACTGCAACAGCAGAGAGTATAGCTGATGATAACTCAGCAGGTGATGTAGCAACAGCTACTGATTCACCTTGGACAGAATCATCTGAACCTATGGCAACAGGAAACGCTGAAGGTAAAGACGAATCAATGTCATACTTTGAAAAACTTGCTAACGACCAGTAAAGTAAGTAACTTATTTTTATAAATAATACTTACACAACAAATTCGGGATAGAGCTATCGTGTCTGGCTCTTAAAGATACTACTTAGACTTAGTAGTAGGGTTGGTTTAGAATGGGGATTCTAGACATTCAATGAGGAAAGGTATCGGTTGCGGCAGGCGGTATCGTAGTAACGGCGGGAAGCGGGGCTAGTTCTACATCTTATCCGTGTGCCATCGCACCACGAACCGAACTAGTATCAGACGGACCATTCATTCTAAGTTGAATTGTTTTACCACCTTGATTTACATTTGTAGTTTGAGCGGCGACATTTGTGTTTCCACCATTCTGCATACCAGCAGCACGCTCTGATTCTTTCTTGTCTTCTTCTCTTTTATTAGCTTCAGCACCTTCATCAATATCTTCTGCAGATACACCTGATTCAGATACACTTGTATATACACCTTGACCTGAAGCCATAGTTTCATCATATACTCTAGTGAAAGCTTCCATTGGTGATTCACCACCTGGCCAAGCAGCTTTAACAGCAGCCCATGCACCAAACCCAACAGCCTTCGCGAAGTTTACTACACCCAATCCAATGTTCATTAGTGACTCCCAAAGAGAACTGAATAACTCTTGAAAAGAGAAATCATTAATAGCCTTCTTTGTGTCTGGTCCGATTAAACCTAGTTTCTCACCTATCCAAGCTAACATATCTTTGATTAAATCTAATGGCATCATGATAAAGAAATTAACTAGTTTTTCGACCATACCACCAAGTCCACCGTATATTTTATCCATGAAAGAACCTTCAGTATTTTGAAAACCTTGTATCAAACCTTTAACACCATTCCATACACCCATGAGTAATGTAACAGGAGCAAAGAATCTACCGAGTATACCACCCAATTTACCCATGAACTTAACAACAGGTGATTGCATTAATTTTGAAACAGCAGTTGTAACTGGAGTAAGAAGACTTCTTATTTTAGCAAATACTGAACCGATACCACTTGTCGCACCTGGCTTAGTTGTAAAGAAACCCTTAATAGCGTTGATAGCTGTAGTTAGTGGTTTTGGTAGTTTGAATCCTTTAAATAAATTCTTTACTGCTTGAAATGGTCTAGCTAATAATGATTTTAAACTTTGAGCGAATTCTCTACCGAAACTAGCTACAAATGCTACTACACCTAATATAGCTACACCGAAACCTTGAAGTAATTTCATGAAAGCATTCTTAGCAGCCTTACCAGCTTTCTTAGCAGTACCACCTACACCATCTTCTTTTAACATAGCTGCTCGAGCTTTTATTTTTTCTTTAGCTGATTGTATTTTTTCCCAAGCCCATTGTTTCTTTTCCATTATCCAATGTTTAGCTTGTTCTCTACCTTCTTTAGTAGCTAACTTGAGTAGATTACCACCTAGAAATTTTAATCCTGTAAGAGCTGTGTTGACACCTGGAATAGCTGTTAATGGAGATAACATTTGACCAACGAATTGAAGATCATTCTTTAATGCATCACCTAATTCACCAAGACCTTCTGAAAAAGTCTTATCCATCATTAAGAAAGATTCTAGTTGTTTTCTACCGTTATCAAAAAGAGCTCTAAAACCATATTCACCCATTTGAATTTTAGCTTGTTTTTCAATGAATGCTGTTTGTATTTCATCAGCTCTTTCTTTTTCTGTCTCAGCTACTTTTCTTTCAATGGCTAACTTGAGTAGTTTCTCAGTATTCTTACCTTCACCTCTCATAATTTGTTGAGCGGCTTCATTGGCTAATCTAGCTTCTGTATTAGCCTTCTTTTCTTCTTCATACATCTCTTGAACTTTAGCACCACCAGCTTCTGGTAGTGTTGAAAATTTTTCACCTACTTTAAGTCTACCGCGTTCTGTAACTGAAGCTTTCTTTTTACCTGTTGGTGTTAAGTCTTCCGCCATATCTATTTACCGTTTTTGATTTTCTCTATTTCTTTACTGTTATTATTTATGTTTGAATCTTGTATTTGATCAATTATTTTTTGAGCTTTTTCTTCATCACTATCTCTATGTAAATCTGGATCAACAATTTTTTCTAATTTAAGAAAAGCTATTCTTTCATTAGGTACATATCTCCATGTATATCCATCTTTATTGTATACACCGAATACTGTTTCACTAGTTCCGATTCTAACTATAAGAGCGGGACAACCATCTAATATAACTTTATCACCTTCATTAAAAGCTCTATTGAATTTAAACTTCATACCTTTAACAAGAGATGTAGCCCAATCTCTAATACTCAAAGCAACAATAAGTGTAAGAACAAACCCAATGAACTCTACATAAAATTGACTTAATTGTATTTCTGGCATCTTATCTCCTACCAAACATATCCTACATTAAAGGATAATATGTTATCACTTACGGGATCTTCTGTATAAATATTTTTGATCCCAACTTTTACTTTATCTGTTAATAGATAACTGAATTCTGTTTCATTTCGAACCATCGGAATATCAGCGAATTCATATAAGTATTTATTCGTGAAAGAAAGTTTCGGTGCGACTTTATAGAAAAACCATAGACTGTTTCTAACAATCATTTCTTGACCTGTGTCTGTATGTAATAAACCCATTGCTAGTTCATTACTCATTTTCATAGTATCTGTTCTCAGAATTTTATATCCCCAACCAAGATTACCTTGAGTTCTATTCTGAATTGTTCTAAATTCATTGAAGTCGAATTTACCTAATCCGAAAACATAATGTTTTTCGTGAAACTCCCACCTGTGTTTAAAAGATATTAAACCTTTATTTGTAGTTCTAATATCAGCTTCATCTTGATATCTATAATCAAATTCAATATCTCTTTCAACATCTTCTGAATTAGTTTCCCAAGTATAGTCTACACTTGTAAGAAGATACAAGTCACCGTCTGAAAGTTTACCACTAAGATCAACTTTACCACCTGCTACTACATCAGCTGATATCATGAGTAGACCTAGAAACACTAGGCCTAATACTTTTTTCTTCATTAAGTTTTCTCTACTACATCATGTTTAGTTGATGTTGAATTAACATACAAACCAAACCAAGCTGCTCCAGCACCAACTAATACAGATATTAAACCTGCTTGTGAAGTTGTTGGATCTTCAAGAGCCATAAACCAGTTAGCTGATTCAAACAGTAGATAGATATACATTGTAATGAATGCTCTAGGGAATATTCTCCATCTAGAAAAGTATTCAGGTGCTAACCACATCCAACCTGTTTTATTAGGTCCGGCTGAATCTTTCATTTTCTGAATCTCATCTTTAAGAGCACCTATCTGCGCATTCTTAGCTTCGTATTCTTCTAAATCAATTTGAACTTGATTTCTTTGATTATAACTTTGCTCTTCCATTTTATTTTCCTCTATTAATACTTTCGCCTCGCGGCTTCATGTCTTTCTTTTTCTTCTTTCAAATGTTTAAGTAGTAGCTGGACATATACTTCCCTCTCCCACGGTATCATTGAATCCAATTCGGTTAAACTGTAACCCCAATTCTGCATCATAGCAAAATTAGTATGAATATAATTATATAAACTTTCGTGAGCGAGGGATACTAAAAAAAATCAGATAACCCACTTAACACTAATTCATTTGATGCCTGACAATGTGAACATACAAAATTAACTTTATGTTCTAGTCTAGGTATATTAGTCATATAATTTTGAACTTCTGTAAATTGATCAATATCCATAGAATCTATAAATTCTTTTAATTCATTATTATTAAAATCATCTCTAGTATATACTTCATCTCCTTCATATATTGATTCAACACAAGCAGCGATTAACGCGAATACTTGTTCAGTCTCATTCATATTATCATGAAGTTCTAAATCTTTCATACTTGGGTAAGTCATATTCATACCCAAACCATTACCCAACTTAATATGTGAATCTGGTATTTCCATATTCATTTCAAGTTTATCTAATGGTATTGAAACTGTATTAAGTTCTTCACAATGTTCACATTTTAATTGAATATCAGATGTCTCTCCAGCTGACTTAATTCTTATTTGTACAAATAAGAATTCAACATCAGATATTGGAGCTTTTCTCATATTAACATCATTAAGAACACACTGCTCTATCAGATCCATTACAGACTTACTAATTGTAGTAGAGTCTTCACTTTCTCCGGCTATTAACAGATGTTTTTGTTCTTTGACTAAGAATGCTCTATATTCAACTTTTTGTTTAGATATTGGCAACTCGCATGTGTAACGATTCGCCTCTAGTTTTGGTAACGCCATAATTTATTTCCTCACTTATATATATGATTTATCCAAATAGTTTATTTTCAACCTTAGAAGAAACTTTACTTTTAAGTTTTCTACTATATTTATTAAACAATCCACCAAGTAATCCTGAAGGTGAATTTTCATAAGATGATACCCAACTTCTAAAAGCCATTGAAACTTGAAATGTGACTAGTTCACCTGAACCTGCATCTAGTGCTATATCTCCAATACTATCTGGAAAACAATTTAATAGTTCTACAGAATATATTGGTAAATTATCTTGACCTAGTTGTGTTATCTTCATTGTACCTTCATAATCTTCTGGATAGTTCATTTGATATACTTCATCATATATGAAACTTTGCCATAGTTCGAATTTTTGTCTATCTTCCATAGTATGATCGCACATAAAAGTCATATCTACTTTACCACCAGCATAGTCTACTCTAGTTGGATACTTATACATTGGTGCACCACCATATTCTGTAAATTCATTTGATGTAACTTGTCTACCTGGTAAGTTCACAGCTGTACATCTAATACCTCTACTTCTTATACCCTGTGGTCCATAAATCTCTACATCAAATTTATTTAATCTTGGCATGCCATCAATATGGGCTTTCATAAATCTGTTTATGTTCATTAGAATTGTTTCCTACTTTCTCTCCATACTGTATCTTTACTAACTTTTCTAAATGATTCAGTCGGTAAGAATATAGCAATTTCCCAATCAACAGGTTCTATTAATAATAATGGTGATCCTATTTGATTGGATAGATAATGTTTAAAACATGGTTTAAAGAATCTCAATTTAGTAGCAGCTTTTACTACAGAATATGTAAGTTGAAACTTAGTTGTTTTATCATACTTATCATTATTAGTTATATCCATAAGTGAGTCTAGAAATTGAGCTCTTACTGCTGGATGTAGATAATGAAGATTCAAACCATGAAATCCGCCTTTAGCTTTCTGAACAGGTATACATAATGGAAATCTATCATAATAAGGTAATGTAGCTTTAGTCTTTGGATCATATTCAAAGTTGTACATACTACCATAGACTTGACTTACCCTTCTCGGACCTTGTGCTATTAATGCTTTTCGTGATACTCTTAGATCACTAACATTCTTTTTAAACCAAGCCATAGACGATTTTGTACGAGCTTGTATACCAGCACGAAACGCCGCTTGTTCCCATTTATCAAATAACCTTTGTTCAGCCATATTACTATTTATGTCAATTAGTAGATGTTAATTTCTTTTTCTGTTAATATTCTCCAACCCCACTTTCTATCATTACAATAACTAGTAGCAGCTTTCCATTTAGCTTCATTGACAAGATATGTCTGAACTTCTTTTAAATATCTTTTAGAAGTTCTACCTGTTTTAGTTTTACTCTTTTTAGGGTTAGGTGGTGAACATTGAGAGAATGGTTTTACTTCTATCAGTTCGGTTACTGTGACGGCATCTTTGTTTTTATACTTGATATAGAAGTCTGGAAAGTATCTATGCACACGATTATCTACCGGAGAGATGTATGGTATGATGAATTCTTCGGAACTCCATTCTAATACTGCAGGTGTTTGGTCTAAATAAACCATGAATCTTCGCTCTAAAAGAGAACGATAAATAATATTTGTAGGATTACCTTTGTACTTTTCTGGATTTCTCGGTCTAAACTTTCCTTTATAAGACATAAATAACTATAATATATATTACAATAGTAGGACATTAAATATGAGTTTGTTTAAAAAATCTAAGTCGGCCGTAAAGAACTATGTAGGTTCTATTAAAGGAGACGCCAATTCTATAGGTTCACAATTAAAATCTAAATTAGGTTCTATGGAATCTATATCGAATACATTCGATCAGAGAATAGCAGACGGTTTGACTGATTTATTAACAGGTGCCACAGGTATAAGAACATCTAATATACCTGAAATAAGTGATAAGGCTATGAAAGCCAAGTCAAAGAATAGAGAACAAAGAGCTCAAGTTCTTAATGGTGCTATGAAAAGACACAATACACCAGCAACAGGTGTCAAGTTAAAGTTTCCAGAAAGCTTTTTGAGAGAAGACGGTACAGCTGATGAGTTACCGAACTACATTCATTTCCGTTCTAAGACTAGATCATTACCAGAACCTGGTGAAAAAGTATATGATATTTTCTTATACATACCAGACGATTTATCTGATAACTTAGCTGTAGAATATGAAGAACAAGAAAAAGGATTATTAGAATCAGTAGTAGGTAAAGTATTTACAGACGGAAATGATTTTGGAATGTCTGGTGATGAATTCAAAAGAATCATGATTGATAACGCACCGGGTTCAGCTATAATAAAACAAGCTGCTGGTAAAACTGTAAACCCAATGAAGTTTCAGTTATTCAAAGGTGTAAATTTCAGAACATACTCTTACGATTTTAACCTAAGACCTAAGAACAAAAAAGAAGCTAATGTAATAAGAGAAATGGTACATGCATTTAAAGAATCAGCATTACCTGGTGTTATGGGTGCTAATGATAGAATCTATACTTTTCCAAATGAATGGTCTATAAGATTTCATGGTCCGTTTAAAGACTATATAGATTATCCATTAGTTTCAATTTGTACTTCTGTAGATGTAGACTATACAGGTGGTCAGGCTTTCCAAGCTATGACAGACGGAGCACCTTCAGCTGTTTCATTAAAGATAAGTTTTACTGAAACAACAACTCTTAATAGAAAGAAATATTCAGAAGGTTCATCAGCGTTTACGAATCAAGGTGGTGACGGTAGAGAAAGATATCAAGACGAAGGTAAGAGTTCATTTATAAAACAAGAGGATGGCTCAGCAGCTCTAGCTGAACAAAGAAAGAAAGCTAAAGAAGAAGAGGACAATGATTAAAAATGGCTAAAGGATTTTTTAAACATATACCGAATATTAATTACGATTTTAAAAGTGATGGTAAATACTATCAAGCTAAAGATTTATTTCGTAAAGTATCTACTTGGAGTTATCTTCAAGACGGTGTATCAGGATATAATTATTATAGAATAACTGAAGGTGAAAGACCTGATGTTGTAGCATCGAAACTATATGGTGACGGAACATTGTATTGGACTTTCTTTTTAGTTAATGAGAATTTACAAGACTTTAATGATTGGCCTAAGTCAAACCAACTTCTAGAAAAATTTATTAATAGAAAATATTCAGGTAAATGTTTAGTATCTTCTTCAAGTACAGACATTGTTTCAGCTACATCTAAATTTCAACTAGGTGAAAAAGTTTCACAATCATCATCTGGTGCTATAGGTTTTATTACAAAAGTTGACCCTACACATAATAGATTAATTGTTAATAGTGTTGAAGGTTCATTTACAACAGGTACAGTAGTTGGTGCTGATTCAGAAAAGAGTTTTTCAGTAACAAGTGTTGTTGATGAAAGAAGTCATATAAACCACTATACAGATTCAAACGGATTAAAGACAACAGTATCTACAGGTAACACAATAGTCACAAATGAAGAACATGAAAGAAACTTAAATGAAGACAAATTTTTGATAAGATATATAGAGCAACAATATATAGATAGAATAACAAGAGAATTTATTGAACTCTTACGAGATTAGTTATGGCAACAGGAGTAGACAACTCAAACTCTACTAGCTACGAGTTAGAAATATTAACAATAGTAAACAATGAAGGTGACGGATTTGATATCCGTGATATGTTGATTGAATGTAATCTATTTGAATCTATTCATCACAACTTTTTAATGGGTGAATTAATAATAGGTGATGCCGTTGGTCTAAAAGAAAACGCTAAACTGTTTGGACAAGAATCATTGAGACTTAGATTCAGACAACCAGCTGGAGTACATGATGATACAGACGAAGAAGATGTTATTGATCAAATATTCAGAATATATAAAATTACAAACGAAAAAAGAGTAGATGAAACTTCTGTAGTATATCAAATATATTTTACATCACCAGAATTCTTAAAATCTAAAAGAGTTAGAATTAGTCAAGCTCTTAGAGGTTCCATGACTGATATGGCTGCTAAGATAGCCGAAGATCATTTAGGTATAGTTAATGAAGTTAAAGATAAAAAGTTAGAACCTTATTTTGAAATAAGAGAAAAGTCTCAAGGTGATAATTTTCATATTGTTGTTCCGAATTGGACAGCCAATTACACAATAAATCATCTTTGTTCTGAAGCTCAAGGTGTAGATTCTAAAAGTGGTTTATCAGATTCATTCTATTTCTTTCAGACAGCTAATGGTGGATATAGAATTCAATCTCTAGCTAATATGATGGAATTAGAATATGCTGGTGGAAGACCATTTGTTTATTCACAAGCTTTATCTGATGCTGATAAAAAGAATACATCTTTTGATAAATCAGATGGTGAAGATGTAGGTGAAGGTCGAAGAATACTTGACTATCAAGTTAGTAGTAGTGCTAATGTTCTAGAAGGGACTATGAATGGTTTATTCGCTTCTAGACAAATAACACTAGATAATACATATCAGTTTTACATAGATAAATCATTTAATTTTCTAGAAAGTTTTTATAGTGATGATTGTCATATTCATGACAATCCATTTATAAGACAACAACCCGAAGTAACACATATTGGAACATCAGCAGAAGAAGGTGATGTTAGAATAATAGGTTCTATGGAAGATAAAGCTATCGGTGATTATAGTGATTCGTATTTAATACTAGCTAGTGATGCATCATTTGTTCATGATGAGAAAAATAAGATTACATCACCAAATCATGGTTCACATTTAGGTGCTAAACAATTTAGAAGAGCTGCATCAGAGTTATTAAAATATTATGTTGTAGATTTTGTTTTACCTACTAGAACAGATATTTCAGTTGGTCAATTAATTAATCTAGAGATACCCCCAGCTGTACCTGGTGAAGATAAAGAACCAAAGTTTTCATCTGGATTACATTTAATTACTGATTTGTCATGGAACTTAACTAGTAATAGTTGTCAATTAAATGTTAGATGTATTAAAGATTCATTACCAAATGAAATTGAAACTACTGAAATTGATTATGGAGAGACAATGTAATGTATAGTAATATGAAACTATTTAATGGTGTTGTAGAAGATAGAAACGACCCATTGTTTCTCAATAGAGTTCGTATTAGAATATACGGTATTCATACACACGATAAACAAAAGATAGCTACACCTGATCTGCCATGGTCAGAAGTAATGATGCCGACAACTTCTTCAAGTCTATCAGGTCTCGGAACATCTCATCATGGTCTAGTTGAAGGTTCTCATGTTGTAGGTTTTTATAGAGATGGAGACTCTATGCAAGACCCTGTAGTTATAGGTTCTATGATAGGTGCACCACAAGATTTTTATAGAATAGATGAAACTATTGATGACACAGGTACTAAAACATTTACTAAAGTAAAGAGAACAACTAAAGATGGTTTCAATGACCCGAGATTAGAATCAGAATCATCATACAAAGGTACACCTGACGGACCAGAACCAAAACATATAAATAGAAGTTACGGACTTACATTAGGATTAGATAAATCACCAAGACGAGACGGAAAAACTAAAGGTGATGTATATCCTAAATCTGATTATATTGGTACAACTAGTGTAAATCTTTTAGCTAGAACTACAGACTATGCTGAAACTAATAACAACCCTGTAAAAGATGTATATCCTGTTCTTACTTTAAAAGAACAAGAAGGTCC
>MDTG01055879.1_pt1 | contig 11136 bp, 6 predicted proteins | sample 811421 | NCBI WGS metagenome assembly MDTG01 (sample SAMN05326645, study PRJNA326480) | marine metagenome | isolation source: seawater | place: Pacific Ocean: South East | collected 2011
ATCGTACAATTCACATTTACCTTTGACCACGCCTTCAGCACTACCGAAACCTTCCAAATGGGCCTTACCAAAATTAGTAATGTAGCCGTAGTTAGGGGCTGAAATTTGACAAAGATTTGCGATTTCTCCAATGTGATTGGCACCCATTTCTACGATTCCAATGTCTACTGAGGTATCCATTTGAAGCAAAGTGAGTGGAACTCCAATATGATTGTTATAATTTCCCTGTGTAGCATGTGTTTTATAGCGCTGGCCCAAAACCGAATTGATCAGTTCTTTTGTGGTTGTTTTCCCATTACTACCAGTAATAGCAATGATTGGAATATTTAAATATTTGCGATGAAAGTTAGCCAGTTCTTGCAAGGTTATTAAAACATCTGGAACCAAAATAAAACGCGCATTACTTTGGGATTGTTGTTCATCTATTATACAATAGGAGGCTCCAGAATCCAGGGCCTTTTTTGCAAAATTATTGCCGTTAAAATTATCTCCTTTGAGGGCAAAAAAAAGGGCCCCATTAGATATAGAACGCGTGTCTGTAGAAACCACATTGAACTTTAAGAATAACTGATGAAGCTTCTCAATTTTCATGACTTAAATGTACAAAAAAAGTCCCAACATTGAGTTAGGACTTTATTAGTAATTATAGCTGTAGAATTAATTCTTTGTCTTTTTGTCTCTTGCTTTGGAACCAACTCTAGACATAGCACATCTGAAGCCAATAAAATCCGTCGCCATATCTTCGGGGTAGAAACGCCTTTGGGCGGGATCTAACCAATATTCTCTGTCTTTCCACGATCCGCCTTTGTAAACTCGGGCTTGATCATTCACAAGTGAAGTTCTAGTATTAGATTTATCATATTCTCTGTTGAGGGTACCATCTGAATTGACTCCTATAGAGTGCTTGGGAGAATCGTACATTTTTCTAGTTATGTCAGCATTCGAGGCCTCGCCTTCTTCGAAATCATCAAAATATTTTGAGGATTGTTTATCACCATCTCTAAAATTTCGGTTGTCACTTGTATTAAAATTTGTTCGCAAATATGTTTCGTCTTCATCAACTGGGATTTTAACAAGCTGACCTGGGAAAGATTTTGCAATAATTTTGCCATTGGATAACGTATCAAAACCAAACTGGTCAAAACCTGATACTTTTACAGTTCCATCCTCATCAATTGCATTCTTCGTATAAATATTTCCCCTATAATAAGCAAAATCACTGAATTCGTCGTCAACAATAGGACGGTAAATGTCTGCAACCCACTCCGCTACATTACCGGCCATATCATAAACACCAAAGTCATTTGGATCATACGACATCACTTCGTTGGTGATGTCAGCGCCATCGTCAGACCATCCTGCAATACCACCATAATCTCCTTTACCTTGTTTAAAGTTTGCCAATTGATCTCCTTTTATTTTTCTTTCACCAGTTCTTGTATACTGGCCGTTCCATGGGTATTTTTTTCGACCCCGGTAAAGGTTGTATTCTCTAAGTCCTGTTAAACCTAAAGCAGCGTATTCCCACTCGGCTTCAGTTGGAAGTCTGTAAGTCATTGGGAGAATCCCCGATTCACGCTTGGCGTACAAATTCTTGGGATTGCCATCAGCATCGGTTTGCACCTTTCTTTTTCCACCAGAAAGCACCTCTTCATTGCCTCCAAATGTTTGTGTCGGAGAAATGATATAGGTATCGATATCAAAAGTACTCTCCGCATTGGTATCCAAAATGTTTGAATCTCTTTTTAGATACCCTTCTTTTTGAAGCGTCATTTCTGCAACGCGATTTGATCGCCATTTGGCATATTCATTGGCCTGTAGCCAACTGACTCCAACGACAGGGTAGTTACGATAAGCAGGGTGTCGTAAGTAATTTTCGACCAAAATTTCTGCAGAACCTAGGCGATTTCTCCAAACTAGAGTGTCTGGCAATGCGCCGTAGTAGATGTTGGTATAGGCAGGATTATCCGGCGGGTAAACACGTTTAATCCAGTCTAAATACTCTAAAAACATGATATTAGTAACCTCAGTTTCATCAATGTAGAACGATTGAACGTGTTGTTGATTTGGGCTGTTATTCCAGTCGTGCATGATATCATCTTGAACTTTTCCCATTGTAAAAGTTCCGCCTTCAACAAAGACCAGTCCAGGGGAAGTCTCTTGTTCTTTAAATCTGGTATTGTACTGAAAACCACCATCTTTAGCATTAATCTGCCAGCCAGTACCTCTTGAAGTGTTACTGTAATTTGAAGAGGATTTACTACAACCTAACATGGACAAGGAAAAAATTGCTACTGAGAATAGTCTAAATATCTTGAAATGTTTCATACTTAATTTTTTGTTTAAAAAGTATTTAAAAAATTGGAATTGCAATATAGTAAATATGATTTGGTTTGCAACAAAATTTTAAATCGTTTATGTAAAGTTTAACCTTAAATTCACTAGCTTTTAACAAATAACGGTTTTAATCACGTATTATTATTGTAATTTTGGAATTCTAGTTGTAATTGCATACTAATTTTGACGAACTTCCGTTAAGTGTTCATGAAGAAAATTTCTTTTTTTTTAGCGCTTTGGTCCATTGTAATACTGAGTCATTCCCAAACCCAGCGCTTTGAAATTGACTGGAATGGCTCAAAAGTTTTTTCGATTGGGTCAAAACAAATCGAACTCCCCCATTTTAAAGCAAAAAATTTTAATTTTTCTTTTGAAAAAGGCATCTCTTTCGTCTCGCAATTAGATGACAAAACACCCATCAATTTAAAAAGTGCTAAAATTACAAACCTAAACACGACTGTAGTTTCAGAATCAGACTTAAAAGATTTAAAATTAAGTCAAATTCCAAAAAATATTCAATTGATAAGCTACAATTCAAATGCAAGAGGTAAAACCTCTAACACAATTGAAATAAATCCTATTTTCAACGATGAAGGTGTTTTAAAAAAAGTAGAGAATTTCACACTTTCTTTCGCTCCATCCCCAAGCAATAGATCATTTAATTCAAGTACTTCTCTACAGAGCTCAGCATTGAAAACAGGCCAATGGTATCGCTTTGCGATTGACACCACAGGAGTGCATAAATTAGACAAAGGGTTTTTTGATGCGCTCGGAATCAATACGGATGTAATAAACCCTAAAAGCATCAAAGTTTACGGACATGGTGGGCAGTCATTGCCTTTGGTAAATAATGAAACTCAATCTTATGACCTAATTCAAAATGCGATCCAGTTTATTGGAGAGGAAGATGGCGTATTTAATAACGAAGATTATCTGCTTTTTTACGCCATTGGCCCTAAATATTTTAATCCTGAAAATAACTCACACATTAATCCTTACAGCGATGTTTGCTATTATTACATCAGGATCGGTGGTGAAAATGGCCTGCGTATGAGCACTGCTGAAGAGCCTTTGGGGAGCCCAAATAACACATTCAACACATTTCACGATTATAAATTTTTTGAAAACGATGAATATAATATTGGACAAATTGGCCGTCGCTGGTTTGGCCATCGCTTTTATTACGAAAATACGCACACTTTCAATTTTGACTTTCCAAACCTGATCACCAGCAGCCCTTTGAACCTTAGGGTTTATGCCGCTGCTAGCGCAGAGTCAATTACCAATATGGAAATCAAAGCAAACAATTCTGATATTAGCAGTCTTTCGTTTCCTGCTGTTCAATATGGTATTCTAGGAACGCAAGACATATTTGACGGAGATATAATCATTAGTACAGACGCTGTAACGATCGACCTATTTTACAATAACAATGGAAACCCATCAGCTAGGGCGTATATAGACTACATTGCTATGGAAGCTGAAAGAGCGCTAGTGGCCAATGCCCTTCAATTTCAATTCAAGCACAACGATATGCCCTTGCTTAATGGCATTGGGCAATTTAATATTTCAAGTGCAACTGGAATTGATGAAGTTTGGGATGTAACAGATCCATACAATATATCCTTTTACAGAAATGAATTAAACAGCGCTGAATTTAGTTTTAAGACCAACTTGGGGCATTCTAAAATTTATCAAGCAGTGGCGTTATCCAATACTTACCGGCCAAGATTGCTTACAAATGCTGCTGTAGCCAACCAAGATCTAAAAGGGACTGTATTTTTAAATAACGAGGGGCAATTCCAAGACATTGATTATTTAATCATCACTCCAGCGTTTTTAAGCGCCCAAGCCGAGCGTTTGGCCAATATCAACAGATTAAAAAACAACCTGAATGTAAAAGTTGTCACGCTTGAATCTGTATATACTGAATTTAGCACTGGAATGCAGGACGTTTCAGCCATTCGAAATCTCGTTAAATATGTCTACGACAATGCCAGCAATCCAAACAACCGCTTGAAGTATTTGTGCCTATTTGGCGATGCTTCATTTGATTACAAAGACCGCATTCAAAACAACACTAACATAGCACCCTCTTGGCTTTCAGAAAACAGTTTTAGCTTGACAAGTTCTTTTATTTCTGATGATTTTTTTGGAATGATGGATGGCTCTGAAGGAAGTATGGCCACTGCAGATAAATTGGATATCGCTGTGGGTAGAATTTTAGCAGAGTCCCCACAACGCGCTAATGAAATGGTAGACAAAATTGAATCTTATTACAATGCTGACGCCTACGCCAACTGGCGCAATAACTTTTTATTAATTTCAGACGATGTCGATAAATTAAGTGATCGATTTTTACAGCTAACAACCGATGAGATTGCTGAAGATGTTAAAACCTCGAAACCCTTTATAAATGTTAAAAAAATTCACTCTGATTCATTCACGCAAGAATCATCTGCTGCTGGACAACGTTATCCACAGGTCAATGATGCTATTTTTGATGCCCTTGAGGTGGGTGCTGTGGTTGTAAATTATTTTGGCCATGGAGGTGAAGACGGATTGGCCTCGGAGCGCATTTTTGATAAAATAAATGCCAAGGAACTCAACAACCCAAGCAAACTTGCTTGTTTTGTAACCGTTACTTGTGAGTACACCAAATTTGACAATCCGCTTAGAGAAACTGCAGGTGAATTTTTATATTGGAACAAAAGAGGAGGCGCTATCGGACTGATTACAACTACAAGACAGATTTTTATAAGCGTTGGTATTCAATTTAATGAAACCCTAAGCCAATATTTATTTGATTTCGAAAATAGTCAAACAATGAGCATCGCTGAGGCTTTAAGACTGACTAAAAACGACCCCTCAGTTACCAATAATGCACAGCGCAGATTGGTATTCTTCATTGGAGATCCAGCCCTAAAACTTCCATTGGCTGCACCCGAAATTATTGCAACAAAACTCAACGGTGAGGACATTACCAATACAAACATCACACTTCAAGCCTTAAGCCCTGCGAAAATTGAAGGTTTTGTCGCCAGTGAACAAGGAAACATAATAAATAATTACAGTGGTACGCTAACCGCTACAGTATTTGATAAAAGCATCCAAAGGACCACACTAGCTAATGACGGCTCAACTTTTAATGGACAACTTATCACGTTAGACTATGAAACTCTAGGAGAGGTTCTTTTTAGAGGGCAAGCAACTGTTGAAAATGGTAAATTTGAAATTAATTTTATCGTTCCTAGAGATATTGTTGTTCCTGTTGGAAACGGAAAAATTAGCTTTTACTCAAAAACAGACAACCCATTATCAGACCAAAGAGGCTATAATTTTGATATCAAGATTGGTGGGGTTAATTTAAATGCACCAGAAGACAACCAAGGGCCCAACATTGAGCTATACATGAACGATGAGAGTTTTGTTTCTGGAGGAATTACCAATGAAAACCCAACCCTCATAGCTAAATTATTCGATGAAAACGGTATCAATACAGCCAGCGGCGTTGGACATGATATTGTTGCGCTTTTAGATGGCGATGAAACCAACCCATTTATTTTAAATGATTATTACATAGCTGATGTAGACAGCTATCAAATTGGAAGCTTGAGTTATCCATTTAGAAATTTAGAGCCTGGACTTCATACGCTTTCTCTGAAAGCTTGGGATGTCTATAACAATGCCAGCACAAAAGAAATCCAATTTGTGGTCTTCGACCAAAATGAAAGTTTAGAGATCACCAATGTACTCAATTATCCCAATCCCTTTATAAATTATACAGAATTTTGGTTCAATCACAATAGTTCTGGGGTTTTAGACGTTTCAATACAAATATTTACAATTTCAGGCAAATTGATTAAAACCATTATCGGTCAAACCAATGCCAGCGGGTCAAATAGTTCTCTCTCCAGAAATATCAGTTGGGATGGAACCGATGATTTTGGCAGTAAAATTGGTAAAGGGGTATATATTTATAAATTGAATGTAAAATCTCAGTTGACGGGCTTGAAATCTGAAAAAATTGAAAAACTTGTAATCCTTTAATAAAAACTTATATTTGTTTGATTCAAATTAAAAAATGATGAACTTAAAAAAAATAATCAGCGCATTTAGAATTCCAATTGTTTTCGCTGTTGCTTTGTTGTACTGTCAAGCCAGTTGGGCTCAAACGGTCATAATCCCAAATGAAGACTCAAGAGTCATTACAACGGGAGTTCCCTTTTTGCTTATCGCATCGGACGCCAGAGCCGCTAGCTTGGGAGATATGGGGGTGGCTACATCTGTTGATACATATTCTCAACAATGGAATCCTTCAAAATATGCCTTTTCAGAAACAAAATCGGGTTTTGGAATCAGTTATACGCCCTACCTAAGCAAGCTTGTCAATGATATTTTCTTGGCCAATGTTACTTACTTCAACCGCATTAACGAACGTAGTGCTTTTGCGGCCAGTTTTAAATATTTTTCTTTGGGTGAAATTGAACTTCGAGAGACAGAACTTGATCTTGGTCTCATTGAAAAACCGAATGAACTCACTTTGGATGTGTCTTATGCATTGCGTTTATCAGACCAATTCTCAATGTCTGTAGCCTTTCGCTATTTGCGTTCAGATTTAAGAATTCAAGCATTGGATGCAAATGCGCAAGCTGCAGGTTCATTTGGTGTTGATATTTCTGGTTATTACCAAAGTGAGGAGGTGGCTTATAATGATTTTAATGGCCGTTGGCGTGGGGGATTTGCGCTACAAAATATTGGCCCTAAAATTAAATACGACGACGCAGGCCGAGAAAATTTCATTCCTACTACATTGAGACTGGGTGGCGGCTTTGATTTTATTTTCGATTATTACAATAAATTAAGTGTCACTGCCGAAGTCGCTAAATTATTGGTGCCCACTCCACCAATTTACGGAACTGAATACAACTACACGGATGCCAACGGAAGTGGCGATTACGACCCAGAGAATGGTACAGACACAACCAATACTGATAGCTTGGGTCAAGTCGTAAATAGCAATGTCATTTTAGAAGGTCAAGACCCCAACGTGGGATTTGTTCAAGGTATTTTCCAATCTTTTGGAGATGCCCCAGGCGGTTTTAGTGAAGAATTAGATGAATTTACTTGGGCTCTGAGTGCAGAGTATTTATACCAAGACTCCTTTGCTTTGCGTGCTGGTTACTTTAATGAAAATGAAGACAAGGGGGCGCGAAAGTTCTTTTCTTTAGGTGCGGGCTTTAAATACTCAACTGTAAATATCGATTTATCTTATTTGTTTTCCGCTTCTCAAGTGCAAAGTCCATTAGAAAATACCCTTCGTTTTTCATTGTCATTTAATATTGGTGACGGAGAATATTTAGAATATTAAAATTATTTAAGTTTATTCCCCAAACAACTGTCGCTTAGTTTGAAAATTAATGCCAAAAAGAGTCCGCTTTCTAGTACCATTTCTTTTGCTGCTGTTTTTACAGCTAAGCATGCTATCGGCTCAGTCTTTTACCAACCCGCTGTTGCCGGGTGGCTATCCGGACCCTTCGGTTTGTAAAGTAGGCGATGTTTTCTACATGGCAAACTCCTCTTTTGAATACTTCCCTGGAATTCCAATTCATAAAAGTAAAGACTTGGTAAATTGGACCCTAATTGGTCATGGATTGGATCGTGAAACCCAGTGTAATGCAGCCATAAATTTAGTAGATGTACACTCAAATGGTGGGATTTACGCTCCAAGCTTAAGGTTTCATAACGGCACCTTTTATATCATTACAACGGCCATCTATCGGGACGCAAAAACAAACAAACATTCGGCAAAAAACTTTGTGATTACAGCCAAAGATCCAGCAGGACCGTGGTCAGATCCGGTTGTTGTAAAAGGTGCTCCAGGCATCGATCCAGACCTTTTCTTTGATGAGGATGGACGGGTGTGGTATACTGGAAATCACAAACCTAAAGACCCCGAGTTTAAGGACCAAAAAGAGATTTGGTTGCAGGAGCTCGACCTAAAAACTTTTCAACTTAAAGGTACGCGCTACAGTTTATGGCGTGGAGCTTGCGACGGCGTTTGGACTGAAGGCCCACATATTTACAAAAAAGAAGGAAAATATTATTTAATGATTGCAGAAGGTGGGACCTCATTTACCCATGCCATAATGGTGGCGGTGAGCGACGCCATCACAGGACCTTACATTTCAAATGCAAGAAACCCTATTTTCAGTAGCCGACAGCTCTCTTATGACAATTGGGTTCACAGTACAGGACACGGGGATTTAATTGAATTAGAAGACGGCAGATGGTTTATGACGCTCTTGGGAGTTCGTGGAGATTTAAATCGAAAGTCCAATATGGGAAGAGAAACCTTTATTGTGCCAGTGGTTTGGGAACAAGAAGTTCGATTTGGAAAAAAGAAAAATTTATGGCCAGTCGTGGCGCCTGAAACTGGACGCATTGAAAGAGAAAATCCCCTGATTTTTGAAACATCAAAAGCGCCATCTAGAGGCCCAAAGTTTCAAGACGATTTTAAAAATGATAAACTTGGATTGGAATGGAATTTTAGAAGAGTGCCCATGCCAAATACCCTAAGTCTTGAAAACAAATCAGGATTTCTTCGTTTGTTCACCCATCCCAATACAATTACTGAACGCAAACAGGCCCATTATACAGGCATAAAACAAACAGAAAGTGACTTTATTTTTACCACCAAAATGCTGTTCAGCCCTTCAAATAATAAATCTGAGGCAGGCATAGCAATCGTCCAAAAAGACAACAACTATGTGTCTTTTACAGTACGGAAAGAAAGCGATGGTATGGTGATTGAAGTCACCCATAAAAACAAGAAAAAACACAATCTAAAATCCATAAAAATTAAATCTTATAAAGGAGAAATTAAACTAAAAATAGAATCCTCCAAAAACCGCTACACGTTTTCTTATGCGACCCCAGGAAAAAGATTTAAAACATTGGTTACATCCTCAGCAGACTTGGTTTTATTTACGGGTTTCACAGGGGCACACATTGGCCTTTACGCTACAAGCAATGGCCTTGAGAACAAAGACCATGCAGATTTTGATTGGGTCAAATATATTCCTAAGCCAAGAAACTAATACTTTATAATTATCTATTTTAAAATGAAAACAATTAATTTCAACACCGAGTTCAAGTTATATGACTCAAAAAAAAGCTTACCGGATGGAGTCGCTGAGCTTATGTCATCTGCTGAAACGGCCCGAAAAAATGCCTATGCGCCCTATTCAAAATTCTTGGTGGGAGCCGCCTTGGAACTAGAAAATGGTAGGATTATTACAGGAAGTAATCAAGAAAATGCTGCATACCCCTCTGGCTTGTGTGCAGAGCGCACTGCTATTTTCTATGCTGGCGCACAATTTCCAAATCAAAAGATTTTGAAAATGGCCATTTCTGCGGGATCTCAGGAAAATGTACTAAACCGTCCGATTCCTCCATGTGGAGCCTGTCGGCAAGCACTCATTGAATATGAACAAAAGCAAAATACACCCATAGAACTCTATTTTATGGGTACGGAGGGCCAAGTGGCCTACTCTGAATCTGTAGAGAACATATTACCATGGATTTTTGACAAAAACGTATTGTAAATTTTTAATTAAAAATTTACAGCTTCCCTTTTCAGGTTAAGAATCAAAGTGTTATTTTTGCAAATGGATACCAAAAAATCTTTTGTAACCAAATGCAAGAAATTACCAAAGAAACATATTTAGACTGGTACGAAAACATGCACTTTTGGCGCAAGTTTGAGGACAAACTAGCCGCTGTGTATATCCAGCAAAAAGTAAGGGGTTTTTTACACTTATACAATGGTCAAGAAGCAGTCTTAGCTGGAGCTTTACACGCCATGGATCTTTCGAAAGATAAAATGATTACCGCCTACAGAAATCATGTACAACCCATTGGAATGGGCGTAGACCCGCGCAGGGTCATGGCAGAATTGTTCGGTAAAGCTACAGGGACTTCTCAAGGGTTAGGAGGTTCAATGCATATTTTTTCTAAAGAACATGGATTTTATGGTGGTCATGGCATTGTTGGGGGGCAAATTCCCCTCGGGGCCGGTATGGCATTTGGAGATAAATACAATGAAACTGGTGCGGTTACGCTCTGTTTTTTTGGAGATGGCGCCGCGCGTCAAGGCTCACTACACGAGACTTTTAATATGGCCATGACTTGGAAACTGCCTGTAGTATTTGTGTGTGAAAACAACGGTTATGCCATGGGAACTTCTGTGGAACGCACCGCCAATCACACCGATATTTGGAAGCTTGGCCTCGGCTATGAAATGCCTTGTGGCCCAGTAGACGGTATGAATCCTATCAAAGCAGCTGAGGCATTTGATGAAGCCATTCAACGCGCTAGACGTGGTGATGGTCCCACATTTTTAGAAATGAAGACCTATCGCTATAGAGGCCATTCTATGAGTGATGCGCAACACTACAGAACCAAAGACGAGGTTAAAGAGTATCAAAAAATTGACCCTATTACTCAAGTAAAAGAAGTTATTCTAAAAAATAATTACGCTACTGAAGATGACATCAAAGCCATCAACGCACGTGTAAAAGAACTCGTTGCAGCCTGTGAGAAATTTGCAGATGAATCTCCATTTCCTGAAAAAAATCTTATGTACGATGCTGTTTATGAGCAAGAAGATTACCCATTTTTAAAACACAAATTATAAAATATGGCAATTGTCGTTAACATGCCCCGCTTGAGTGATACCATGGAAGAAGGTACAGTAGCAAGTTGGTTAAAAAAAGTAGGGGACCGCGTAGAAGAGGG
>MDTG01356898.1_pt1 | contig 11136 bp, 11 predicted proteins | sample 811421 | NCBI WGS metagenome assembly MDTG01 (sample SAMN05326645, study PRJNA326480) | marine metagenome | isolation source: seawater | place: Pacific Ocean: South East | collected 2011
TCGAAGGAATAGAGCCCGGCGCTGTGGCCATCTTTCCAGAGAATTTGAACTGCATAGCCCCCCACCATACGTAACTGGTTTACCTGATAACTGGTTTCATTTAATTTGTCAGCAGGACCTTTGTGCATTCGGCCCATAACATCTACTTCCCCACAGCACGAGGCGCAGGGGCAGGCATTACGCAACTTCCTCAAAGCAATGAACTGTTCTTCGCCCCCTTGCCATTTAAGCGCCAGTGAATCGCCTATTACTTGTAGATCAGCTAATTGCACGTAACCAAATAATAAACTTTGGGAGCTGATTTTCCAGCTCAGACTATTGGTTGCTATGTGAATTGGAAATACTTCCTAGGTAAGGAAGTTTAGAAGGACGGCAAACCATCTTTTTGCGTTCGAGCTGCGCTTGATTTCAGTTGAGCGGCTACTGATTCATTAAGACTGCCATTGAAACGAATTTTCTGCGGATCTACCCCATACAATCGGCTATAAATTACAATTGCTGCAAGGTAAGCTCCAGTTTGGGAAGGATGACTGCCATCTGCCTGATATAACTGTGTCCATAGTTTTGGATTGGTTTTTTTAAGCTCATTATAGGCATTACCTACTGGGGCTAGCTGTGCATTAAATTTATTTGCAGCAGCGTTGTATCCCTCATTAAGACGTTTTTGCATTTGCCAGTAGGTGTCATCGGTAAAATTACGTTTGTCTCCATTGAGGTAGCCCCAGGTATTGAAAAATACCATCTTTGAGTCATTTTCTTTGGTAAGTTTGTGCAGCCCACTTGCCCCTTTCATAAAAAGTTTTCTTAATCTACCGGGGCAAGCGGGTGTTTGGCTTTGTTCCTGAAAAACAATCACATCCCAATCGCCGTTTTCAATAAGCTTAACGGTTTTCGGTGTATTTAAATGTTTAATAAGCTGAGCTCCGCCAGGCGTGATAAATTCAACAGTGGTTTTATGTCCTTGAGCCTTCAGTAGGGCTGGCATAATAGCTCGAAGAGCTTGGGTGTAACTGTTTCCAATAAATAGTATGCGCCGAGGGTGTTCTTCGGTGAAATATACTGGTTCTTGTTTGCGTAAAAGAACTCTGAGAATTCGGTTTTGAGCTATACCCGCGTTTATCCGGCTGTCTTCCAAAAGGATATTGCTGGATGGATCTTGGGTATAGAGCTTTAATTCTTTATTGGGTAAATGGCTGGTTGGAAATTCGAGTTTAATGGGGTAATCAGAGTTTATATTGGCTCCATATTTCACGAGTAGGTGGGTGATCTCATTATTGATAGTTCGTTGGCTGACGGTTGATTTTATCGCTGTTTTTTTTAGCAACTCTAGTGGTGTCCAGCCCTGCTCATTGGGCTTATTTACCTCTGAGCCTCGAGCTAATAGTAATGCAACCACTTCTTTTCTGTTTTTTGATTGTGATTCTATTGCGACATGAAGAGGCGCACCAATGTTGGGATCGGCTCCTTCAGCAAGGTGGTTCTTTATATCACGGATGTTTCCAAGAGAAATTGCAGCAATGAAAGAATGCTGTTTTTTACTTAGAGAGGCACTATGTGTATTGGGTTTTTCCCGTGGCTCAGTACTACAGCCGGCAACCCCAAACATTGCCGTGACAACGAAAAGAATACGTCTCACCATTAAAAGTAGCCTTTACTTGGGTGAAAAGCAAATGGACCAGTTAATTCAAAGAGAAGCTTTCGAGGTTCTCTCATCATAAAATAAATAAGTGCTAAATATGCAGATCAATCCAATTATTGGGCCGGGATAACTGATGCTTCACCGATTTTTGGATCATATGTCCACTTTGTGCCTGCTGGCAATTCAGGTAATTCTCTGAGGAAGCCTTCGGTAATGAGTTCGTTTAGGAATTTCGGAGGCCTGGAGTTTGAAGCTTTGAATTGATTCAGAGCTCCTTTTACTTGCATTAAAGCAGAATCAGTAATGGCCTTTTTGCGTCCCTTGTTTACAGCCCCCAGATAATCCACTGGGGCGGTAGCCGGATTCCCTGAAGAATTTTCATTAATATCGGGAGGAGGTTGTTTTCCGCAGGAAATGCCCAGTAATGCAAATAGACAAATTAAGAGGGTAAACTTCATAACGCAAAATAATCCTCTTGGGCTGAAGAGGCAAACCTAAGATTGAAAAGAACATGTAATTGTTCAGTCAAAAAAAAGATAATAGAATCCGGAGTCAACAGAGGCTTCTAGAAAAGCAAACCACAACTCGGGATGGCAAAGAACGCCTACGGTATCAAATGTAAAAGAGAAGGGTGCATCTACGATCATGGCAGGATAACGTGCTTTGCCCCATTTTTCTTCCGAATAAGTTTCATTAATATTCCGTACGCCCCCGTAAGGCCAATATTCATCAGCGCCTTCCTCTTGAAGTGTATTCACCGAACTGCAGCCCATAACCGCTATGGCACTCAGAAATAATAAGAACCTTTTTATCATCTTTTAGATATATTACATCATCAAAGACAGTTTATCTTTGTTAAATACGCATCATTAATTACTGCGGCTAAATATAGTTTGTCTTGTTCTCGGTAAATCAATGCGATTATTCGAGCGCATACTTTCGGCGACTAACCTTAGGTCGCCATTGTCCTGAACCCTAAAGTGCATTAGGTCCCTCCATTTGGAAAACCACTGGGTTTGGATTTTTATTTCAGATTTATGGATGTTCCATATCATAGGCTCATCATCCATTTTTTTCCCTTCTCGGAGCAAATCGCAATACCCATTAGCTTTGAGTACGAGTTTTATTTTTTGTTTACCGGTTGTGCTGTTGTAAGATCCAACAAGTGTTTTTTCTTCCCCGGTTAACTTTCTTGGGTTTGAGTTGGTTTGATTTGTGTCTTTAGATTTACACCCAGATAAGTAGCAAAGAAGTAAAAGTGAAAGAAGATGTTTCATTAAATGAATTAGTCTATATTGGGTTAGTCACATTTTTTCATTTTCGGCGAAATAAAGAAAACTTAGATATATTGCCTGTTTCCGAGGTGAATTTATCTCGCCATATATGCATATAAAGTATGTATTGCTACTGCTTCTGCACCCTTCATATGTTGCATGGTTGAACCATTAAAATCCAATTAAATGAATAATTTCCTGTTCACTACGCGGTTAATGATTAAAATTTTTTCATGAGTTCAAAAACAAAAGTCTCAAACCGACGTCAATTTTTGAAGACTGGAGCTGCCTTGGGTGCTGCGGTCACTTTGCCTTCTTTTACCATGCGCGGTGCGGCCAATAAGAATAGTAACCTACGTATTCTACATATTGGAGTAGGGGGGATTGGCGGAATGCAGCGGGGAAACCTGAAAAATCATGCCAAGGTCGAGTTTGCATTCCTGTGTGATGTGGATGTGAACCCGTTGAATAGATTTGGAAAAGAATTTCCAAAGGCCAAGAAGTTCAGGGATTACCGTGAGGTATTTGAGAAACATGTTGATGAATTCGATGCGGTGATAGTTGATACACCTGATCATCATCACGCTCCTATGATGACGCATGCCTTAGCAGCGGGTAAGCATGTTTACGGGCAGAAGCCGCTCGTGCATCAACTGGACGAGCTACGCCTTATTCGAGAAGTGCTGGCGAAACGCCCAAACTTATATACTCAAATGGGGAATCAGCGGGCTTGTTACACCGGTCGAATGCAAGCGGTTGAAATTCTAAAAAAAGGCCAATTGGGTAAGCCCGTAGAGGCTCATGTATGGACCGGTACTGTTTCCAATGGGCACTACTTTTCCTCGCCGTGGCGTGAGCTGCCAAAGGCCCAGTCAGTCCCGGCTAACTTGGATTGGGATTTGTGGAATGGTCCGCTCAAAAAAGCGATGCCATACAGTCCTGATATTGCTCCACGCAGATGGCGCACTTACTGGGAGACAGGCGGAGGCCAATTGGCTGACTGGGGTTGTCATCTGATTGATTTACTTTATTTTGCTTATGAGATGCCTGATCCGGAGTCTGTTCAGACCAACACGATTCGACCTTCAAATGACACACATTCAGCCTATAACCAAAGCACCATCACTTATCCCGGAGGAGGAGGCTTTGCTCGTGATAAGTTTGTAATGTATTACAACGATAATGGCATTAATCCATCGTGGGGGTCATTGGGCTTGCCGCACTTAAAAGAGGGCTCTAACCGGACATTGGTTATCTGTACTGAAGGAGCATTGCTTCTGGAGCCCGGTGGGAAGATGAAGATTTTCCGAAAAGGTAAAGAGGTAAAAAATGAACCGATGCCCAAGGTGGAGCCGCGCAATCACTGGCATGACTGGGTTGATTGTTGTCTTGGTAAAGAGAAGCCCCTATGGACTCCATTTGGTATTGGTTCGCGGATTACGGAGCCCGCGCTTTTAGCGGTTAAAGCCACCCGTTTTCCCGGTCAGGAATTACGATGGGATGCCAAAAACTATCGGTTTACCAACCATGATCAGGCTAATAAGACGATCGTGAAGCGCAATTACCGTGCAGGATTTGAGCCAGCCTAATTGGTTGACTATTATAGCTCTATTCAGTCTCTGGTGGCGTGGCAGTTTGTTCTGCCACGATATTATCGAAAGCCTGTCTGATTGGTTCAGGTGTTTTGCGGTCTGGCCAGTCGGCAATGAAGATACTGGTGATTATTTCGCTGTCCCTTTCAAGGGACTTTTCAAAATCATGTGACTGTCTGTTTTTTAATTCAGATATTGCCCGTTTAAGTTTAAATATTTGATAATCCTTGTGGATCATCCAAAGAAAAAACACGCAAAGAGCCATCCATTCATATTTCATTATTTGATCTTAACGCTCTGACTATAGGCCTACAGCCCTAATCAGTTCACAGTTGTTTGTTTCAAACAAATTGATCGTAGTTCGAGTGAATTAATTCAAAAAGCCCTATGGCTTTGTAGCATTTTCAAAAGGCATTAATTTAAAGTTAGAGGAATGGCTTGTGATTTTGCCAGTGCTCTTGGCTATTATAATTCTGATATCATAGTCTGCTTCCAGTTTATAATCGGTCCATATTTTGGGGGTTAATCGTTTTTGTTCCAAAAGAATATTGGCAGAGTTAATCGAGCCAATTACTCCAGCAAACATTTTGACGGGTTCAACTAATTTTGCCTCCATTTTAGCTACTTGAAATTCTTCTTGATCCACCCAAATTTTAACCTGCATCTGGTTCATAATCCGGTCTGAAGTAGTATTTTTGAGCCGATGTTCGGGATTGGGTACTAGTTGAATAATATAAGCCGGACGTGAGTTCACCGATTCGTAGCCGATTAACCTTGGAATGAATTTATCCCGATAGATTTCTATATTGTTTGATATAATTCTATTCGAATTTTTTTTGCCATTACGTTCTAAATATTGCCGTTGTCGTTTTAGGTTCCTTTTTCGGTCTTGCTCTATTTCTTTTTCTGTTGGGTCTCGGTCATTAACTTTGATCAGAGTTTGGTCTCGATTGTTTGTGTAAGCTTTATAAGTTTTGACTTGCTCGTTTATAGTTCCATTCACGTCAGTCGGCTTTGTTATGGTAACTCTTCGGAGGAATGAGTATATAGGCAAGTTAGTGGAATTTTCCCTGATCTTTCCGTTTGCCTGGGCGAGATCAACAATTTCACCGGCTGAAAGGGTAAAGTTTTCAGTTGCGGTTAATTTTCTAAGAGCAAAGTTGTCCTTGTGTAGGAGTTTTACCGATGAAGTATTTGAACAGCCAAGTGCGGCGATTAACGCTAAAAACCACGTTAAAGCCGCCTGTTGTTTTATTACGTGTTTTTTATGGGGGCAATTCAATGCTCGAATATTGATTTAGAGCTTAAGATTAAGCTTCGTGTTATCTGCAAAGTTGAGTTTGAAATTTATTCATTAGATTAATTTCTGGGATAGAAACTAAGTAAATTTGACCTCTGAAGGTAAATAGAATCCTATTAATTGCACTCTAAAATCCATAATTCTTATTATCAATTAACATGTGCTGACAATCTGATGGATTCTATTTAAAATGCATTATGAAAATAAACTCAAACCGACGTAATTTTTTGAAGACTGGCGCGATCGCTGGCTCCTTGATTTTTTTGCCTCGATTTAAGGGTGCGGAGGCATGGGAGGCAAATGAAGAGATACAGAAATCTCGACGAGCTGCCTTGGCAGTGCTCAAGCCAACCGGTGCGCAGCTTGAACGTGGGCTCAAGCTCCATCAGGAATCAGTTGTCTTTGATACTTATAGTTTTGCTCCACGTTGTGCGATAGACGGGAGGGCGCTCGCAAAATTAGCTAGCGAAAATGCATCAGCCATCGAAATCAAAGATGCGCGAGAGCGGATGATGATGGTTCGTTGTGTTGATGACGTTGAGGAGCGTAAGGAGTTTATACAAGCTTGGAAGGCTAGTGGAGTTACCTGTCTTTTTCAAAATGCCGGTGAGGAAGGGCAGGCTCCGTTGCGCTTAATTAAGCGGTTAGCTAATTTTACTTACGTGACTGATCATATGAAGGGGTTTTTGAACAAGGCTACCACTACGGCTGATGTTCTGGCGGCAAAGAAATCAGGGCAGCATTGCCTTTACTTTACTGGCAATGGAGTTCCGCTCACACAACAATGGATTAGTGTAGCTGATGAACTTCGTTATCTGTTGGTTTTTCGCAATCTCGGTATGCGAATGTTGCATTTAACCTATAATCGAAGGAATATGATTGGCGACGGATGTGCTGAGCCCGGGAATGCTGGCCTCAGCGATTTTGGAAAGACAGTAGTTAGTGAAATGAACCGGATAGGAGTAATCCCTGACTGTGCCCATTCAGGTTGGCAGACAAGTTTAGAGGCAGCGAAAATTTCAGAGAAGCCTGTACTTGCCAGTCATAGTTGCGCAGCCGATTTGTATAAACATATCCGTGGTAAACCAGATAGGGTTATCAAAGCCATTGCAGATACAGGTGGTCTAATTGGCATTGCTTGTATCCCGAGTTTTCTGGGGAATCCCGGAGATATTAGTGCATTTCTCAATCACATTGATCATGTAGTCAAGGCGACCAATATTAATCATGTCGGGATTGGCACCGACACTACCTATATGTCCCGCAATCAATCTAGGGAAACAGCTAAATTGCCAAAACTACCTCGGTCGCGAACTGCTTGGCGTTATTTTTGGCCAGCAGGGAGTTTACGGCCTCAGCCGCAGGCTCGTTTAAGTATTGCCTGGACTAATTGGCCCTTGTTCACCGTGGGTTTAGTGCAGCGTGGATACAAGGACGAAGAGATACGTAAGATTATTGGGGGCAACATGATGCGAGTATGTCGCCACAGTCTTGAATAATTGCGACTAGGCGCAATCAGCTGTGCTCCGGTTGATTTGCGCTGCACGCAGCAAGACTAATTTACGTTCAATTTGTGAGATCAGCTGATCGATTTCGTGAGCTTGATTTCCCGCCGTTACGGCTAGTGCTGTGCCGCCCGTATTTCCGGCCATCGTGATCCACCAGCCGGCATCTGAAGTATCATGGCTTTCTTCGGAAGCTTTTTGGAGTTTAGGCAAGAGGGCTTCGAGTTCTTCAATTTTGGTGTCTAATTGGCTTGATGAGGGTTCCACAAATAATATTTTATTTCTATAAGTTTATAAGGGGAAGCTTTTAATTTATTACTACCAAGGTAGAAATAGCCTCGGATTGCTAAATGAATGGAATAAATTACCGTGTTGTAGTTTAGAAAATATAATTTCAGCCAAAAATAATATTCCAGTTATTACGCTTACTAGTATTATATCTTTATTTTTGGGGGTTTGAGTTTGCCACCAGGATTTGATGGTAGGAGGCATGTTTTTCTCGAGAAATTTTTGGGTCGTTTCGATGGGCTCAGCCAAAACTGATTCCATTTCAGGAATATGTTCAGGAGGTGGAATTGGGGGAGGGGGAGGTTGGGCGCCAGGGTGGAGAAGATCAGATAGTTCTTTAATTGTTTCAGGCCTATCTGCAGGATCTTTCTCGAGACATTTCATTACAGCTGATTCTACGTGCGCAGGAATGTTGTTTGTAATGCCTAATTCCTTTAGTCGCGTAGAGAGGCTGGTGGCAGGTTCTTGCTGTACCTGTTGGTGTATATCGCCCTTAAAAAATGGTGGGTGAGTAGATAGCAGATCATAAAGCGTTGCTCCTAACGCATATATGTCGTCGCTTGGGGCAGGCATAGTTCCGCGCATCTGTTGTGGGCTCATATATACTATGGTGCCACTAGCATCTCCTTCCATATTCGCTTGGGGTGATTTTTCAGAGGTGCTTGCGGCTATACCGAAATCAGCGAGTTTGAGATTTCCTTCACGGGTAATCATCATATTTGCTGGTTTTAAATCTCGATGAATAATTTTTTCTCCGTGGGCATACTCGAGAGCGCAACACATTTGGTTCACCAGCCCTTCAAGCCGTTCCCAAGTGAATAGGCCGTTAGGCTGTTGATTTCTTAATGTCCCTAAATCGGACCCGTCCACAAATTCCATCGAAACAAATGGGGTTTCATCGGGTACACGAATGTAGTCGTGAATCCGGATTATATTGGGGTGGGAAAGTAAACGTGCTTTTTGGACTTCTCCAACGAGATCATTGAGGGCGACAGGATCGTTTTCTAGATTCGGTGGTAATAGTTTGAGTGCTACTGATTGGTTGAGGTGTTGGTCATGTGAAAGCCAGACAACGCCGCCGCCTCCACGCCCAACTTCTTGCTTAAGTGTGTAACGACCACTTCCAACCAGATCATTTGAGACATGCAGTCGGGGGGTAGAAGCGCCTTGCGAGTAGGTTTTAACAGTGAGGAATAAATCACCCACTTGAACGGTTTGGTTGGTATCTATAATTGTTGGGCATTTAATTGAAGTGCCGTTAATTATCGAACCGTTTGAGCTGCCTAAATCCTCAAAGACTAGAGAATCTTCAGTTACCGATAATTTTGCGTGATGCCTCGACACATGTTCGCTTTCAATTGGGATGGAATTATCCGCTGAAGTACCGATGGTGTATTCGCCAAAGTTTATAAGGTTTTGGGACAATATTTTTCCGTTCTGGCATTGGATAGTTATGCATAGCTCGGGGGAACTCATTATCGTCCTAAATCAACCTTAGAAGATAACAGTGCTCAAGTCGATATTCAAACTATGTTGACTATCATGGTCTTCACTCGGCAAGCTGTCACTTCATGATTGAGGTGAAGATAAAACAGGGAGAGGAGGTGCGAAGTGTCTCGCTTAATCAAGATGAAGTGGTTATTGGCAGGCTTAATGAAAAAAAAGAGGTGCATATTGACTTGAGCCCGGATGACTCTGTTTCACGCATTCATGCCCGTATATGGAAGAATGATGGTATTTTATATTTGGAGGATCTCGGGAGTAGTGGTGGAACGTATGTAAATGGTTTAGCTATAACGGAGATCGTTTCACTGGAGTCGGACACTGAAGTTCTAATTGGGGGCCAGAGTCTTATTTTTTCTGAATGTAATGCTCAATCAAGATGTATTGAGGAGGGTATCCATGTGGAGCTTTTAACTGAGGGCAAAACAAATCAATCCGTCTTTAATTTAGAGGAAATCTTTATTGGAAGAAGCCACCCCGAGCACGAGGTCCATATTGACTTGAGCCAAGATTTGAACGTTTCCAGAGTCCATGCTCGGGTATGGAGAACACGTGAAATTTGCTGGATTGAAGATTTAAAAAGCACTCATGGAACGATGGTTAACGGCGAAATGCTCGATGGAGCACGTGTTATTGGGCCTGAAGATAGGGTGCAGATTGGAGATGCTCAAATTAAGATTCATTATCATCAGGGTCAGTCTGAAGGTGATGAAACGCTAACTGGATATGAAACCAATAAATTTTCTGCATCCAGGGAAAAAACTGAAGGTGTTTTTGAGGAGATGGATTCTTATCCGGTGTATAAGGAGGACAGTTATAGATATTTTTTCCCCGAGAAAAGGAATAAGTCTGATCTTGAAAATGTTTTTCAAAGTAGGAAGAGCCCGATGGGTAGAATAAGATCAACTCACGAAGTTTCGCTAGAGAGGCCTTTTCAGGATGATGAGGAAGGATCAACTGATTTTTTGAAGGTTCTTCCTGATTTGATTACCAGGGTAAACGGGATGTCAGATGCAAAGATGATTTCTGATTGGTTTGTGAACTCACTTTCAAAATGGGTTCCGGAGGCAGAGAGAGCATCTTTGTATATGATCGATAAAGAAGCAGGTCGAATTAAATTGATGGCGCATAAGCCTGCCTTAAAGCCGATAATAAGCGACATTCTAGTGCATCGTGCCTTGGAAGTTGGGCGCGCCTTTGCCTGGCAGCAAGTGGGAAAAGAGGAATCTGTAAGGAGGATTTCGGCTAACGCGGGAATTTATGTTCCATTAATTGCTCAGGGCAACGAGGTGGGACTGATTTGCGCGGAAAATACTAGTTCCGATGCAAGCTTCTCTTCGTGCCGTCTCAGGCGGCTTGTTTTAGTGGGCCAACTCATAAGTCTTGCTTTGTTGCAATATTGTAAGCGGCGCTGACTTTAGGGGTTTATGGTCCCTCGGTTTTGTTAGGGTCTTTTCCTTTAAGGATTTCCTGCATGCGTTTAGTTTCGTCTTCTTTCTTCTTTTTGTAATATCGTCGCCGCTCAAGATTTCTTAGGAAGCCGCGGGCCATACGTTGTCCTGCTTCAATTTGCTCTCGATTAAGATATTGCGCTAAGTGATCTCTTGACGCTGCTGCGTTTGGTAATCCTTGAGCCGCAGAGAGGATATAGTATTTATATGAAGTAACCATGTCTTTTCGGGTTCCAAGGCCCCCTTGAAGGGCAATAGCTACATTAAATTGGGATTCAGCTAAGCCTTCATCGGCAGCTTTGTTAAACCAGGAAAAAGCTCTTTGATGGTCAAGAGGGACTCCTAATCCCAAAGTGTACAAAACCGCAAGGTTGTGCTGTTGGCGGGGATTTCCAGACTCAGCTTCTTCGCGGATGAGTTTTGATTCCTTGACAAAAACTCGCATGGCTTCTTGGACCATTTCGGGCGTTACGATTTCTTGAATTTGTGGTTGAGGGCTATTAGTCGTTCCGGTTGTGCCTCCACCACCAGGAAGTCCTCCACCACCAGGAAGTCCTCCACCACCAGGAAGTCCTCCACCACCA
>MDTG01389122.1_pt1 | contig 11136 bp, 14 predicted proteins | sample 811421 | NCBI WGS metagenome assembly MDTG01 (sample SAMN05326645, study PRJNA326480) | marine metagenome | isolation source: seawater | place: Pacific Ocean: South East | collected 2011
ATTTTTTTATCTTAGAAAATTATCTGCGTATGATTTTTTAATTGTTTTTCTTTTTTTAAGTTCAATAACTTCAAAAATAATCTTATTTTTTTTGGCATAATTAGTAGCCAATTCAAGAGAGGAAAATTCTAATTTTACTTCAGAAAGGGTATCTGATGAACTTTCCCAACCCATGAGAGGGTTTTTAGTAGGATTTTTTGTTTCAAATTCCAAAATCCATTTTCCAGTCTTATTCAAACCAGACTGCATAGCACTTTTATTTGGACTATATATTTTTGCTTTTTTCATAAACTGATGGTCGGAGTGGCAGGATTCGAACCTGCGACCCTCTGGTCCCAAACCAGATGCGCTACCAGGCTGCGCTACACTCCGAGTAAATAACTAATACAGTACTTATTAATTTTTTCAAAGTGTAAAGATTACTAAAATAAAGGTAATTTTATTAAAATCTGATATATAAACCTTATGATTATTGAATGCGTTAATTGTAATAAAAATTTTCTTGTCGATTCAAGTTTAATCCCTAGTTCTGGAAGATCTATACAGTGTGGTTCCTGTAATCATATTTGGTTTTTTAAAAAACAAAAAGAAACATTTAAGAATATTAAACCAAAATTAGAAAAAAAAAATAATATTCAAATTCAAAAAAATCCAAATTTAGATAATAAAAAAATCTCTGTTGAAAGAAAGCAAAATTCCAAAAAAAATAAAACGTACGAATTAACAAAATATAAGGCAAAATCTAATTTTAGCTTTGTTACATTTCTAAGTTATTTATTAGTTTTAATAATTTCTTTAGTAGCTTTGATAATTATTTTGGATACATTTAAGGGTGCTCTTTACAAGATATTTCCAAATTTAGAATTTTTTTTGTACAACTTTTATGAAGTTTTAAAAGATATTGAATTATTTATTAAAGATTTAATAAAGCATGATTAATTATATTTCTAAACCTTTTAAATGGTTTTTTAAACTTGAGGCCTCAAGTGGCTTAGTGCTTTTATTTGCCGCTATTATCGCTCTTATAATAAGTAATTCAGATTATTCTGATTTATATTTTTCAACTTTAAACCAATATATTTTTTTAGGAATTAATAATTTTGGATTAAAACTATCAGTTATCCATTGGATAAATGATGCATTAATGGCAATATTTTTCTTTTTTGTTACGCTTGAAATTAAAAGAGAATTCCTACAAGGAGAACTATCAAATATTAAGCAAGCTTTATTACCAATTATTGCTGCTGTGGGGGGGATGGTTGTACCAGCTTTATTTTATATTATTATTAATTTAGGAGATAGTCAGACTTTAAATGGATGGGCTATACCTTCTGCTACTGATATTGCATTTTCACTTGGTGTTTTATCCCTTCTTGGAAAAAGGGTGCCATTATCTTTAAAAGTTTTTTTAACAGCTTTAGCAATTATAGATGATTTAGGTGCCATTGTTATTATAGCATTATTTTATTCTGGAGATTTAAGCATAAAATATTTATCTCTAATGCTATTGGCTTTTGTCTCATTATTGGTGATAAATAAGTTTAATATCAAGAAATTTTTACCCTACTTAGTAGTTGGTCTATTTCTTTGGGACTTTACACATAATTCTGGTATCCATGCAACAATTGCAGGTGTTTTGTTAGCTATGACAATTCCTCACAGAAAAAAAGAAAATGATTTTTCTTTATTATTAAAAGTTGAACATGCAATAAGTCCATATGTTGCTTACGGTATAATGCCTTTATTTGCTTTTGCAAATGCAGGAGTTTCATTAGAGGGTTTAACATTTTCAGCTTTACTAGATAAAGTCCCTCTAGGAATTGTTTTAGGATTATTTGTGGGAAAACAATTAGGTGTTTTTATTTTTTCTTATATATCAATAAAATTAAAAATTGCTAGTATGCCTAGTAATACAAGTTGGTATAATTTTTATGGTGTTGGTGTTTTAACTGGCATCGGTTTTACAATGAGTCTGTTTGTTGGAAATTTAGCGTTTGCTGAAAATATGCAATATATGGATGGTGTTAAAATTGGTGTTCTTACTGGGTCATTATTATCCACTCTTATGGGATATTTTTTGATATTACTTACCCCAAATAAGTAAACCTTATTTATGAAAAACTTAAAATTTTTAAAAATTATAGTTATAATGTTTTTTTTTAACAATAGTGCTAATGCTAATTATGAAAAAGTCTTTTTTGATTTTAAAATAGACAGCATATCTGGAGAAAAAATAGATTTAAAAAATTATTCTAATAAAGTTATACTTTTAGTTAATACAGCAAGTTATTGTGGTTTTACAAAACAATATACTGAACTGCAAAAATTATGGGATCAATATAAATCTAAAGGTTTAATAGTATTAGGAGTGCCCTCAAATTCTTTTAATCAAGAGAAGAAAGATAATAAAGAGATAAAAAAATTTTGTGAAGTTAATTTTAATATAGATTTTCCATTAACAAGTATTACAATAGTGAAAGGCAATGATGCGCATGAAATATTCAAATGGGCAAAAAAAAATTTTGGAAATTCTGCTATACCTAAATGGAATTTTCACAAAATATTGATCAATAAAGAAGGAAAAATTGAAGAAACCTTTTCATCTTTCACAAAACCAACCTCATCAAAGATCGTTTCAAAAATTGAGAAATTACTTTAAATTAATTTCTAAACCATCATGTGCTGGAATTACATTCTTAGGAAGAAGTTTTTTAAGTTTTAAATAATCTAGGTCAGAGTGCAAATTTGTTAAAATTGATTTTTTTGGCTTAAATTCACTTATTAATTTGAGGCTGTTTTTTAAATTTAGATGTGATGGGTGATTTCTCAACCATAAACAATCAATTATCAGATAATTTAGATTTTTAAAAAATTTATAATCAATTTTTTTAATATTACTTACATCACTTATATAAGCAAGTTTTTTATCAATAATATAGCAAATACTTTTTACTCTTCCATGATCAACTGCCACTGCTTTGATATTAATCTTCTTATTACCATTTTTAACAAATAATTTTTTTTTTTAAAGAATTTAATTTCAAAGTTGCTGGGTATTCTTTATTTTTATTTGTAAAACAATAATTAAAAGTTTGTAATAAATATTTGCTTGTTTCCTTATCAGCATAAATTGGTATTGTTTTATTATTTTTAAGATAAAAAACTCTCAAATCATTAATTCCATGAGTTTGATCAGCATGCATATGAGAATAAAAAACTTTATCAATTTTTTTTATTTTATTGTTTATTAGTTGTTGTCTCAGATCAGGTGATGTATCAAATAATACAACTTCATTATTTGTTTTTAATAAAGCTGAACAACGAGATCTATAATTTTTTTTATTTCTTGGGTCACAATTCCCAAAAAAACTATCTGGGCGTGGTACACCCATCGAGCTACCACATCCTAAAATGATAAATTTCATGATAAATTATTAAAAAAAAGTTTATTAAAATTATTTGATGTAATATTTGCAATCTCTGATTTTGAAATTCCTTTAATTTCAGCTAATTTTTTAGCTGTATGTTCAAGAAAGGCTGGTTCATTTTCTTTTCCTCTATTAGGAACAGGAGCTAAAAAAGGACTATCAGTTTCTATTAAAATTTTTTCTAGAGGAAGAAATTCAAAAGTTTCTTGTAAATCAATACTGTTTTTAAAAGTAATTATTCCACTTGCAGAAAATGTTGCATTTAGAGTTAAAAGTTTTTCCGCAAATTTTTTTGTACCTGTAAAACAATGCATCAATATTTTAAGATTTTTACTTTTGAAATTATTTAAAATTCTAAAAGTTTCATCTTCTGCATTCCTCGAATGAACAATTAACGGTGCATTAAGTTCTATACTAGCCTCAATGTGTTTAATAAAACTTTCAATTTGTTTATCTTTTTTACTATTATTATAATAAAAATCTAACCCAGTTTCTCCTACACCAATTATCTTTTTATTTTTATTAAAATTTTCTATTAAAAATTTTTTTGTGGTAATGTCTTTATCTGACTCATGTGGGTGTATACCAATAGTTCCATAAATAATATCATCTTTAATAATAATCTTTTCAATTTTTGAAAAACTTTCAAAAGAAGTTGATATTGTTAATAATTTTGAGATACCAATATTTTTTGATCTTTCTAATACATTATCAAGATCGTTAAAAAGTGGCTCATGATCTAAATGACAATGCGAATCAATCATCGTTTTTTTCTATTTTTTTGAATAGAATATTTATCTTATTTATCATACTGCCTTTTTTTAAAATTTCATTATCACCAATTGAACTAAAAATAATATCTTTTTCTTTCATATCAAATATCTTAAGAGCCCTTAATGATGATTCGGGAATCACAGGATACAATAAAAAACTTATTTTTCTTACTATTTCAAGTGTAGTAAAAATAATAGTATTTAATCTTAATTGCTCATTTTTTTTATTCCATGGTTCTTGATCATTAAAATACTTGTTTGCCTCAAACAAAGAATTGACAATAAAATTAATATAATAATTTATATCCTGATGATCAATCTTATTTCTAATATTTTCTAAATTATTTTTATATTTGTTTAATATAACTAAATCGTCTTTTTCAAAATTAATCTTTTCAGGAATTTTGCTTTTGCAGTTTTTAATTACAAAAGCACTTACACGTTGACATAAATTTCCAAAATTGTTTGCTAAGTCACTATTGATACAATCTTCAAGTCTGTCTTGAGAAATATTTCCATCATTACCAAAAGAAACTTCCTTTATTAAATAATATCTTAATGGATCAAGGCCATATTCGTTAATTATTTCTAATGGATCTAATATATTTCCTTTAGATTTCGACATTTTCTCTTCATTTGAAAGTATCCAACCATGACCATAAACTTTTTTTGGAAGTTTAATTTTTGCTGCTAATAAAAAAGCTGGCCAATAAACAGCATGAAATCTTAAGATATCTTTTCCAATAAGGTGAAGAGATGCTGGCCAAAACTTATTGAATAATTCATTGTTATTTGGATAGTCTAAAGCACTTATGTAATTTGTAAGAGCATCTAACCAAACATAAATAACATGATCTTTATTATCTGGCACTTTTATTCCCCAAGAAAAACTTTTTCTACTTATTGATAAATCTTTTAAACCATTTTGTACAAAGCTAATTACTTCATTCTTCCTAGATTTTGGCGATATAAAATCTGGATTATCCTTATAAAATTTTAGTAAGGGTTTTTCCCATTTGGATAGCCTAAAAAAATAAGACTCTTCGTTTACCCATTCAACTGGTGATTTCGAAATAATAGCTAAATTCTTACCATCTTTTTTTTCAATCTCATTTTCATCATAAAAAGCTTCATCAGAAACAGAATACCAGCCCGAATAATTAGAAAGATAGATATCACCATTATTTTCTAATTCTTTCCATAATTGTTGAACTGATTTTTTATGACGATCTTCTGTGGTTCTTATAAAATCTGTGTTTGAAAGATTTAAAGTTTTGGAAAGATCTTTAAATGTTTTGCTAATTTGGTCACAAAATAACAATGGGTCGACACCTTTTTTTTCAGCAGCTCTTTGAATTTTTAAACCATGCTCGTCAGTGCCTGTTAAAAAATGGACATTAAAACCATCAATTCTTTTAAATCTAGCAAAAAAATCTGCAATTATACTAGAATATGCATGTCCCATATGTGGTTTTGCTGAGGGGTAATATATAGGAGTAGTTATGTAAAAATTTTTATCCATCTAATAATTTTGATTTAAATTCTAAAAAAAAAGTCTCATCATCTAGATTATACTTTTTTATATTTTCAAATTTTTTAGTAAAGTAAGAAAAAAAATCAAATGAGTTTGATGAAAAATTTCTTGTTAAATAAAGTTCAATAAAATCACCTAAAATATTTTTAATGAGCGGGTCTTTTTTATAATAATTATAATCTATTATGATGGTCAAAAATTTTTTTAGATCATTTTTTATTAAATCAATTTCATTTTTTTCAGCAAATTTTACTAATTTATAGATTTTACCAGCTGTAAAGTAATGATCTAAAAAACTTTTATCCATGATATTAGAAATATCATTATCTAAAATAAGATTACAAACTTTTTTGTTATCACTATTACTTAATGAAATTCTAAAATTTAAACATCGAGATTTCAGTGTTGGTAATATTCTTTTATCGTTATTAATCAGTATAAAAAAAATATTTTCAGATGGCTCTTCTAAAATTTTAAGTAAAGCATTTATCGAGCTTATATTAAGATATTCTATATTATCTATAAGAATAAATCTTGGTTTTTGATTAAATGATGATTTAGATAAATTTTGAATTAGGTTTCTAATTTGATTTATATCAATTTTTTTTTTTTCATCAGGTATGTCTATAAGTTGGAAATTTGGATGAATATTATTCTGTACTAATCTAAAAGATCTATTTTCCTTATTGATCTTAAATTTTTTATGGTCATATGAATAATCTTCATCAATTGAAAGTATATAGTTTATTAAATGATAGGCTAAAGTGCACTTCCCAGACCCTTTTTGTCCTGACAATAGTATTTGATTAGGCAAATTTTTTTTATCATAAAGGTCTTTAAATTCATTAAAAATATGATTTAATCCGTAAAGATTGACTTGATTAGATGCTGTGAGATTCATTTTACCAATTTTTTAATTTTTTCTAAAATTATTTTTTTATTAAAATCAATTTCGAAATTTGAATCAATAATCTTGTAAAAATTTTTTTTTTTTTTAGATAATTTAACAAATCCCTTTTGAACTTTATTATAAAAACTAAAATCAAACTTATCATATCTATTTAATTTTTTTCTTTTTTTAAGTCTTTCAAGCATATTTTTTTTATTAACTATATTTAAAAAAGTAAAATTAATCTTGATATCTTTTAACAAATATTTATTAATAACTTGAATTATTTTTAAATTTACTCCAAAACCATAATGTTGATATGCTATTGTAGAATCTGTAAATCTATCAATTAAAATTACTTTTCTATTATAATTTTTTTTAATTAATTCAATATTTTCACTTCTAGCCGCAAGGTATAATAATAAATCTGTGTTTTTATTAAAATTTGAATTTTTGTTTAAAATTAAATTTCTAATTTTCTCAGAATTTATATTTCCACCAGGTTCACGTATTTTTAGATGCTTAATTCCCTTTCTCTTTAAATAATTCGATATAAAATTTATATGTGAAGTTTTTCCACTTCCTTCTATGCCTTCAAAAACTATTACTGGTTTTTTATACATCGCCCCAGATTAGATAATTAATTGATTTCATTAATCTAGAGAATATGTTTACTTTTTTAACATCTTTGATAGCAAGTAATTCGTAATCACCAATTAAATCCTCATCATAAATAATCTTTAATTGAGCTACATGCTGATTTTTTTTGATAGGTGCTTCAATTGGGCCTTCATAAACAATCTTAATTTTAAGCTTTTTTTTTTGACCCTTTTTGATTGTTTTGAAAATATTTTCTTTAGTATAAACTTTAACTACATCTTCTTTTCCTAACCATACATCAACGCTACCAAGAGGTTTTTCAGTTTTGGAAATTTCAACTAAGTCAAAGTTTGTTAAACCATAAGTTAATAACTTCGAACTCTCTTTCGATCTTAAAGATTTCGTCTCAAACCCACTTCCGACCGCAATTAGCCTCCTTCCTTTTCTTATTAAAGAAGAGGCTAATGAATAACGTTCAACTGCAAGATATCCCGTTTTGATACCATCAGCCCCAAGATTTTTATATAACAAAGGATTTCTATTTCCTTGAGTAATTGGATCTCCCCCTGTTCTATCCCATGTAAATTCTTTTTCTTTGAACCATTCATAATATTTTGGGTGTTCTCTGATAAGATAATTTGACATTATTAGAATGTCTCTGACGGTAGAGTAATTATCAGGGTCATTTATACCAGATGAATTTGCAAAGTTTGTATTTTCCATTCCCAATTCTTTTGCCTTTATAGTCATCATTAAAGCAAATTCTTCCTCAGTTCCTGCTATACCTTCTGCTAATGCAATGCAAGCATCATTACCAGAGGCAACAATAATACCTTTTAGTAGATCTTCTACAGAAACTTCATCTCCTACCATAACAAACATAGAAGAATAACCAGCAGTTGATAATCTCCAAGCTTTCTCTGAAATTAAAAATTTTTCATCTAACTTTAAATCACCAGATTTAATTAAATCAAACGCAATAATGCTTGTCATTATTTTTGTCATAGAAGCAGGATAAATAGATCTATCAGGTTCTTTCTCAAATAAAATTTCTCCCGATAAAAAATCTTGTAAAATTGCCGTTCTGGCTTTTATATCAATATTTGCGTTAACTATCTGAAAAAAAAGTAAGTTAAAAAGTAAGCTGATTACAAAATTTTTAAACATTTTTAATTATTTCTAAATTTTCAAAGTTAAAAGAGCTCATTTTTTCAAATGATCTTTCTAAACTTTTTATATCATTAAAAGGACCTATTAATACCCTATATTTTGTTTCTGATATTCTTACTATTTTCAAGTTATTAATAGAAGTTTCTTTTTTTATTCTATCAATCATAGTTAGGGCAGTTTCTTTGTAATAAAAATCTGCAATTTTAATTAGGTAAGAAAATTTTATTTTTTCTTCTTTTTTCTTTTTTTTAGGAGAATTTTTAAGATCATTGATTGTAATTCCATCAACAGGAGCCTTCTCAGCAACGGATCTTTCTTCTTCAAACATTTTAGCTTTTTTGGCAACAAACGTTGAATTTTTTGATATTGCAACTATTTCAATAAAGGGCTCATCAAAATCTAATTCTAATTCTTCAGCAATTCTTAAACTCAAAATAGAATTATAAAAATTTGAAAATTTTATATTGTTAGATTTAACTTCAGCTATAAGATATTTTCCATTTTTAGGATTAGTAATTTTAACCATTGACCTTTTTTTTAAAGATTTATGATAAATATTTAAAGACCTTGGTTCTAATTGTTTAAATTTCCTTTTTTTGTTATCAGAAATTAATGCAAATCCTGAATTTCTATATTTATTTGAGAGTGTAAGATTTTTATTTTCTGAAATCTCTAAATTTGATTGGCTACAACTTATAATAAATAAATTTATTAAGATTATTGAAATAAATTTAAAGTTCATTTTTTATTTTATCTTTTAATGTACATACAGCAAGTGCAAATCTCAAAGACCGGTTCCATTTTAAAATTATTTCATAGTTATCAAAAACTACATAGGCTGGGCTTAATGTTTCTGAATCAGGCACAATATCTTTATCGGGAGTAACTATTGCAACTTTTAAAGTTTCATCAATAAAATTTAAATCATCAATATTTTTTATATATTTTTTAAAATATTTAAATTTTTTTTTATTAATTAGTTTTTTAGCTGAAACATTTAAGTATTTTTTTTTAATGTCATTTTTAAGATTAATTTTATAAAAACAATGCGAATTTTTATTCCATCCCATGTTTTTTAAATAATTTCCTGCAGATGCATAAGCATCATTTATATTCTTCAAATCAATATTATCATCTTTGTTAAAATCTATAGCGAAATTTTTAATTGTTGACGGCATAAATTGAAAAAAACCAAAAGCACCAGCCCATGAACCATAAAGAGTTTTATAATCAATTTTTTCTGAGTCGATTAATTTTAATAGTATTAAAAGTTCGTTTGTAAAAAATTCTGATCTTCTTTTGTCATAACTTAAAGTAGATAATGATGAAAGAATATCCATTTTACCTACATAGGTTCCATAATTAGTTTCAATACCCATTAATGATAATAATAATTCTTTTTCAATTTTGTATTTTTTTTCAATATCATTTATTAATTTAGAGTTTTCATTATAAAATGTTAATCCTTTGTTTACTTTTTTTTTTGAAGTTCTTTTTGAAACATATGTTTTAGTATCTTCATAAAACTCGGGTTGAAATCTATCGTATTGAATAACCTTAGGTAAAAACTTTACATTAGCCATTACAACATCAAATGTTTTAGCAGATATATTGTTAGATATTGCTTGATCTCTAAAATTTTTTTTCCATTTTTCAAAATCAATTTGATCATCAGCAAAAAGATTTGATATTAAAATAATAAATATTGAAAAAAAAATACTAATTTGTTTCATAAAGATCTTTGAGATATATAATTACAGCAATCCAAATAAGAATAAAACTAACAAATTTTATAAAAGAAAACTCCTCGTTGTAATAAAAATAACCTAAAATAAACTGTAAAGTAGGTGTGATGTAGAAAATCATACCTGTAGGCCCAAGTCCAATAAGTTCTACTCCCCTTACATAAAGAAATAAAGGAATCACAGTCATTGGACCTGCTAAAATTAGAAATAAACTTAATCCTGGATTTAAAAAACTAAAATCGTTCAAATTATTTTTAACAATAAAATAAAAGACAATTACTGCAAAAGGGAAAATAAATAAACTTTCAATAAGTAAACCAATATCTGTATCAATATTAATTTTTTTTCTGACAAGATTATAAAATGCCCAACTAAAAGCAACTATCAATCCGACCCAGGGTAAACTTTTTAAATTAAAAAATATTAATATAAAAATTGAGATTAAAACCAGAATAATAGAAATTATTCTTCTTTTATTAAGTTTTTCTTTGAAAAAAATATAACCTAATAAAACACTTATTATTGGCATTATGAAATATCCAAAACTTGCATCAATTATTCTATCTGAGGCAACTGCATAGATCCATACAGCCCAATTTATAAAGATTAATAATCCTGAAAAAAAAAGTGCAACTAAATTTTTAAAATCTGATCCAACTACAAAAAAAAGTTTCCATTTTGAAAGTATAGTAGTAGTAAAAATTAGCATAGCAGCTGTCCATAAGCATCTATGGACAACTAATTCAATATGGCCAATAAAGGAAACATATTCAAAATAAATAACACCTATAAAACCCCACCAAAAAGATCCTAAAGAAGTTAATATCAATCCTTTATTAAAATTTTTGTTCATACATATTAAAAATCAAATATTAGTTTAAATAGACCATTTTATAGTTGAATTAAATAATTTTAATTATAAAACCTTGCTTACGGAGAGATGGCTGAGTGGTTGAAAGCACCGGTCTTGAAAACCGGCAAAGGGGCAACTCTTTCC
>MDTG01424993.1_pt1 | contig 11136 bp, 7 predicted proteins | sample 811421 | NCBI WGS metagenome assembly MDTG01 (sample SAMN05326645, study PRJNA326480) | marine metagenome | isolation source: seawater | place: Pacific Ocean: South East | collected 2011
ACCTGACTTTAAAGGCATAAAAATTCAATATGAAAGCCTATATAGATTAATTTACCTCATATATGGAACTATTGATATTTCATACCTCGTTATAACCAATTACTGGTTTGATTAATTTTTGACGAAATCACAATAAATCATTCCTTTTAAATCATCTAATTCAGGAAATGACTAGCTATCCTTAAGTGTTTCTTAAGTCTTGGACTCTACTATGCAGGTATTAAATTATTATTATTGAGTTCTCAATTTATGTTGGTAGGCCAATTTTTCAGTTCAGGTTTTAAAAAGCGCTTCTACATTACCTGTAGCGCCAATACTTTTATTATTGCATTGGCATGTTATTACTGCTTAATAATCAATATTCCTTTTATGCATGGTGCATTCAACGCAATCACCACATTGCCCTCTTTTTCGTGGTTATTTTTACTCTCAGTACCGTTACTGTTACTTTGCTTACTAATTATTTTCTTTTCATTATTATCTAGCCGCTGGCTACTCAAACCAATTAATTACATATTATTGTTAAGCTCATGTGCCGCTCTTTACGGCACTTTAAATTATGGAGTAGTATTTGACTATTCGATGATTCAAAACACCTTTGAAACTGACGGTCATGAAGCGGCAAGCTATCTGAACTTGCAATTTATCATGTTCTTTTGTTTATTTGCCTTAGTGCCGCTATTGGTTTTAATTAAAACCAATATTCGTTTTAGTCCGCTAACCAAAGAGCTGGTAAGTCGCAGTAAACTCGTACTTAGCTGCTTTGCTCTAATCGCCGTAATTGTGTTGAGCTTTTATGCTGACTACGCCGCCACCGGACGTAATAATCAATTATTAAAAAAAGAGTTAATTCCATTTCAATACTTAAGCAGTGGCTATAAATATATTCGCGATCAATGGCTGGTCTCTGACGAACCATTTCAAATTTTAGACCCAACGCCAGTATTAAGTGCATCACAACACACGCAAGTAACCGTTATCGTAGTCGGTGAAACAGCACGTGCTGAAAATTTTGCTTACCAAGGTTATACACGCGACACCAACCGCTTCACTCGACCTTTCAAAGTAACGTACCTGAACAATGTAGTGTCCTGTGGAACCGCAACAGCAGTATCTGTTCCTTGTATGTTCTCACGACAAAGCCAAGCTGAGTTCTCACGTAACGAAGCTGATAACCAGCAAAACATTCTCGACATAGCCCAAAGCGCTGGCGCTGATGTGTTGTGGATTGATAATAACAGTGGCTGTAAAAATGTCTGTAATCGCGTTACTAACATTACCATCAAGGTAGATAACTCTGCACTTTGTGAACAACAGCATTGCTATGACGAAGCGTTACTAGCACCACTTAAACGTAAACTAGCTAATCTAAGCCAAGCCAATACGGTCATTGTATTGCATATGATGGGCTCTCATGGACCCACTTACTTCCAACGCTACCCAGATCAATTTAAGCAATTCACACCAACCTGCGACCGCAGTGATATACAAAACTGTAGCACTGAGCAGTTAGTTAATACTTATGACAACACCATAGCGTATAGCGACTACGTAAACTCATTAATGTTAACCGAACTGAATAACTTACCTGACAATATTGATAAAACCTTTGTATATATTTCAGATCACGGTGAGTCGCTCGGCGAAAACGGCGCCTACTTACATGGCTTTCCGTATAGCTTTGCTCCTAGTGGCCAAACCCATGTCCCTATGTATATGTGGGCTGCCAAAGGTAATCAACGTATTACAGAAAGTTGCTTGAAGAGTGTTGATCAACAACAAGCAGCTTCTCACGACAATATTTTTCATACATTAATAAGTCTAATAGGCATCAAAAGTAAAACTTATGAACTACCTTTAGATTTAGTAAGTAACTGTAAAACAATCAATAACAAAGTGAAGAACAATAATGAATAATTCGAAAACGGTACTCAAACGTCAAGGACTACTACGCCTTTTATTTACCTTACGCCATACTTTTAATGGCTTAAAATGGATGACGCGATTTGAAGCTGCATTTCAGCAAGAACTCGCGCTATTTTTATTACTTGGAGTGTTTGCATGGCTGGCGAATATTCCCACCAGCGATAAACTTATTTTAATTGCCAGCTTGCTGTTTGTACTGTTCGCTGAATTAGTCAATACTGCGATTGAAGTAGTAGTTGATCGTATTGGTACAGAACATCATGAACTCTCTGGGCTGGCTAAAGATATTGCCTCTGCCAGTGTATTTATAGCGATGCTAATAAGCACACTTATTTGGTGGGCTATTTTATGGGCATAACTGATAGATTTAGTGTTGCGCAACTAAAAAATAAACTCGGTCCATACTGGGTATTGCTAACATTTTTTAGCTTATCGCTAACTATGTTAACCCTGGCTCGTTTTAGCTTAAGTGTATGGCAAGGTGAGCGAGTATTTAGCTCTCATGCTTGGCTAAATATTTTTATTGGCGGCTTGCGCGTTGATACGGCTACCTTAAGCTATATTTTAATGCCAGCATTGTTGTTGATTATTATCAGCACATTAATCTCTAAACAGCAGCTTATCCGTGGCATTATTAAATACTATTTACTGCTAATGGCTGCTCTGTTGATCTTCTTTGAAGTGATCACTCCGACCTTTATTAATGAATATGACTTACGTCCAAACCGCTTATTTATTGAATACTTAATATACCCAAAAGAAGTCTCTCGAATGATTTTTGCAGGGTATAAAATAGAAGTATTCGCCACTTTACTATTCTTGATCGTCGGAGTAAAACTGGCTACAAAAGTTTTTACCAGCCAATGGCGTAGCCACTGTCAGTTGCCAATCATAAAACACTCCTTATTGGTGATTAGCCTACTGTGCTTAACCGTTCTAGGTGCACGTAACTCACTAGGTCATCGACCGTTAAACCCTGCAATGGTGGCATTTTCAACCGATCATTTACTTAATGATCTTAGCCTTAACTCATTGTATAGCGTGGCCTTTGCAATTAAACAACTCGGTAACGAAAAATCAAGCCAAGACTTTTATGGTGCAATACAAGAAGAGGAATTATTAGCCTTAGTGCGCGCGAGTATGCAAAATGAACAAGCTGTTTTTAACGATGCCAGCGCTCCAACCAAAACCTTTCATCAAGCGGCGTATCAAGGGAAACCCAAAAATCTAGTCATCATTTTACAAGAAAGTTTAGGTGCTCGCTATGTAGGTACTTTAGGCGGTTTACCTTTAACTCCTAATATAGACAAGCTCTATCAGCAAGGTTGGGGGTTTGATAATTTATACGCCACAGGCACACGCTCAGTACGTGGTATAGAAGCTGTTATCACTGGCTTTACCCCGACGCCTTCTCGCGCAGTAGTAAAGCTTGATAAATCGCAACGTGATTTTTTTACCATTGCTGACTTTTTAAGTAAACAAAATTACCACACCCAATTTATTTACGGTGGTGAAAGTCACTTTGATAATATGCAAAGCTTCTTTTTGGGTAATGGCTTTCAACACATTGTAGATAGTAATGACTTTGCCAATATTGATTTTAATGGCTCATGGGGCGCCTCTGATGAAGATCTCTTTAACCAAGCGGATATTGAACTGACTAAGTTACAACAACAAGGTAAACCTTTTTTTAGCTTGGTATTTTCCAGCTCTAATCACAGCCCTTATGAGTTTCCAGATAATAAAATCACCTTATACGATAAGCAAAAACAAACTCGCAATAATGCGGCAAAATATGCCGATTATGCATTAGGCACCTTTATCGAAAAAGCAAAGCAATCAAGTTACTGGGACGATACCGTCTTTATAGTGATTGCCGATCATGATTCGCGCGTATCGGGCGCAAGTTTAGTGCCGATTGAGCACTTTCGTATTCCTGCGGTTATTTTTGGCAAGGGTATCAATGCCAAGCGTGACCATCAGCTTGCCAGCCAACTTGATATTCCGACAACATTATTATCCTTAATTGGAGCCAGTGGTGAACATCCGATGATAGGTCGCGATCTTGCGCAGCCAATCGCTGATAACAAACAACGCGCAATGATGCAATACGATAAAAACTTTGCCTACATAACCGGTAATAGTGGTCAAGGTAATAAGGTCGTAATTTTACAACCACAAAAACCAGCAACCACTTATATATACACACAAGATAAATTAGTGCCCACCAGCAACGACCCACAATTGGTGAAAAAAGCACTGGCACATGCCAATTTAGGTAACTTAGCCTATCAAAATGGTTGGTATCATTAACGCACTGATGCCTTGCTAAAGCAGCAAGGCAAACCGTGTTATTTAATTAAGTTAAGATCATGAAAATACTCGTAATCGAAGATTCTGAACCGCTTAGGCGCAGCCTAGACGTAGGCCTTAATAATCTCGGTTTTACCGTGGACGGTACCGGTGATGGTTCACAAGGTTTAAGTATGGCACTGTGTGGCGACTATGATTTAATCATTCTCGACTTAATGCTACCAAGTGTTGATGGCATGAGTATTCTCAAAGCACTGCGTAGCAGCTCGAGTCAAGCTCGGGTATTAATTCTATCCGCTCGCTCTGAAGCACAAGACAAAATAAACGGCTTAATGAAAGGTGCTGATGATTATCTAACGAAACCGTTTTCGTTTGAAGAATTACATGCCAGAGTACTGGCGTTGTCTCGGCGAGGCCAATTACAAAACCAGCAAAACACACTCTGTGTAGGTGAATGCGTGTTAGATTTGAGCTTAAAAACACTGCATTATCAGCAGCAACCCATAAACCTTACTCGCAACGAATATAAAATCATTGAGTGCTTATTTAGTGCCAAAGAACGGGTATTAGGCCTTGAGATGATCAGCGAAGCCGTGGTCGGCCAATTTGATATGCTGTCAAAAAATGCCCTAGAAGCACATATTTCAGCGATCCGCAAAAAAGTACGACTACTAGGCGGCGAACTACCAATTAAGAATAAACGTGGATTTGGTTATGTCGCTTCTCAAAACTGAGTTGCCAAAAACTAAACGTCACTCTATCAAGCGTAAACTCGTTAATAATATTAGTGCCGTACTGTCGATTATTCTGGTTACTATTTTTTTAACTGTCGATTTGAGCGTTGATTCTTGGGTTGAAAACCAATTTCATCAATCGTTAACTAATAAATCTAATTATTTAAAAACCTTAGTGAAAGATCATAATGGCAAACTAGAGTTTGATTTTGCTGGCGAATTTATGTCTGAATATGAGCAGGCTAATGCCAGCGAATTTTATCAGCTATGGCACGAACAACAGACGTTTGAAAAATCAGATTCATTGCAACTATATCAAAATATTGATTTACCCAATTTCGCTATCCCCATTAACGAATTTAAAATTATTGATTACACTTTGCCTAACGGTGAAGAGGGTCGCGCCATGATCAGCCACTTCATTGCCCAGCAAGAAGACGAAGCAGCACGCGGCAGCGGTCATTTTAAGACCATGGTTTTAACTATCGCAGCCCCTATTTCATCATTAAATAAAGTATTGCTGATCATTGATGTGGTTTTTATTCTGACCTGCATTAACGCAGTTTTTGGAGTACGTTATTTAGTCACTCGAATCGTTAATCGTGGCCTCTTTCCACTGAACAACTTAAATGAACAAATAAAATTACTCGATATCACTGGCGCCTCACAAACTATCAAAAGTGACTTTCAGGTAGAGGAAATTGAACCTATTCGTAATGAGCTGAATAAATTTATTACCACCAATCAACAGCTCTATCAAAATGAAAAACGCCTAACCAGCGACATCGCCCATGAATTGAAAACGCCAATTTCTGAGCTGATCAGCTTGTCAGAAGTGGCACTGCGCTACCCTGATGATGAGCGTATTAGCGCCACATATACCAGCGATATATTGGCTATATCTCAGCGTATGAAAACCATCGTCAATAACTTGCTGCTATTACAGCGCGCTGGTAGTAGCGCTGTAGAGCTCAATTTAGAAAGCGTTAATTTAAGTGACTTTATTACGCAATTAAGCAATGAACTGCAGTTTAAACATGCCGATATTAAGCAGCGCTTACTGCTAAATGTTGCAACTGAGCTGATGATCACCGCTGATCGATTTTGCCTGCATACCATTTTATCTAACTTGCTCGATAACGCATTGTTTTATGGGCTTAGCACCCAACCTATAAACTTACAGGTCGAACAAACTGAATATCACACCAAAATCACGCTATGTAACGCTTTAGCTAAGCCTTTAAGTGAACAACAACTAGAGGCTATTTTTGCCCCCCTTTACCAGCTTGATAGCTCACGAACGAATAACCAACGCCACGGCTTGGGACTAGCGATAGTGAACAGTTTATGTAATCTCAATAACTTTACCATCAGCGCAAAAAACAAGCCAAACTCTCGCTTAGCATTAATTTTAACGTTACCCAATTAAGCGTATTGGTTTAATATGGATATATACCCAACCAATAAGGACAATTATGAACCTCACTCAGCGTATTAGCAGTTACTTTATTTTATCCCTTTTACTGTGTATTAGTTTTGCTAGCCACAGTGAACCTGGGTTGTGGCAATTAGAAAAAAATGGTGTTAAATCATATTTGTTTGGCACTGTGCATGTCGGTGATGCCACCATGAAAGGACTACCTAAAAAAGTAACCGACGCGCTTGATGCCAGTGATAAAGTAATTGTTGAAGTCAATGTTAGTGCAATTAGCCCGATGGAAATGCAGCGCCGCTCAATGCCTTTTATGATGCTAAAAAACGGTAATACTCTACAAAGCGAATTATCTGAGCAAAACTATAAGAAGCTTGACCAATACTTCAGCAACAAATCAATTGATATTGCGATGTTTAACAATATGGCGCCATGGGCCGTAATGGTTACTATGTTGCAAATCGAATTTCAAAATATTGGTTTTTCCGATCAATATGGCATTGATAAGCAAGTACTTGCCTATACAAAAACCAACAATATACCAGTTGGCGAATTAGAGACTCTCGAATATCAAATGGAGATGTTTAATAATCTATCGTTGTTAAGTAACGAAATGATTGAAGAAACGTTTGAACAGCTTGCCGACGTTGAAACCTACTTTATTAGCTTAGTTAATGCATGGAAAAATGGTGATATGGCGACCTTAACTAAGTATTACAATGAAAGCTTTGACGACAGCAACTACGGTGAGATCAGCGAACAAGTAATGCTGATTGAACGTAACAATAATTGGGTAAGAGAGCTCACGCCTCGCATCGGTAAAGAAAAACTATTTATCGCCGTAGGCGCCCTACATTTGCCAGAACAACACGGTTTGTTAAAGCAATTTCAAGATCAGGGATTTAGCGTAACTCGCTTATAAATAGAGAGATACTCAATTTATTTTTGCTGCTTGTTAAGTATTAGTAAATATAACTTCCTTAGCAGATAGACAGGTCTTTCTGCTAAGGTTGTGTAGCTGATATCTGACCTTACTATTTGGTTGATAAATGTAGGAACGTTTTTTTCATTTCTGAATTCAACATGTCGCAATCATGCACTTATTCAAAATGGGTAAGGCTTTTATTTGAATACATAGATAAGTTGAGGCTGATGATGATGTAACTGTTAATCTTGTCATCACGCTATTGATAAATACTCCCCTTTAAACATTAGGTCGGTTAAGATGATGTTGGATTATAGTAGCAGCAAACTAAATACTTTAAATAATGCGATATACTTTTTTAGATTTTGAATTCGACAGTAACAACTTAATACTCAGCAAAAATGGCGACGATATTGATATTCGTCCTAATGAAGCTAAGCTATTGGCGTTACTGCTTTCTGATTCCACACAAGTTTTTAGTAAAGATGCTATTTTAACTAAGGTTTGGCACGATAAAGTGGTGTCTGAACAGGCTGTATTTCAAAATATTAGCCATCTAAGAGCTGTTTTTGGTAATAGCGCGATTAAAACTTTCCCTAAGCGTGGTTATCAATGGCAATTGAATACAAGCCAAATACAAACAGCAGTAATAACTGAGCCTCGATCTGTAAACATTACGACTACTACAATTAAAGCTAAGCCAATTGCAACTATGCCATTGACACAAAAAATCGGTGCTAACGCAACGTCTGACATAAACTCAAGCGATATATTTAAAGTTGGCCCTGCAGAAAAAAAGCCTATGGGATTTTATGCTTTGCTCACAAGTTTACTGGTTGTTTTCGCCACAGCAATCTTAATCCTATTCCCACATAGTTCTGATAAAGTCGCCGCACCTGCTGCAATTGGCATTGCTTATATACCTTTTACTCAAAGCCTTAGTAACAACACTATAAAGCTCGCTGATGATGAATTTTTTGATTTTACAGAACTACCCCAACTAAGCCCTTTGCACTTTGAAACATCGATTGAGAGTGAATATCCAAAGCTTGCTGATAAGCATCCACTGATACTAACCGCCAACGTACGTACCTATAATTCACTCACCTATCTAGATTTTATCTTGAAAGGTCCTATTACGGACTGGCGCGGACAATTAACAGGTTCTTCCAATCAAGCAGTGATAAGCAAGCTAAAACAGCACTTATCACAAGATTACATTTATGACTTATTAATGTCACCACAGTCACTTGAAATCAGACTGGCTAAGTTATCTATCGCCCATAAAAGCAAACCTAACGACTTTATTAACTTAGGCAAGTTGGCGATGCTTTATATTCAAATGGAAGAGTTTGAAAAAGCCATGGTAATGGCTGATAAACTTGCTAATTTTGCTATTGAAGCACAAAACACACAACAATTAGGTAACGCCCTATTACTACAAAGTGAAATTTTAACAAGAAAAGAATTGTTTGAGCTCAGTTCAGAAAAACTCGCCAGCGCAATTTCTCAATTCAAAAAGATTAATGATGCTAAGCGCCTAGCAGATGCCTGGTTTGCTCAATCTTGGTTAGATCACCAAAATAAAAACTACAATGCGGTGAAAGCAAGTTTGCTCAAATCCGCGCAATTATCACTGCAGGTTAACGATATACTGCGTGAATTAGATGCTCTCACTTACCTTTCAGTTTTAGCTTATAAAAATAAGCAAGCAACAGACCAATACCTTTATTTACAACAAGCTGAACGTAAAATGAAAGCGTATAACTTGCCACCATATCACTTTGCTAAAATCCCCTTTCATTATGCTATTTTTGCCCAAACGCCAGCAGACAAAGAACCTCATTTTAAACAAGTACTCGACTTTACCAAATTAACGCCTGACCACTGGGTTGCGCAAAGTAGCCGCAAGAGTTTGCTACAATATTACCTTGATGAAAATCGCTTGGCGGAAGCCAAGGCATTGATTGATAATTTATCTGTAACGACTACATCTATTGATAGTCCACAAAACTCTTATCTAAAAACTTTATTTGCCCAAGCCAGTAAACAAACAAAGGACTTTAATCGCTTAGCAAAACGCACCTTTGAACAAGCGCAACTTTCTGGTCACAGAAACCTGAGTTTGGATGTTGCGTTGTTATTATGTAGTGATAACAATGACTCTGAAAATTACGACTTCTATTCTCAATATATTACTGAGCATGCGGGTGAGAATTGGCGACGTTATAATAAAGATAAATTACTTACGCTTAATCTTTAAAAACGCTATTTAAAAATTTTTTTGCTCTTTTTTATCGAGCTAGTAAGGGTAGCAAGCATATTTCAAGAGCCACGCTAAAAAGCTACCCAAGTAGTTTTTGCTTTTTCTAACTAGGTATTAACTCGCTTTCAAGGATAACCAATTCAGTTTCCAATTATTGTCGCGAGATTTTAGGGTTAGTGTATTCTTACCTTGTTTCAACTTAACCAGAGAGCCTTGCTGAATTTGCCATTTATCGTAACCGCCGGTTTTAAGTACTGGGTTTTCAGCCAATTTTTTTTCATTACTATAGACGTCAAATCCTTTGGTATCTCGTTCGGCTGCAACACGATATTCAAGTTGGTAAAACCCTGCTTTGGCGACATTAAGCTGATAAGTAATAACAGCGTTTTTACCTATAGCATCTGGCCCCGTTAAGACGCTACCAAAGCGCTCACCATCAGAGCTAAAAGAAATTACACTATCACTAAATTCGACTGCCCATTCAGCTTCTACTTTACCGGGAACACTTATCCAACCTGGTTCAATGGTTATCGGCTTACTGTAGTGACTTTGCAGATGCTGTTTAACAGCCACCACGGTATAGTCATATTTATGTTGCCCAATATTTTTATCTGTAAACGTTGTTTGAGTCAGGTTGCTTGCAAGTAACTTAAACATACCACCAGAAAGTAAATTGCGATAAACACGATAGCTATCGACATCACTGTCCTCACTTTTATCCCACGTTAGCGTTACCGAATCGTCTGTTTGCGTTAATACAACATTAGTCACTTGGGCTGGAATAGCAGGCTGATTATCTCGGCGCTTTTGCTCTTGTTGTTGAGCAAAAATTAACTCACGTTGAAATTTTTGACTGCTTTTAGCTAGTTTGGGGGCGGCTCCATCAAGTGCGAGTCTAAAGCCATCAACGCCGCCAGCAAAATCTTCTGGAATAGCGCCTCGACTAAATAGCGGACTATGACTCCAATGCCAACTACCACCTCGAGCAGCACGCAGCTCACACTCGTCACTTACGTAAGCTGAACCATCATTAGCGATATGCTTGTAGCCTCGCACATAACAATCAGCTAAGAATTCTTGTACATTACTTAATACATCAAACAAACCAAAAGCATTAGGCTCATACATACCAACAATGCTGGCGTAAGCTGAGTGATCATTACAATGGGCAATATCGCCACTCCAGTTGTAATAGCTAGTATTACTGTCGCGCTGCAAGATACTTTCACCGTATAAATCGCCAACATTGGCATAGTTACACACTTGTGTATTATCAGGATCGTCACCAAAATAATAATCGGTTTTAGTGCCAGCTCTAGCGGCATATTCCCACTCAGCCTCGGTTGGTAATCGATAAGGCTTACCGGTCTCCTTCGCTAACCATTTTGTATAAGCCTGTGCCGCTTGCCAATTGATACAAACAACGGGCTGAAATTCGCTGGTATTTAAGGCATTAGTTTCCCAGTTGCCTTTTGAATACGGTAAGAACCACCCGTTCATTTCATGTCGGCATTCTTTTGGTGCAGCATAATTTGTTGCC
>MDTG01097300.1_pt1 | contig 11134 bp, 8 predicted proteins | sample 811421 | NCBI WGS metagenome assembly MDTG01 (sample SAMN05326645, study PRJNA326480) | marine metagenome | isolation source: seawater | place: Pacific Ocean: South East | collected 2011
ATTGATGATTATAATAATTCCCGAGGTTGGAACGTCTGGGACGATATAATTCAGAAGATGTACTGCCAGTTACCCCTTGAAGCTCGAGACAACATTAAGGGCTTTGAGTACTGGGGCAACCAGATAGCAGGGTATGATAGTCTCCCTTGGCATCAAGATAAAGATGAGCATGTCTTTGCTAGTTCAGGTGAAACTGTATCTCCCAATATAGGATTCATTTACTACCCGTATCGGGACATCTTTACAGGCGGGTATCTGGAGATAGCAGTTAAAGACGACTTTGATGAGCTCGAACGAATACAGTCGAAGTTTAATCGCCTCATAATGTTTGATCCATCCCAGTACCATCGGGTTTCCCGTGTTCACACAGGCAACAGACGAGCATTTATCGTCAATGTGTGGACCGATCACACACCACAGGTATCTATTAATGTCTAATTTAAAGCCATGCACAACCTGCAAGGTAAAGGAAGGAGTAGTATTGCACCGAGATAAGGTGCTGTGCCCCTCTTGTTACGCCAAGTTACCAGAGCTATGGAGGCACCCCCCAGCAGGTGAGCCATTCAAACCACACCCTACTCGCAAGCGGGGTAGTGTATGAAAAAGCCCTATGCGGCATCTAAAAGAGCTATTCAGGCAGGCTATCGATCTGGGCTAGAGCAGAAGATACAGGATCAACTCAAGAAGGCAGGATGCAACGCAGAGTATGAGCCATTTAAAATCCCGTACACTGTCCCTGAAACCAAGCACAACTACACCCCTGACTTCGTTTTAGAGAACGGAATTGTAATTGAAAGTAAGGGGCGCTGGGACCTAGACTCACGCAAGAAGCATAAACTTCTAAAGCAACAGTACCCAGACTTGGACCTGCGCTTCGTCTTCAGCAACTCCAATGCTCGTATCCGTAAGGGAGCAAAGTCGCGTTACCGAGATGAATGTGAGAAGATGGGCATCTTGTACGCCGACAAGCTTATCCCCGAGGAATGGATGGACGAGCCCGACAACAAGAAGTCCCTAAAAACAATCAAGAAAATTATCTGACCACTAAGAGGAGAACAGATATGAATAAGCAAAGAAGGTTAAATGACGCTACCCCAGAAGATTGGAATGCATTGCGTGAAAAAGCACCAGCTTTAGATAAGACTTGCATAGAGTCTTGGATGAAAGAGGCCCATACCATCAGTGAAGATGTCGTTAATAATCCACAGCATTACAACAATGGTAGTGTGGAGGCTATTGAGGCTATCCAAGCCAGTATGTCCCCAATTGAGTTTAGAGGCTACCTCAAGGGAAACACGATGAAATACCTTTGGAGGTACGACTATAAGGGCAAGCCCCTACAGGACCTCCAGAAGGCCTCTTGGTACTTAGACGCGCTAAAGGTAGCATTAAAGGAAGAAGCATAATGATGACATTTGATGATTACCAAGAAGTAGCTTCTAAGACAGCCATCTACCCAGTCGGGGATATGGTTATCTACCCAGCACTGGGCCTCTGCTCAGAGTCAGGGGAAGTAGCGGGTAAAGTTAAGAAATGCCTACGAGATAATAATGGTGTGATGTCTCAAGAGGACCTTGATGCTATTGCTGATGAGGCTGGGGATGTACTTTGGTACATTGCGGCGCTTGCACGGGATTTAGGTATCTCTATGAGTACTATGGCCCACCGAAATGCTAAAAAACTACAAGACCGCAAAGAGCGCGGTGTTCTTGGTGGAAGTGGGGATAAACGATGAGTATAACTGTCGATCTATCCCGTGATGCACTATTTGATGAGCTAGGCGTTACTCGATTACGCGAAAGCTATATGAAGGATGAAGAGATTAGCCCTCAAGAGCGCTTTTCTGCTGTATCTGAGCAGTTTTCAAGTAACCCAGAGCATGCCCAGCGCTTGTATGATTACTCATCTAAGCATTGGCTGTCCTATAGCACCCCTATACTGTCCTATGGCAGGGGTAAACGAGGCCTACCCATCAGTTGCTTCCTGTCCTACCTAGATGACTCAGCAGAGGGGCTCGTAGACACCTTATCTGAGGTCAACTGGCTATCAATGCTAGGTGGCGGTGTAGGTATACATGTAGGTATTCGCGGAGTTGATGATAAATCAGTGGGCGTAATGCCTCATCTGCGCGTATATGATAGTTCCTGCCTAGCATATCGTCAGGGTAGAACCCGTAGAGGCTCTTACGCGGCCTTCTTAGACATCAGCCACCCAGACATCATCTCATTCATGGAGATGCGCAAGCCTACTGGGGACCAGAATTACCGTACCTTAAACCTGCACCACGGTGTCAATATATCTGACAAGTTCATGCGTGTAATTGAGAACAGCATGAAGGACAGTGACTATGACGACACTTGGGAGCTTGTTGCACCACATAATGGTGAAGTAGTAGACACAGTATCAGCCAGAGCCTTATGGCAGAAGCTACTAGACCTGCGCATGACGACTGGTGAACCTTACTTAATCTTCAACGACACAGCTAACAGGGCTATGCCCGCATGGTTGCAAGAAGCTGGCCATAAGATAAACGGTAGCAACCTCTGTACCGAGATATTCTTACCTACGAGCAAGGAACGTACCGCAGTATGTTGTCTGTCTAGCCTGAACCTAGAATACTACGAGGAATGGAAGGACGACCCCCTGTTTATACAGGATGCTCTGGAGATGTTGGATAACGTCCTGACACACTTCATCGAGACCGCCCCAGATACGATATCCAGAGCTAGATATTCGGCAATGCGAGAAAGAAGTATAGGACTAGGTGCATTAGGGCTCCATGCGTTCTTCCAGAAGAAAAACATCCCGTTTGATAGCGTTATGGCCAAGGTCTGGAACAAAAACATCTTTAAGCACATTGAAGAGCAGTGTGCCAAGGCAGATCACTATCTGGTAGAGCTTAGAGGGGCCTGTGCTGACGCCGCTGAACAAGGAGTGGCTCGTAGGTTCTCTCATTGGACTGCTATTGCACCTAATGCATCATCATCTCTGATTATGGGTAATACAAGCCCGTCTATCGAGCCTTACCGAGCTAATGTGTACCGTCAGGACACTATGAGCGGCGCCTACGTCCATAAGAATAAGTTTCTAACAGCTAAGCTCGTAGAATTAGGCCTAGACGACGATGATACATGGGCTTCTATCATAGCTAACGACGGTTCTATCCAGCACCTAGATATAGATGATGATATCAAGGATGTGTTCAAGACAGCAGTAGAGATCGATCAGAGATGGTTAATTGAGTTAGCCGCTGACAGGCAGGACCATATTGATCAGGGGCAGTCTTTGAATCTGTTCTTCTTACCCGACGTTAATATCAAGTACCTACATGCCGTACATTTCTTGGCGTGGAAGATGGGCCTAAAGAGCCTGTACTATTGTCGGTCTGACAAGCTTCGTAAGGCAGATAAGGTAGGTACTCGTATTGAGCGCAGACGTATTGAGGATGATGTTGATATGGTTGCTATCGCTGACGGTGATGTGTGCCTTGCCTGTGAGGGCTAAAGAAAAAACTATAAAACTACAGGAGAATGATAATGGTGAAAGCCAAGCTAAAGTTGACGGATGGAAGGGACTACTACAAGCCATTCAATTACCCATGGGCGTTTGATGCGTTCATGGAGTCCGAGCAGATGCACTGGCTCTGGACAGAGGTTCCAATGATGGAGGATGTTAAGGACTGGCAAAAGAACATGACAGTCGCTGAGAAGGACTTCCTGACAAAGATATTCCGCTTCTTCACTCAAGGCGATATTGATGTATCGGGGGCTTATGTGAAGAACTATCTACCAAGGTTTCCCCAGCCTGAGATACGGATGATGCTTTCTAGCTTCGCGGCTCGAGAGGCTATCCATGTAGCCGCATACTCTCATCTGATTGAGACGCTAGGTATGCCAGAGAGCACTTACAATGAGTTCTTGCAGTATGGTGAGATGGCTGAGAAGCACGACTACTTCCAAGAGCTACAGAAGAGTGATAACACCCCCGCTCAGATTGCCGCCTTCTCTGCCTTCACTGAGGGCATGCAATTGTTCTCGTCTTTTGTTATGCTACTTAACTTCGCTCGTAATGGTAAGATGAAGGGCATGGGCCAGATTATTGCTTGGTCAATTGCTGACGAGACCCTGCACACAGAGAGCATGATTAAGCTGTTCCGCGAGTACATCAAAGAGAACCGCAGTGAGTGGACTGATGAGACTAAGAGTAGGATTTACACCATTGCAGAGAAGATGGTGGAGATGGAAGACAAGTTCATTGATCTAGCATTTGGCGTGAATGACATGGAGCGACTGACTAAGGAAGAGGTACGCAAGTACATTAGGTACATCGCTGATCGACGCCTAATCGCGCTGGGCATGAAGGGTATATTTAAGGTGAAGAAGAACCCACTAAGCTGGGTAGATGGTATGCTAGGAGTGACGCATACAAACTTCTTTGAAAATAAAGTTGTGGACTATGCGAAGGGAGCCACTACTGGCGATTGGTCCAACATCTGGGGCGCTGCATCAGCGCAATAGAAGGAGAAATATGTACGAGTATATAGCGTTTACTTTATGGGCTCTTGGGGCCCTATTCATTCTGTGTATCTTTGAGTCAGATGACGATCAAGCGGCAAAGAGACTAATCCTACTGTCCATAATATGGCCTCTGTACTCCCTATATCTAGTTTTTTTAGAGATTGTTGATATTTTTAGAGGAGAATAGAGGTAAGAGTGTTTGACAGCAGAGTCCGGGCTGTCTTATAATTCTTATATCGGGTTTGAAGTTGATCCTTTACCCCGAGAGAGATGGGGTGGTTCCTATCTCGAAAATGCACCCCCCTTAGAGCAATCTTCGGGGGGTTTATTTTTATCTAGTCATCAGCCAGTCTTGCATGTCCCGCCAGATGCTACCCGCATTATCCCTAATTTTCTGCACTTCTTCAGTGGCCATAGCTTCCATTTCTAGGGCTTGATATATTCTATCTGGGCTTTGTTGTATTTCTTGAGCGTCATTAGGATCAACCATACCAGCTTTAACTAGTGAGCTTAGTACTGGGTCTATGGATGCGTTTATGAACCCCCTGTACCCAGTCTTTGCACCAAATTCTTGGTCCATAAGCTTTCTAGTTAGCCTAGCGTACTCTTCTGGGTTGGCTAGTACAAAATCTATAACATCTTCGTATTGGGCCCGCCCAGCCATTCTGTGTATCATCTTAGTACCTACCGCCCTTACTTGGGCTCCTGTTCTGTTCAAGGGGCCAAGGAATACAGTAATAAGGCTGTTAAAGGAATATAGTTGCTCTTTCTTAGCTGCTGTATCAGAGCCAGCTATAATACCGCTTCTAGTTGCTAAAGCTTGTTCATTCCCTGATCTAGCTAGTAAGTCAATGATACCCTCGGCTACTGCGGGTCGATCTTGAAACGCAATTTGTAGGGCTTCCAGTAGTCTCTTAGAACCAGTTCCCGTAACTGAGTCCTTAGCAATACCAGATAAACTCATACCCGGTGTACCGGACACTGTTTTAGCAGAAGTAATAAAACTCTCTCTTACTCGTTTCAGTACAGCAGCCTGCATTCCTTGAATGATTATGGGGTCCCCTTCATCAAACACGGCGCCCATTAGATTTGTGAACCTTCCTACATCCTGAGCAGAGTCAAAATTATTGAGCAATTTAGTCCATGATGCCTGTGCATTTTTGACTGGCAATCCATTGTTCGCAAAGAACTCATTCAGTTCCACGTTAAATACTTTTTCTTTCACTCTCTCAGCAGCTTCTCTGGCTTCATCGAGAGACTTGCCTAGCATACGAGATTTGTTACCACCCGCGAGTAGGTTGTCTTCCAAGACCTTTATGCGTTTGGCTGCGTCAGGAAACTCATTAACTATAAGGCTTGCGTACTGTTGCAAGCTATTCACTGCCTGTACCACCGCCTCTTCGGAAGGAGTACCGTTAAACTTAATGCTACTCTGTAGTGGACGCATGGCTTCATTGATAAAGAAGCTAACTACATCGTCTGCGTTACCACCACCAGCTTCCGTTCTGAGTAGCTGTATAACTCTCTGTCCATAAAGAGTAGCGTCCTCAGAAAAGCTACCCTTAATATTATTAGCAGCAGTCTGTTTGACTGGGGTGAAGTCAGCGTTAGCCCGTACTCCTGAAGGAGTAGAACTAGAGGCAATTCTCTCGTCAAATACACGGGCAATCTCAGCTAACTGGGGGGTTTCCCTGAAGTAAGGTATGAAATTCTCTTGATCCCACGCCTTAGCCATTGCGACGGCCTCTATAAGCTCATCATCCCCTGTTCCATCCAAGAGTTTTCCATCTATGAACTTAATTAGCTGGTCTAGCTCTCGCCCAGCGCCTCTAGCTGCTGTATCTGCATTATCAAATAGCTCACTCTTGAGAGAAGCCATGGGACCACGCAATTTAGAGAACATAGTCCCGTAATCAACAATCCCTGCCTCTTCCAGAGCGGCATTGAACTCTTCAAGAAGCTCTTCATCGCTCATGGGAGCAGTCTCAGTAGAGACTTTACCTTTAGCATCTGTAACATCAATCTGCTTGGTCCTAGAGGGATCAATGATGTCAAAGATAGTAGCTAACTGGTTAGTTCGTCCAACGCTGTTACGAGCGGCGTCTAGCTGTGCGGGCTTAGCGCCTCTCAAAAACTCAAACAGAGCTTCAGTATCTAGATCACCACCCTCAATTGTCTCGTAGACCTCATTTCTCTGGCCTTTAAGTACTCGATAAGACGCAATTACCCTGTCAGCAATGTTTTGTAGCCTACCTGTGCTACCTTCGGCGGTGAACTCTACACCAGTCTTTTGGGATAAGGCGGCTAAGCTCTCACCCACTAATGGGTCTTCGTCAATTGCGGCATTAAGGGATGCATCTGCCTTAGCTATTTCGTCTTCTAGGCCAGCAACAACTTTATCTGCTTCATCAATCTCCCCCAGTGCCTGATTTTGGATCACTGTGGTGGCTTCATCTACAGCGGCATCACCACCCAGTCTATCTACTGTGGTGTCCATGGTGCCTTCAGTGGCTGTACGAGTAGAGCCCGCAGCAACTTCAGTGTCGCCACCTCTAGAAATAGCGCCTTGCTGTATCTGTCTTGCTCTATTGATAGTTCTCTCAAGTGCTACCATGTCGCCTGCTTCAACGGCTTGGTAGAAAGCGTTCATAGTAGAATTATCAATGGTGATGAGGTCTATTAGAGGATCATCAATATCAATTATTGTCTGTGCATGCTTCTCAACCGAGTCTGCTAGATTGCGTAAGAAGGCTTCTCTCTGTTCTCCAGAGGCCGTTTCAACTGCACTCAATCTGTCGTTTATTTCTCTAACTGCAAGCATTTGTTTGCGCGTTCTCTGGCCTACGCCTAGCGTTGTGAATACAGAACCAATAGCCAATTCTGCAGTTAACTTGGTCAAAAGCCCCGCAGTCTTGACTGTTCCCTCTAGGAGAGCACCTAAAGTCCCTTCTTCAAGAAGAATATTAGTACGGACCTGCATTCTCTGCTTCCACTTTGGATCACTAGGGTCAACACCAAGGTATCCTTCAACTAGGTCGCTTGGAAGTAGAGCATTATCACCTGTAAATACTGTGCTTACATCGTCGGAGTCTGTTGCAGCAGTGGTGCCAAAAGCAATACCCGTACCAGTAGCCAGAGCCTTCAATTTAGGGCCAAGCTTTAAAAGCCCTGCTCCTATATTTGCGATACCAGCACCAAGACCACCGGGCAGAATCATTCCAGATGCTTCTTTACCTAAGCTCTGAAATAATCTTTCTTCCTTGAACTCAGACATGCCTTCTTGAATCTTCTGCCCGTAATTCTTTGGCTCGGCTCCAACAAAAGACCGTACTGCATCTACTGTATCCCCACCCAAAACTGCAATATTTTTTAAGACGCCGTCTCTAAAGCCTTCCTGAACAACACTGTTGTTAATATCAATATCGCCATCGAAGCCCACAGTCATGTTAGGAATTCTGTAGGGCACATTGTCTGCACCCCTGACACTATCTCCGAATATACTGGAATTATAAGTGGGGTCTTGCTCGTAGCGCTCCCGAGTCTGATCAAGAACCTGTTGTCTTTCTTCTCGGTCCAGAAAACTATCGTTAAGAGCGTCCACTGTCACAGTAACACCGGGCCGTCCATCAGCGCCCATTGGTCCAGAACCAACCACCGTAGTGGTAGGCGTGGCTAGGGTGGCCGCTGGCTCAGCAAGGGCATCTGGAGTAAGGAACTCTTCTGCGGTAGTTCTTGTTTTGTAATTTTCCTCAAGAAACTGGCTAATCTCCAGCATCTCTTCTTCCGTGGGTACATCCCCTTCTATCATAAAAGGGTAGAATATCCCATTAGGTGCTTCAAACTTAAACTCGGACATGAACTACCTCTAATTTTTTGGAGCGACGCGACGGAATGCACCATCGATATACTCAAACGGGGGGCTTTTTACGGTAGAGTTAGGTGTTACGGGGGCCTGAGTCACATTGCTACCAGTCCCAATAAAGTAGTCGAAGCCAATCTTCCCATTGTCCGTCAGGCTTTCATACCAGTCCTCTGGAGACCTGATGCCAGTCTCCTCCATAAAGGTACCAGTCCAGAAAGGAATTTTATTAGATTGCTCCCACGTCTTTACCATTGGGTCGTTAAGCACACCCTTATGAGTATTTTTGAGGATGTTATATTTACCAGATGCATAGGAAGAAATCTGATCTTTGAACGCTTTAGCTGTCTTTGCACCAAGAGTATCCATCAGACGGTCAAAGTCTTTGTTAGACATTGCGGTACCACTCTGGCCTTCCAGAACACCCATTTTATAAGTCAACAGAACTTTCTTGGCCTCAAACAAATGGTAGGCGGTTGCAACACTTGTGATGGGGTCCTTTTCGGCTTCAGCAATCTGTGCTTCAAGCGCCGAGAACATTGCAGTACTTCCCTCAAGATCAACAAGACCATCAGGGTCAGCCACTGCCTTTCCTTGTATTGCGTTAAATTGACTTACAGCAGCTGCCGTGGTCTGTATTATTGTGTCCAATCCAGCAGCCACTTTACCCACTATTCTAGCGTTCAGAAGGTTAGAATTAGGGGCTCCATTAGCCGCATAGATCCTAGCACTATCATCAATCAACTGGGTCATTTCTGCGGTAATAGTTACATATTCTCCAAGCTGATCAGACATCTTCTGGTAACCAGTAAGACCCCTATTAGGTAGCTTGGTAAGGATGTCCATTCTCTGCTTAATCCAATCTGGTGGCATATCCTCAAACCGATCCACTATTTCTTGGGGTATAATTTCAAGAGTTTTTTTGTTCTTCCATACAGGGTTGCCGTCTACCGTTTCATCATAATATGCGTCTATGTGCTTTAGCTTACCTGTGGGTTGACCATTTTCGTCTCGCTCCTGATAAACAAATTCAGTCTGGTTACTGCTTCTTCCCAGACCTGAGCTACTACCACCAATCCCACCACCAGAACTATCTTTATCTGCTAGTCTGATAGCTGACTGTATAGTCTCTATAGAGGCATCAATGCCCGCTAGAGTCTTAGTGTAACGAGTCGTTTCAGAGCCCTCGGGTGTATAGTCCATTCTCTCAACCATACCCTTGATATCCAACAATCTAGTAATGCGCTCTACGCTGTCCATCTGGGTCTCAGAAGCATTGTTTTGCTCCAATAAGAAAACAAGGTCTTGTTGTACAAAGAGATCAAGAGCGGTTTGTGCTTCATCTGGGTTGTCAGACTCTGTTACTGCTAGAGTACGGTCACGCAGTTTCTGATAGATATCGTCTACACCGCCCCCACCTTCTAAAGTACCAAATATGGCATTTAAACGGTTACCATAACCCTCGGGCAGGTTTTGAACCTGTTCATCCGAAAGGCCGTCGTATAAGGCCTTTGCGTTTCTAATGCTCTGCTCACTTGTTAGTTCGATAACATTTTTAGGCAGACCATCAGGAAGCTCATTATACCGAGCCTTCATTCTTTCGTAGGCAGCAATATTCTTGTCAGTCTTCTGGAATTTACCTGCATCCCAATCTGTTTCAAGGCCCTCAAACTCATCTACGGATGTAATAGTAGAGGCTAGTGGGAAGTCCCCAAACTGGGTTGCGTCGTAGTTGTAGCCAATGCCGTCTAGACCAAATGATCTTGGGGTAAGGTCTATCTGGCCTTTCTGGATGAGCTCGTAATTTTCCAGCTCTCCAGCGGAGGCTAATTGGTCTTTAAACTCAACAAGAGCATCTTGCATCAGGCTCTCAGTATTGTCCGAAGAAAATACCTGCTTTAAATTACGCCCAGCTTTCTCAAAGAACCCGAGGCTCTCTGTCTCTTCTGTCCCATCAAGGCTAGGAAGATTGTATGTTGAGTTAAGTTTAGTCTTTTTAATACCACTTTCTTCTGCGGCCTGAACTGCATTTGAAGTAGGCTCAGGACCAACAGAGAACTTTCTCGCATAGTCCAGTAGCGTAGTACCCTGTTCTGGGTTCTGGGGATTGTCTGTGGGGTTGTACTCACCTTGAGTAGTAAGGAACTTCTTCATTCCCTCTTTACCACCTAAGTGAGCAACGGCTCTCATGCTATCTTTGGTGATCTTTACACCGTTAATAGTAGTGCCTTCGTAGTTTTTAAGGTTCTCTGAATCTATGTAAGAATCAATGTCAGATACGGACCACTTCTGAATGGCTTTCTGCTGATCTGCTGAGACTGAGCCGTCCTTCAGTCCGTCTACAGTAACATTTGTCCCATTAGCTGCATTGTAATCAGCTAAGCGCTTTTCACCAAACTGGAATAATCCACCAAACTCTCTACCATCTCCAGTAGTATTGCTGGCAGTAGGATTATTACTGGACTCAGATGCAGATAGATTTGTAGTGAATAGATCGTCAGATTCAGCGTTAGTGGTGCTGATAGGAGGGATATGATTACCCTGTATCGTGCTACTAAGTTGTTTAGCTACGTCTGGCATCCCTGTTATAATACCTTGAGAAAGCTCCTCGGCCAGAACTGCTCTTGCTGAATGCCAGTCTCCATTCTTTCCTCGGGTCAACATCCCAGCATATGCAGCCAATTGGTCTTCAGACACACCTGAAGGAATTAGACACACCTGAAGGAATTAGACTGGCGTCAATGCCACCTACTATCTC
>MDTG01104153.1_pt1 | contig 11134 bp, 7 predicted proteins | sample 811421 | NCBI WGS metagenome assembly MDTG01 (sample SAMN05326645, study PRJNA326480) | marine metagenome | isolation source: seawater | place: Pacific Ocean: South East | collected 2011
GCTCCGGAGGAAAAACCGGCTCCGGAGGTCGCGAACGACACCGCCGAAGAATCGAAGGCGGCTAAACGGGCACCCGCCGCTCCGGAGGAAAAACCGGCTCCGGAGGTCGCGAACGACACCGCCGAAGAATCCGACGACGGTTCAGAATCCGCGGCTGCGGCATCAGCCGCGACTAGTGGTAGTGACTCTAGCAACGACAACAACGAGGGTGCGGACGAAGAGCAATCTTAGATAGACGCGTGGAAGGCGAAACCACGAGTAAGAAGAACGTTGAACCTACGTATTTTAATATTTACACTACACAACTTTTAAGTAAGTAAGTAAGTCACTCTTCCGATTTTTTGTTTTGAGCGCACCCATCGAACGAAACTCTTCAGAACTCTTTTGCAGTGCCATGAGGATGTCAACGCATTCGCGGGGGTGAAAGAAGATGGCATCGAAGCGCCTAGGGGCCGTGACTCCGGGCCGTCCGGTACGTCACCGCGATGCCCCGAAAAAGAGCGAGTCTCTCGGGGCGTCCTGGGACGACTTGGAGTGTGGCGCCCATCATCTCTCTTCGTCGTCAAAGAGGTGCAGTAAAAAGCGGTCGTCGTTCAATGTCGTTCGCAAAATCCGATTATTTTTCCAAACGAAAATGGAGTCGTTTCGAGTGCGCGCGGAGGTGACCTCTTCGCAATCTGCGCACTCTTCGGGGAGAAGAGAGTTAATCGCGTTGTTTTGCTTTTTATGTGCGAGCACGATTGTCGTGTTCGCGCTGATGCTTTGGTATTCATTGGTTGGGAATTTTCGTGGTGGTGGTGGGAATGCTTCTTCTTCTTCTTCTTCTGTTGAAAAGTTGAGCGGTAAAAGTACGCTACCGAAAGAGATTGAGATGAAGATTGAGCGATGGCAACGGCTCGGTGGAAAACAGTTGTACGACCCAAACGATGGTGGTGGAATATTTCCAAAGTTCAAAGAGCAGTCTGGGGTAGTAAAAAAACGCTCTTCTTCTCCCTCAATGACGACAGCTGGCAAAGAGTCCTCCGAAGACGAAGACAATATTGTCGCCGAGGACATCGAGGTGATGGGAGAAAATACCAGAAGAGAAAATGGTGGTATTCACACACCGCACGGGGAAGGCTGGAAGTACTCGTCGTGGACGAAAACGTGGAAAGTGGAAGATATCGAAAAAACTGGGATCGAGAGCGAGGAAGACGCGGTTTGGTTTTCGAGGAAGAGCGTTCAAAATCGCTTGGATTTTTCAAAGTTTATCGATTGTAAACGAGACGTACAAGATGACGAAAAGGACACGAAAGTGACAAGGCAAACGTTTAGAGACGGTGCGATAAATCTATTGAACGCCTTGCAGCTAGAACAATTAGCAGTGACACAGGAAAACTACCGCAGACACGGCTTTAACGATACGGACAAGAAGCGCATCAAAGAACTTTTCCCTTCGCAATCTCCGTTTGCAATCTGGAAGAAAGGCGGTCCATCCTCGAGATTGGTTCAACCGACGTGTGCGTTAATCGGAAACGGAGGGGAGCTTCGCAAGTTCAACTACGGAGATGCCATTGATAGTCATGATTTAGTCGTTCGATTGAACCAAGCGCCGACGATGGGCCATGCCATTTGGGTGGGAAGGAAAACGACCCATCGCGCTTTGAATCGATTATGGACAAGGCACTATACGAGAAGTCCACATCACATCTATCGTGGATTTGTTATGCCTCTGGAACAAAATTTGAGAATCGTTAGTTTGCGCTCGGATAAAGACGAGTTTATGAAGTTACACGATAAAGTTCAAGCGGAGAGGAAAGACGCAAAAGTGACGTATTTGACTACCAGTCCCATACGAAACGCCAAATTTTTACTCGAGAAATTTCGCGAAGAAGAGTGCGTGGAGAAACACAATGGTCCGTATTTTGGAGGTAACGTTCCGTCCACGGGGTTAGCTATGTTTATGGTTATGTCGAAAACATGTGGTGTGGTGGATTTGTACGGTTTTGGAGAGTCCAAATCTGGTAATGAAGACGATGAAAACAATCCCACGGCGGCATTTAAATACCACTACTACAAAACCAGCGGCAACCGCGCCGTCGGGGATGACGTTCACTGTTTCGAGTGCGAACGTTTGATGTTGAAGAAACTGTATGATGAAAACGTCATCCCAGGTTCCTTTTGCGGCGGAAGCGAAAAGCAAAGAGGCGATTACGCGTGTGGATGTAGGAAAATGAAGTGTCAGCCTCGCCCGCTGGTTTCTTCTTCTTCTTCTTCTAATACGAGCGACGACAACACGGAAGACGACGAACATGGCTACTGCCCCGACAAACAGTGTCACCCCGTCGAGTCTGGAGTCGCGCTCACCGAGGATGAGCTCGGTCGTGCGCGAAGAGAGGTCGAACGAAACGAACGCGACAGTCGAAAGAAACGAGAGAAGACCAAGGCGCGCCAATCAAACGTCGCGGCGCAAAATAGTTAGCACACACACATAGAAGTAGTAGCGTTTAGAGGAGTGCGAATGAGATCGAGCGTCATAGAATCGCGTCGTCGTTTTTTGTGTGTTTTGAGGAGATCGAGAGGGAGAAAGTGAGAGTTCTGCAGAGCTCGCGGTAAAAATGTTGTCCTCCTTCTCTTTCTCTTGTTTGTCAGTGTTCTTCTTCTTCTTCTTCTTAAACACAACATCCTTCTTCTTCCTTTTGTTTTTCTTTTGCTCTTCTTCTATGTCTCTTTTATTAATCCCTAAAATTGGACGTTTTCGTTCGACATCAATTTTTTTCTTTCGAATCAAAGTCCCCACTTTTCTTTGACAGCGGCACCACCGTTCGCGCGTGGCCGCTCGTCTTTGAGTCAAAAGTCAACCTCCTCTCTTTTTCTTTTCGTGGGGGGTGTCCTTTTTAGGATCGCGATAAAAGCGGACGGTGTTTGAGTCCGGTTTCGACGCGATGGCGACGATGCGGGGGGTATCGTCGCGTCGCGCCACTTCGGCGGGGGATCGATCGCGCGCCGAAAAAATTACGTCGACGACGAAGGACATGCAAACAGCCGCGAAATTGCTCCTCGGAAAAGACGCCGTAAAGTTATCGAGCGACTGGGGACCGGCGAACATGAGCGCGAGTTTAGATGTCGTGGATATTTTCGCGAACAACTATACCATTTTCGAGCCGGAAGTGAGACGAGGGTTCTTTTACGCGCTGTTTTTTACCCGAGGGTTGAATTTGAACGTCCAAGGCGGAAAATCGTCGACGAATTCAAACGTTGACGCCGTCGTCGAATTGGGCATAAAAGATCAGGACCAGTGGGTGCAAGCGATTTCAAAAGCGATCAAGAGTAGAAAAGAGAAAGAAAATGAAGAGAGCGTGCCGGTTGTGGACGTGAACGCGTTCGTGGAAAGCGTGCCGGTTGTCTCGGACGCGTTGAAGAGCATTCGAGAGAATTTGAAGCGTCTCCTCGAGAATACCAACGGTGAAGAAGATTCGTTTGTGACGACTAACGTGTACGCGCCAATAGAGAGCTCGTATTTGAATAGTAGTCGAACGACCACTCGTGGTAGCTCGACGCAATCGTCGTTGACGACGAAGAACAAACACTTCACGCTGAAAAAGTTGGAGAAACCGAGACGAAAGTCGTACCTTGAAGCGAGTGCGAAACGCGTCAATCGATTCGGGGATGTCATTTCGAACGTCGATTCGTCGACTGCGCGTGCTACCACCATCGGAGTGACTGGCATTGTTTCTAAATCTCTTGAGAGCTCGTTTCAGCAACAACAGCAGCAACTGAAACCAAAATCATCGTTCTTACTCGACACAAAGAAGCGCACGATTTCCTCGCACGGCTACCAAATTTCAGGAACGAAACGCACGTTTGAAAGCCGCGACGGATCTGCGAAAGACAAGGAAAAAGAGAAAGAAATCAGACTGCAAAGACTGAAACTCATGAAGGAAAGAGAAGCGGAGAGGAAACGGTTGGCGGAAGAGGAGATGAAGAAGAGGCGCGAAAATTACAAAGCCTCCGTCGAGGCAAAGAAACGCGCCTTGGACATTCAAGAGAAATCAAAGACGACGACCATTTCCACGCCAAGTCCGTCCGATCGAACTTAATCATCGCACGATGTAGATAAAGTACTACCAATTATACAAATAAACAGAAGGCAAAAGAGGAAACAAACAAACAAACAAACAAAACGAGAAAAAGAAAAGAAGAAAAAAACGGATCCGTGTATCAACAAAAACAGTATATATAATGAAAATTTTAGAAACCAATAGCCAAGAACACATAGCAAGAGAGAGAGAAAAGAGAGAACGATACGGAGGAGGCACGCGAGCACCGAAACGAGTGCACACATTTAAATCAAATCGGGGCGAGGGAGCAGAAAAGAGTTTTATTAGTCTTTTTAGAGAGGCATTTTTTTAAAGAAAGAAAAAGACGACCGACGTCATGGACTACTCCTCAAAAGACAATCAAAATCAATCGCTCTACATCACACACGCGTCTCATCCCGCGCCGTCTCCCTTTTTGTGGCACTTACTTTAAAAAGTCATGCGCCTTCGACGAGTGAGCAATCTCTTGGCGTCGTCGTTGTCGTCGTCGTCGTCGTCGTCTCTCGCGACCACGAGTATCTTCTCTCGTCCATTGTCAGCGCCGACTCGATTCGCGTCGTCGTCTCCAACACCGAAAGGTTTTTACGAACTCCGTCGGTATAAGATCCTCCCGTCGAAACGCGCCGAATACATCGAACTCTGCGACGAATTTGGAGCGTTGAGGAAGAAGTTAACGCCCGGGTTTTGCGGTTTCTACGTTCCCGAAGTTGGCTCGGATTTAAACACCGTCACGCACATTTACCACTACGACGACTACGACCACCGGGACAAAGTTCGTTTAGATATGAAAGGAAACGAACAGTGGCAAAGCTTTTTGCGAAAAACATTAGGGTTGGTTGAGGAACAAACGAGCGAGGTGTACATTGAAGCGGCCGTGGCGACGAACAGCGCCGGTTTGAGCGTGAATAGCTTTAAAGAGAAAGCTTCGAAGAGGAGCAAAACGGGTGACGATGATGATGATTCCAATTCTATCTTTGAGATCCGAACGTACACGTTACAGTTAGGCTATAATCCGATACCGAAGATGCAAAACTTATACGCCGAAGGTTTGCCGTCTAAGATTGCCTCGGATGAGGAAAAGTTGAGCGAACTTATTTGGATTGGATACGCAGACGTCGGAGATTTAAATAAATTCGTGGAAATATGGAAGTATCCGAGCTACCAGTCGCACATCAAAGTCAGAGAAGCGGCGAGGACGGCGAACGCGTGGAGAGACACCATTGGGAAGATTGCACCGATGGTGACGCATTTTAACACGACGTTGTGCAGTGCCGCGCCGTTTTCCCCGGTTAGATAGTTTTCAACTTTATATAGATACTACGTAGTTATAACTGTTTATATAAAATCTCTTCCATTTCTTCTCTTTTTCCATTTCCTTCATACCGCACGCGTGAAACACACGCATCACATCACGCGCGTCGCATTCTTTTTGGAGTCGTCGTCGTCGTCGTCGTCGTCGTCGTCGCATATGGTGTTAAAGATAACGATTGCGGCGCACCGGGGGGGCATTCTTCTCTCTCGGGAGAAGAGAAGGATTTTGTGTTCGCGCGCACATTCGTCGGCAAAAGCGTCGTCGTCTTCGGGAACGAAAACCAACGAAAAAGTTGGAATCGTTCTCGTCGACCACGGCAGTCGCGCAAAGTCGAGCAATGAACTGTTGGAACGCTTCGCAGAGATGTACGCGATGACCTGTGGGAGCCTGAGCAGTGATGGTAGTGATGGATGTGAAGTTGAACCGGCGCACATGGAACTGGCTTCGCCGTCCATAGCAGACGCGTTTCGAAAGTTGATTGAGACCAAGAATTGTAGGAAAGTCGTGGTGGCACCATTTTTTTTAAGCCCGGGACGGCACGTGAAAGAAGATATTCCGCGGTTGGTGGAAGAAGCAGCGGAAGAGTACCGAGGGAAGTATGAGTTGGAGTACATGGTAGCGGCCCCGATTGGTTTACATCCGTTGATGACGACGATTATTCATGAACGCGTGGAGAAGTGTTTAGAGGTAAACGAGAAAGGAGCGGGGGAGTGCGATGTGTGAGCACGAAAAGACGCTGGAATCTCGTGTAAGATGAAAAGAGTGTAGATGAGAAAATGATACTACCAATGTAATTACAATGTCGTAGTAAAGCAGCTTTTATATTATAAAAAGTTAGTATTGTCATGCGACGATGGCCTCATCATCGTCATCTTGTGAAAGTCAAAGTCATGGAACTCATCTCGACTAGGATTTTGATTTTATTCTGTACACTATTGTTTTCCCTTTCTTTCTCGTTTCTTTTTATTGTATTGTGTTTTATATTTTTATACTTTCCTTGCCGCGTGGAAAAGTTCGATGTATTCAATCGCCGGTCTGTTCCACGACCAATCTTGGCTCATGCAGTTCGCTTGCAACTTTCTGAACGCATCAATGTCGTTGTAAAACATGTCGATACCTCTATTTAACGCATAATCAATCGAGCCTTCGTCGGTGCCATCGAACGAGAAACCATTCGGGGTCATGCCTTCCCAAGCAGCCTTAGCGTGATCGTGCTCGACGTCAAAAACGGTATCCGCTAAACCACCAGTGCGTCTGACTACTGGAACGGTACCATAACGCATGGCGATGAGCTGCGACAAACCACATGGCTCAAACATGGACGGCACTAAAATCATGTCCGCTCCAGCGTATATGAAGTGCGACATAGTTTCGTCGTAATAAAGATGCAATGCGGCCGTGTTGTAATGCTGCTGCTTCAATTGGTGCGCAATCTCTTCAAATTCTCTTTGGACTTTCTCGTCTGGCGCAGAGCCTAACAAGCACACTTGACATCCTCTCTCCAAAGCAAGATACATTGCCCTTTTAATCAAATGAATACCTTTTTGATGCGTCAAACGCGTGACGACACCAATCATTGGAACGTTTGGATTATTGTATAAGTTTGATCTCGAACACAACGCTTGTCGTGCAGCGGCTTTTCCTGGGATGACTTCGTCTTCGCCAAAGAATTGCGGTAAGAACTTGTCGTTTCTCGGATCCCAAATGTCCGGATCGATGCCATTCACCACACCATGCAATTTGTGCAAATTTGGATTGACGCAACCTTCGTGGGCGATTTCCTTGGCGTACGTTCTCGACACCGTCGTAGCAATTGCGCAGTTGTGCATGGCGTCCGCAATCAACGCTTGACCATAGTGCAAGTTGTGAATGGTAAAAATCACTTTTGGATTATCCAAACCGTACGGAGCGTAATCTTCAACTAAAAACTTCGCCACTGGTGCTGTTTGCCAATCGTGGATGTGTATGATATCTGGATTTCTACCAGATTGCAACATCCATTCAAGCGCAGCTTTGGAGAAGAATCCGAAACGTTCTTGATCAGTCATGGGAATCGAGAGATAGTCAGTACCGTAGACCATGCCCACTTTAAACATTCCGTTATCTGGGTCAATAAAGAACGTTTTTACGCCTTCAACGATGCCAGAGTAGACATGATTGTATGTTCCACCCCATTCAAAACCTTGCTCTTCTTTCAAGTTGTCAATTAAATCATACTTCATGCAATCGTACTTTGGCAAGACAACTTCGACTCTGTGTCCTTCAGCTTCAACCGCGAGCGATAATGACGTGACAACGTCGCCTAAACCACCAACTTTAGCAATCGGCGCCATTTCGACGGCGACAGACATGACATGCATTGGATTTTCAACAGCTTTCGATCCATCTGTGTTGACACCGCCCGCAATGGGCAAATGATAGTCCAAACGGTTACGGTTGTCGTAGTTGTTCCCGTCCTGATCGCAAAAGACAAAATCAAACATAAACGCGTCTGTCGGCGACGTTACTTCAATGGAGAAATAATCTTTCGAATCCGTTTTACACCTCGGATCAGGGATCATTTTTGTCATCGGTAACGCCTGTTCATGGTTCCATCGATTCCATCCACCCACGACGGAAATGCCGGTCGCATCTTTCAAATTCGTATTCTTCGGGTTGTAGCACAACTTGAAGGGTTCGCCGGCTTTCGGAATCTCTGGAATGGTGAACAAAACATGCGCCCTTTGTTTCTTCGTAAGTTCCGCAGCTTTCACTTTCGCAATTTCTTTCAACTTTCTTCGTTCCATTTGTCTCAACTCCTCTAACCTATCTTCTTCTTCTCTTTCTAATCGAAGTTTCGTGTAGATGTTGATGCATGACTCGATGCGGGACCTCTCGAGCATTTCGTTTGCACCCAGAACTGGAACGTGGAAGTCGCCTCTGTTGTTGTTGTCGTAAGCACCGTTTCCGTCGGAAAAGACAAAGTCTAAAATGACCGCTTTGCTTGGCACAGAAACTTCCAAGTCGAACCAGACAGACGTCAAGTCACCGGCAACAGCCGATGCTCTCGGCTTCATTTCATACTGTTCAGCACCACTCGACCATTGGTTGGTACCAAAATGAGCAAAAACCTTTGGTCTACCGTTCAAAACGGTGTTTTGGTTGCAATATGAAACCGTGACAGATTGACCGGGCACCGGCGTCGCCGGAGATACCGTCCAAAGCGCGTTGTCCTTCGGCGATTGACCGTGGGAATGCTGCTCCATGCATCTGACTTTGTCGCCGGCTATTTTCGTTGCTTCCGCCCAGTCTCTTTTCGCCCCCGGAGATGCCTCGGACTCTTTCGCCAAATCTTCATATTTCGCTCTCAAGTATTTGATGTCATCGCTGTTCAAAATTTTTGTATTTTCTAGCAATTTTTTCGCTTTTTGTTCCGCTTTCGCGTATTCGGCATCCGCTTTTGCTTTCGCGGCATCCGCTTTCGCCTGTTCCTGTTTCGCAAGCTCTTCGATTTGGAGTTGTTTCTCAATCGCTTTCCTTTCCGCTTCGGCTCGCGCTTCGGCTTCGGCTCTCGCCTTCGCTTCCGCTTCCGCCTGGGCTGCTTCTCTCGCTTCCGCAGCCGCTCTTTCCTCCTCCACTTGCGCTTTCACCAAGGCTTCTTCGCGTAACTTTTTCGCCTCCGCAGCCGCTTTCAACTCCTTCGCTTCTTCCTTCAAACGCATCAACGTTTCTTTCGCCTTCTTCGCCTCTTCCAGCTTTTTCAACTCTGCCATGCGTTTAGCCTCCTTTTTCTCTTCAGCTTCTCTCTTCAGCTTGGCTTCGGTTTCGGCGACTTTCTTGGCCGCCAATTCTTCGGCTTCTTTTGCGTCTCGGATGGCTTTGTTCTTCCTCGCCGCCTCTTGGACTTCCCGCTTCGCGAGCTCGTCTTCGACCATACCCAACTGACGTAGTTTAGCCGCTTCTTCTTGCTTCTTCTTGAGAAGGTCTCGAATAGCTCGCGAACCCGGAGACTCGATCATTGGTGCTGATGCTTCGGGGGTAGTAGTTTCTTGCTGCTGCTGCTTCTCTCGAGCAAGTCTCTGTAATCTCTTCGCTTCGGCTTCCATGGCTTTCAATTCAGCTTGCGCAGCGGCAATCTTTTCCGCGTTCATGCGCGCTTCTCTTTGTTGATTTTCTACAACCGAACGTGCCTCTTCTTCTTCCGCTCTTTGTTTCGCTTCTGCCAACTGTTTCGCCGCTTCGGCTTTGGCTTTTGCGCGCTTTGCCTCTTCAGCTTCTTTCTTTTGAGACTCCAGTTTGTCGTCGATGTCCTCAATCGCGCGAAGATCCGATTGTAATTCCAAGTTTTCCAAAAGCTCCGACTCTAACTTTTCCACTACGAACGCTCTGTCCAAGAACGGATCGTTAATGCCCGAGCGAATTCCGGAATTCGTGTTCAAGAAATCGCCCGACTCTTCCAAATACGCCGCGTACCTTGCCTCCTCGGCTTCCGCCATCAACCTCGACGCTTCCAACTTCTCCGCCTCTTTCCTCGACTGCTCTTCCTTCATTATCAAAGCTTTCATATCATCGTCCATGATAACGGCCGAAATATCGATGATATCATCATCTTTGTGTTTCTCTGCTTCCATGTGCGCGACTCTCGCTTTGCGTTCGTCCGCTGGTTTTGGTTTCTGGGTCGTCGTCGTCGTCACCGGATTCTCGTGCTCTACATTATTAGCGTTACTTTTATTCAAGATGCCTTTGTTCTTATTCCTTTCTTTCAATCGTTCGTTCTCTTCCACTTGCGCTCTCATTTTCAAAAGTTTCTCTCGTTCTTCTCTCAAACGTTCCAACTCTTTTCGAGCGATTTCTTTCGCTTCCGGTGCTCTCGTTTTCGTTTGCGATTGAATGATGTTCGCGCCGTTCCCGCTCGCCACTTCTCTTTTCAACGCGTTGATTTTCGATCTCATGGCTCTCACCTCTGCCGCTCTCGGTTTCGACTCCGACTCTGGATCCAACATGTCTCGGAACTCTCGTTCCAAATTCGCGAGTTCTTGAGATACGGTGCACGAAGAGGCGGAGGAGGCGTCCGCCGCGGACGTCGCGCGCGCGACGACGCCCTCTCGTCTCGACGACAAAAACATCGACGACGTCGAGACGTCGACGAAATCGCCCCCCTCGTCGGAGCGACTTTTTCTCGTCACTCGCCCGCAACGACGATGTCGACGACGATGATGATTATCCACATTGGAGATGCTCCTCCTGTTAAAAGGAGGAGTAATCTTCTTCGTCTTCGTCTCGTTCGACCTAAAGCCTTTCCCGAAGAGAAAACCTCCCCTCGTCGTCGTCGTCGTCGCGTGCATCGAAAAGGTACTCCTCCTCGTGGACAAAGGTCACCCCCCTCAAAAGTCTTTACCAAACGACGGTGATGATGATGATGATGATGAATCTCCTTTTGTGTTGTGGGGGACCAATGACCAACAACAAAATTGTTTATTGGGGAAAACGACGACTCTTTGGACCAAAGAGTTTTCATCAATTTTTTGTGGTTTGGGTGTGGGTTTCCAAAAGACACTCCAAAAAACAGCCCCAAATTTTTTTGTGTGTGTGTGTGGTAAACGAAAGACAGACGACAGTCAGTCAGTCAGTAGTATTTGGCTTTCATTTTTGACACAGAGACCTACATATGTACCTTAAACAAGACGAAGTGTGACTTCAAAAACGACTTTGACTTTTAGTACTTTGAGGGAGTACATTTTGATTGCACTTTGAGGACGACGTA
>MDTG01104522.1_pt1 | contig 11134 bp, 7 predicted proteins | sample 811421 | NCBI WGS metagenome assembly MDTG01 (sample SAMN05326645, study PRJNA326480) | marine metagenome | isolation source: seawater | place: Pacific Ocean: South East | collected 2011
ACCCTGTCACCATGCTTCTCATAAAATTGACTTACATGATCTGCTACAAACATTTTAACTGGATCAAGCCCCGTTTCTTCTTTTAATTCTCGAATCGCAGTTTGCCAGGCCTCTTCATCTTTTTCAATTTTTCCAGCTACACCTTGCCAAAGGTGTTCATACAATTTTTTTTCATTTCTTTTTAATATAAGGAACTTTAAACCCTTATCTGTTTGTTGATACACATAACAATCCACAACTCTAACTTTTATATTTGCCATATATTATTTTAGTACAATCATTTTTTTATTCATAATCGTATTTCCTGATTCAAGTCGAGCAAAATATACTCCTGCAGGAACTAACTGACCTTGGTCATTTTTTCCATTCCAAATAAGTTTACTTGATAATGAAACGCCATTAATTAATGTCGCTACTTTACGTCCATATATATCAAACACATTCAATTTGACATGGGCCTCTCCTTTGATTTTGAATTCAATTGTTGTCGTTGGATTGAATGGATTAGGATAATTAATCAATAATTCAAAATTTTCGGGTATTTGTGGCAACCCTGCCAAAGGAGCATTGAAATCATATTTATTTCTAGGCATTAATTTGTACTCACCATAAGTATAATGAACAATACCTGTTATACTTACATAAGCAGTTCCTTCTTGAGGTTTAGGCCATTGCCCATCAAATAAATAATTATCGATAAAAACTGATCCAGTTCTATCAATAGCTCTCCAACGTTCATCTCCAGATTCGGCAATAATTAAATTTGGAATTCTTACAAGCACACCCTCATATCTTTCAGCCAATTCTGAGCAACCACCCGAAATTGATTTAGCATTTGATAGTACAGGTTCTATCGAATTACCTGAAGACAAAATAATTGTTGAAACAATATTTTTCATTTCTGTCATCCCGTAATATTCAACAATGTCACCTTTTAACTTAACTAGGTCACCAATTTTAGGAGGGGTGTAGCCTTCATTGACATAAACAAACATCCCTCCCCATTCTTTTTTTATAGGATCTTGAAAAAAGAAATTTGCGTAGGTTTGATCTGGACGAACTGCTGTAACCACACCCGAGACTTCTAATGTTTGACCTTCAAACTCTGATGGATAGCAATCATCTCCAGCACCCCTATCTTTTGCAAATTGAATATTGTAAGGTGTATATCCTCCAACAATAGGAACTGTTATTTTAACATAATCGATTGAACTCTCATTATCATTATCAGTTATTTCTAATCTGAAAATAAAATTTGTAGTTCGATTTATTTCTGGAACAACAAAACTAGTTTTAACTAGTAGGTTATCCTTGATACTCACTTTGGGTCCAGAAGTCTGACTCCACTTGTAACTTATGATCGAACCATTTGGATCATAACTTTCAGCTCCATCCAAAAATACCTTATCATTAATTGCCGCCACTTGATCGCTTCCTGCATGTGCAACGGGACTAGTAGAGTTTTTAGAGGTGTGAATAATTTTTGCAATAACTGGGTAATGATCTGAACCAAAGTATATAGCTTCAGCAATACTATCAGGAACAGCAGTATTCCCACCATCTGTTATTGACTTATTAAAATGATTTCCATCATTTCCTATAACAGTATAAGATCCTTCTAAATATTTTAGATCTGGATCTTTAGAAGTAAAATGATCTGAAAATAATATGAAATCAAATCGATCATCTAACCCTCCTGATGCTCCCCCATCACTCAACTGATTTTCACGAGTAGATTGCGTGAACTTTTCAACATGAGAACCTTCATTACGAACCCATCCTCCAATAGGGTCCTCAAGGTCAACTGTCATACTATCAACCAATAATTTATACGCGGGCTCATTAGGTCCATATACATTAAAGTCGCCTGCAAGGATATAGTGATAATCATTATTCATTTGAGAAACATATTTATATAATTCCTTAGCCTCTTCCCACCTCTGTTCAGATTCAGATAAACCATTACTTGCTTTTAAGTGAGCCCCAAAAATTGTAAATGGAGAAACATTCGCATGGGCATTTTTGATTGATAATGTATATCCCGATATATCTCTTAAGACCGTAGGAATGAATTTATATGAAGTTAGATCAAACTTAGATTGTTTATAAATAATCCCACTTTTCATCCACTGCGAATTAGGTAGTGGACCTGCTGTAAAAATTTTACTATCTTTATTAAATACTTGATCCAACAATAGATCGATACCGCTTTGATCATCAATTTCTTCTAAAACAATTAGGTCAGGCTTTACATAATCAACAACCTTTTTAATATATATTGCTCTGTCAGTTGAATTTCCATTAAATCGCAAAACATTATAATTCATAATAGTCAAAGTATCCTGCTGACCATTTATAAAAAAAATAAAAAATAAAAGCGGAAATCGCTTAATTAATTTCATCTTCAATAATTACTTAACTACGTTAGATGCAAATTCAAATTGATATCCATCAGCTAATAATTTTGGCAATGCATCTTTTATAGCCTTTAATGTATTTGGCTTAGCATGTCCAATAGCTACTGCGATTCCTTGTTTTTGAGCTAGACGTGCCACCTCATCAATTCTTTCAGAAATCTTATCTTTTGAATCATCATTATCTAAGAATACATGGCGCCGAATAGTTGGGACTCCAATTGATCGCATTATTTCTTCTGCCACCGTTTTTGATGTAGTACGACTATCTATAAAAAATTTATTATTCGCTTTAAGTACTGAACCTAATACACTCATCACTTTTCCATTTGTGGTAGCTTTCGACCCTTGGTGATTATTCATACCAATAGCCTCTGGCATTTCTTTTAAAACTTCCCTAATACGCCATTCTACTTCTTCGCTCGTCATTCCTGATTTAATTTTATATTCATCTTCACCAGGGGTATTTAAACTTGATTCCATGGGCATATGAATAATCACTTCCTTCCCAGCAGCAAAAGCTTTTTGTGCAAATTTTCTACTTTGTAAATGCCCTGGAATAATTGCACATGTAATTGGAATATTTAAATCTAAAAACCCATCTGATACAGAATCATTTCTATACCCAAAGTCATCAATAACTAAAACAATTGTTGCAATTTTTTTAGAAGTGGTATCAACGATACTAGTATCTTTAATGACCTCTAAGGTATCTACATCTAGAGTGATCTTAGATTTCAATTGGTTAGTACTTAATTTACTGTAGGCTATGTAATTACTTATTAATAGACAAACAATAATGCCTGACAAAACTGCTATTATTGATTTATATCTAAATAAAATATCCTTCATGGCAAGCGTACTGAAATATCAATGATTTGAGGCATCCCTAAATGTTGATTTCCCCATTGAAAACCATATCGAACTGTGTATACTCCAAATTCAATACCAACACCACCTGAAAGCGCTCTAACATCTTTATTTGACATTATTGTACCACCAAATACCAGATTTTTATAACGATTATTCATACCAGCATATAAAATTGGATCACTTACAAGGTGATTAGATTCAATTGCAGAAAATACTGAAAACTGATTAAGATCATAAGATAGTGAACCAATAACTTTCTTTGGCAGGTCAGGTTTATCATTAATAATAGAATTCATTGAACCAAAATTCAATGCTGAAATAGACAATTTTATTTTTTCAAAAATTTTCCATCCTAGTCCAAGGTCCACTGAAAAACCAGATGAACTTTCCTGATAAATTTGAAAATTAATCATTTGAAGGCCCAATCCTAATTGGATATCTCCTCGTTCAATACTGAAAATGCCCTTAGTGGACAAACCATATGCAGCGTAATGACCTAATGGCTTTGACGTTGGCTTATTTGGCCTTAACTCAATATCATCCATACCTAAATAGCGGATATTAAAAGCACCACTTGCACTTCGCAGTTGACCTTTCCAGTTAAAACTGAATGACTGAATTCCAGCTAGCCAACTTCCATACGCCAAACTTAGCTCTGGTGAACGATTAATATGATTAAGTGATGCTGGATTCCTCCATGCAGTTTTAAAAAAAATTAGGTCATACGCTGAAGTAGGAACGGATAAAAATTGAGTCCCTGTTGCTAATAAATTGGCAAAAAATAAACTTATAGTAATTTTTTTAAAATGAAATAGCATATGTAAATATATGAGCTGCTCCAGCAGGATTTTCAAATACAAATGCGTAATCTAAACGGGCATTATTTTCTTTAATAAATGACCAATCAAGGCCAACACCAACAGACATACGCCTATTTCCCAACCCTGCTCTAAAATAATAATTATCTAAATATTGATATTCAGTCCCTAGACGTACTGTATATCCAACTGTTTCGCTTGCATTCATTAATATTCCGCCATCTGCTGTAACATAAAATTCATTATACTGTAAAGTAGTGCCCAGTCTGTATATTGTTGGAAATTGCTCAGCATAAACTTTTCCTTTTTCAAAAATTTTATCTGTTTTCCATTGATATCTAGAATTTAAATCTTGAATCATAAATGCTAGATTTGCACCAGAATTAGTTTTGACAAAGATTCCAAAATCCATACCAATACCTTTACCGGAAAGATCTACTTCATTAATTGGCAATTGATGTCTAAGAATTTTGACATTGATCCCTGCTGAGAACCAAGGAAATAATTGCTGTGCGAATGAAACCATAAAAGCATCTTCAGATGTAGATAGATATTGTGTGTGTTGTCCTGCTCCCGTTCTTCCATCAATTTTATCTACACCAGCACTAATCCATGCTACTCCTAAACTTGCTGTAGGAGGTAACGGAATCGAAAAATTAGTGGCAGTAAATCGACGATCTAAAGGTAATAAATGATGACTGAAACCAAGTTGCCTTCTTTCCAAGAAAACCATAGATGCAGGATTATGATATGCAGCAAAACCAGGGTCAATTTCAGCAGTAAATGCACTCCCCATAGCCATTGAACGCGCCGATGAACCCATTCTTAAAAAACTACCAGCGAAAGAAGCATAGCTCTGACCATTTATAAATGTCAAAGCTAGAATTAAATATATAATTTTTGTTTTAAAATATTTTATCATTTAATTACAATTAATTTTATCCATTTAACTTTTTGATCATATTCTAAACGTATAAAATATGTGCCATTATCAACCATCCGCCCATTTTTATCTTTACCATCCCATTTTAATGAACCAGTCGATGCTTGTCGTCTATCAAATTGTTTTTGCAAGACTGGCTCCATTCCAAAGTTGAAAATATCCATTTTTACAACAAGAGATAGTTTTATATCAGCATGAATATGAACATATCCAGATCCTTGAAATTGATTGTGCTCATATGGAGAGAAAGGATTTGGATATGCGTAGACTTCATCAGGGTCAAAGTTTGCTCGATATATCTTCCAGTTCGTTCCATCCGAATCCATTGCTCTGGCCAAGCCATCCCATGAACCAATCCATATAGTGGAAGAAGATGAATAATAGGATCTTGTATCATATGATACACCTACAATTTCATCACTAAGGATTTCATCCATATCATATACACCTGTGGAACCAAGTTTTATAGCTTGCTTTACTTGATTATAACGTGCCCATGGTTTATCAATATCAAGCGGGTTATCTGTCAATGTTTTCCAAAGCCCTGAACTACTTGCCACAAGCACAATAGATCCAGAAGCATCTATATTGTATGCACGCTTTCCAATTAATGTACTATTCCATGTGTATCCATCATCAACAGTAAAACTCACACCATTCTTTTCACCAGCTTCTGCCGCAACTGTTGCTCCCCAAATAATATTGTATCCTTTATATTTTTGAACAGCTAAGTCAACAACGAACCCTCCTGATAGTCCATTATTTGCAGATGTATAGTGGACCCAATCTACACACCCAAGTGCCCCAATTATTCCACGATTAATTCCATTAGCAGTTCCCACCCAAACTGTATCTGCATAAGCAACTACAGAAAATGCTTTATGATTATGATTCCCGCCATCCACAGGATCTCGAGGATTTAAATAATAATCCTTTAAAATATTATTTTCGTAACTCGCCTTCTCACATGTATTTAGCACCTGATCACCATCTTGAGGTAAAGGTACACGCTCCCAAATTTTTAGTGCAAGATTATATCGCCTAAGACCTCCGGCCCAACTTGCTATCCAAATGTAGTCTTTCGTAATGGCTGCATCATAAGTTACATTTGCTTCTTTAACTGTAATCGGTAATCCTTTAAAATATTTTTTGGCAAACGGTGCCAATGAATCTTTTTCCGTATCTATTGGCTGCTCAAAATATGTCCAATCAATTGACTCACCAGTTGCATCTAATGTATATATCAATCCATTCCCAAGCGTAATATTCTCGCCACTTTTTGCAAATGCTGCAATTAAAGTTTTATTATATGCTGCTATAGCAGTGACTCCACCTACAGGTGTTTTATCTTTTAAATTAGCAGATAAATTTTCCGTCGAATTTATTGTGTACATTGAAGTTGAATCTTTCAGGACAGCTAATCCTGAGCCTGTTCCCAGCCAAACTACAGTATCCCCCTGCTGGACAATATCGCTAACCATATTGCTCTTTAGTCCTTTATAAGCTGTGGTATCAAATGCAAAATCCTTCATTTTATACAATGTTGGGATCAAGGCCTGGGAGTAAGAAAAACCATATATGATCAAAATATATTGAATTAACTTTTTCATTTAACGATTAAAACCCTTTTTACAGTATCACTATATGCACTAGAAAAATCTTGAGCTTCAAATGTCCAATGAAATGTCCCAGGTTTTTCATTTTCAGTTATTACTACTGTTCGAGAAAATTCGCCATCGCCTTTTTGTAAATCACCAGATGAATCTTTATCTCCATCATCATACAATAATATGGGATTACCACCATTCATCCATGAATCTTCACCAACATTATAAGATCGGAAAAAAACGCGCTTCACATCATCAATGCCATTAGGATCTGAGACAACCGCTGTAACTAAAAACTCCACAGTATTTACTACATTTGGATCAGTGCTAGGGCTTGGGATTTCTATTGTTGTAACTGGTACCGTAACTTTTTCTATTTTTGGACGAATATTTCCCAATAAAAAATTTGCTGAATCAGAAATACTTTTCGTACCATATAGAGCCAGTATCGAAAGAAATACTGAATCCTTTGCTGTTGATGGAATTACATTATTAATTGAATCACTTTTATTGAAAAATTTTCTACTGTAGGATAGGTCTTTTGATATCATATCTCCTTCAGTTCCATTATCTAAAAGTCCAATTGTATCTGCAGTATTTGATAGTTTGACTCCTTTCCATAAAACCATAACTGAGTCCAAACTTGATCCTTGATAATTTTTAATTAAGTTGGCCGACACAAACAGTTTATTTGAAGCTTGTAAATAATGAAAATTCACATCTGAAATTGGGTATACTTCTTTTAAAACTTCAGATTCTTCACACCCAAGAATCAAAAGAGTTAAGAGAATGACAAGTTTTGATTTTAGTACACTATTTATCATTTTTGATTATAAATATGATGAACCATTAATGTACCAACTTCTCCAAGACCTTTGGGAGAACAATTTTCAACAATATCATTTTGAGTATGATGATAGTTTATTTTTTCATTTGGGTAGTCAAAATCAATGATGTCTATAGCAGGGATACCTGCTATTTCATAAAGGGGGACATGATCATCAAAAATCATATATTTAGCTTTTTTCTTAAATGTTTTTAATCCTAAAGATTCAGCGCTATCCCATAGCTCCATGACAAGCGATGGATTTTGCTCATATGAAAATCTCTCTATATAAAACTCAGGCTCTCTATCAGCGATCATATCTAGATTAATTGCATAATCAGGATAATTAATTGGAAGATTTCGCGCAAAATACTGCGAGCCTTTACAGTAAGACCATGAATCACCACTGGTACCATAATCCTCAGCATCAAATAAAACCAAATTCACACCAATCTCGGGTGTATGTTTTTTTAGTATATAGGCTAATTCTATTAAAACAGCAACTCCACTTGCTCCATCATTTGCTCCTTGAATTGGTTGATTTCTCCCCAAATCATTTTCTCCTCGATCAGCCCATGGTCTTGTATCCCAATGTGCAGAAATCATAATCTGTTTTGATGCCTTATTATTAAACTGTGCGATAACATTATTCATTAAAACTTTTGCGCCAGTTCGTGGCATAGTTTCAGTAAAAGATTGAACAATTACCGTATCAGCTAGAGATTCAAACGTACTAATATAGTATTCCAATGCTTTACGATGACCTTCAGATCCTGGATTCCTAGGACCAAATGCACATTGCTCTTTTAGATGCTCAAATGCATTTTCACCACTAAAAAGTGGAACTTTAGTTTGACAACTAACTAACGTAATTAATAATAGATACCGAATATTCATTATTTTTTTCATTATCCTCTTATTGCTAAGTTAACATCAAAGCCAAAATCTCTATCAACTTTTTTACCAGTGTGTTTAGAGTCGCTCTCTCGATATTCCCAAATCATACTCCCGCTTACAGATTGTGAAAAAGAATAAGTCAGCCGTACTCCAGATTTCCAGCTAGACGTAAATGCAGTTTCTGCAAATTTCGTTGCTTCAAGGGCTTTTTGAAGTGTTCGATTTTTGTTCATATCAAAATTAAAGGTGAAGTTAACCTGATTATTAACCTTATAATTATCAAAAAATGGAATAGGTATTATAAAGCCTCCACGATGAGAATAGTTAGCTGTTACTAGGTATGATTGGTCATTAAATACTTTTGCGCCTCCATTTGCTGTTGTTTCTCTTGATAATGTTCGATTATGTCGCATATTAATAGAGACTCCCTTTTTCAAAGAAATTGTTGCCCCAATTAACGGAGCAAAGTTCATATTTACTCTTGATGTCCTTTCGTTTTCTTTGTTATTTAATATAAAATCATCAATATCTAAAAAAGAGATAGATGCCCCATCAAACTTATCAAATTGCCATGCTCTTGTTTCTTTTCCATTCGTTGCATGATCCAAACTCAATGTCCGAACAAACTTATTGATATACTTATTTCTTTCTAATCCCGTTAACCTAATAGACCAACCAATAAAAGGAAATCCTTCATCTAAGTATTTTCCGTAAGACAAAAAATCTCTGGATACAGATCTTTGTTCCATACCTGAGCCTCTTAAATTGCTGGAAATATTTTGCGCAAAATTAAATGAAACTGACATAGAACGAGTTAAATTTAATCCTGTCCTAACTGAAAAATCTCGCTTATGGTCAAAATTTCCTGTATTAGTTCCTACCTGCTCTGAATAATCTAATCCGTGATCTTTCTGCATTCCTAAGCGATATCCTAGGGGCACTGAACCAATAACTCCCATACCAGTTTTGTTTACATTTTCGCTATATGAAAAATTAATTGGGTTGATTTTTCTCGTTAGAGCATGAATTTTTTTCATAAATTCAAAATCTGCTAATATAGATCTATCTTTTATTTCTTTTTCTTCTTGTCCCTCATCCTCATCTGAGTTTATTGATTTTTCATCTTCTTCGTTCAATCGTTCTTCAAAATTACGCCCTCTTGATCGACTTGGGAGCTGTCTTGTTGACTGTCTCTGAGGTACAGACTGTCCCGAAGATGGTTTATATACTAACTCAAGTAATCTAACTGGCGATAGACTTATTCCTGATGAGAACCTTAATTGATTTCCGATATTTGAACCTTCAATATTTTCGTCTCTTGCTTTATTCCATCGATAATTAGCTGAATAACTAAAATTAGGCTTTAACCAATCCATTAGAATTGGCGAAAAAGTAGAATTAAAACCCTCTGTAATATCAGAAATAAAGCCAACATTCCCTTTAGCTAAAGCTGACGGAATATATCCCCTATAATCATTCATATTACTTGAAACTGATCGATTAAATTTTGTGTTTATTGATTCAGTCATTCTATAATCAAGTGAATAAGATTGATTCAGTCCAAAATTATAATCATCAGGTGACGGATTACCTTTTCGCGGTGTTTTTTGACTTAATCTTTCATTGAAGTTCATGGATGCATTAAACGCTGATGGCGTATAGTATAGATGTGTACTTCCCAATTTGTCACCAATGAAAGGAACAGATGATGCCCACTTTAAAGGCATAATATAGTTATCCCTACCAAAAGGTAATGCATAGCTCAGTTGTCCTTGATAACTTTCGTTTAGAACTTCTTTTTGAATCTCGTTAGACATACTACGTCTATTTACTGAAAATCTAGTATTCATTTTATCTAAGGTATATTTAACCAAATTATTATCAGATTTAGACGATTTTGCAGCAGATACTGAAATAGTAATTGCATTTGATTTATTTAATATTGAATCAGGAACATTTGATTGATCTACTAAAATATCTTGCCCTGGAAAATATTTTGGTCGATTTATAGAATTGCTGATATTTGTAGAAACAGGGATTTTTAAGCCCCATGACGAAGGTAAAAACTTGTCTATATTAAAACTTGAATTAAAATTCAGACTTTCATTTGATCTATTTGATCCAAGACGACTTTGGAGCATATGAAAGTCAGCATCTTGACGTCTGTAAGCAATTGATGAATTCATAATATCCGCAAAATTAAATCTGCTTTGTACTCTCATCGATATTCCTTTATCCTTATTCACACCGCTAAGCCTGAACTCATCTAACCAGACTTCTCCACTGATGGGTGCTTCAGATAAATTCCTTACACCAACAATAAAAAATTGGATTCGATTTAATGCTGGCTGACCTTTAATCTGAATTACTTTACCCGTTTCTATACCTAGCTCATCTGTAAAACGATATTCCTTATATTCAGTTGAATCCATAAATATATCTGTATCTCGAATTTTTTTCACTGATGTTGAGTCTCTAAGCTTTAATCCAGTTAACCATTCTAGATCTAGTTCAATTGAATTCCGATTTCTACCTTCATCCCATCCATCATAAACTGGTTTACGTAACTCATAATAATTCTCGCCAAATCCAAAACGTAAAAATAATTCGACGTCGCTTTTTTCATTACTAATCCATGGGCTCGATCCATATACATACATCTTCATTTTTTCATAGGAAAGATAGCTTTGTGCTCTTTCTCCACTTAATGACATTAATGATTTCATGGCAGCTCCACTTGCTCTACCTGGCAATTG
>MDTG01107680.1_pt1 | contig 11134 bp, 9 predicted proteins | sample 811421 | NCBI WGS metagenome assembly MDTG01 (sample SAMN05326645, study PRJNA326480) | marine metagenome | isolation source: seawater | place: Pacific Ocean: South East | collected 2011
AAAAGCAATCAAAGACAGAGCATGGGATAAATGGGTTGGTGAAACACATGGTATTGCTTTGTGTTATTGTTGTAGAAATGCCAAAATAAGCAAATCAAAATTCATTGCTGGACATGTATTGGCCGAAGCGAATGGTGGTGAAGTATCCGTTGAAAATTTAAGACCAATATGTTCGGATTGTAATTCATCAATGATGACAAAACATATGTTGGATTATATCAAAGAATATTATCCCGGAAATTCAAATGATTTTATTAAAAATATTCCACCATTAATTAAACAAAAGCCCAAACAAAGTTGGGTGGGTAAGTTTTTTTCAAATTAAGATGATTTTTTATTTGTAATTAAAATATCATCTATTGTTTTCTCTGTTTTATGTTTTGTATTTTGCGATTGTAAAAAATACATAACGATTTCGGGTAATATAGCCAATGTATTCATAAAAGTTTTATATTGAAAAGAACATACAGACGATTGTTCTTTATATTTTATGCTGTAACACCAATACGCCGGTATATATAATATATCACCTTGTTTCAAAACAATGTCCATATGATTTACATTTTTAAAATGTTCCATATTTTCATTTGATACATCCCAAGGGTTAATAAATGAATTGAATTCAAATAGATCATAATCTTTGTTTATTTTTAAAAATTTAGCATCTTTGGGTGGTATTAGTTTTACTACTATTTCACCGTTCGAAACATAAAAAAAATTCCTATAGTGAAGATTATATCTTAATGGTGTATAACTGTTTTTAACACCTGAAAGATAATCATATGTGGTTGTCACAGTCATCGGTGGTTTTAAAAATTCCGACAATTCATCATAATATAGTGTAAAGTTATTTGATTTCAAAAAATCGCTATTATATTCCGTTATGTAACAATTTTGTTCGTCATCATTTTTTAAAACCTTGATTGCGTCTTTTAAATTAAATGGTAATAAATAAGATTCATTTATGTTACTAATATCGCGTATATTTAATTCGCTTTCATTGTTTGTATTTTTTTCAAAATGTTCTAAATTAAGTTGGTTCAATTTATTTTGCTTGTAATGAAATTTTAATGGTTGTTTGATATTACATATTGTTTCTAAACGTTCTTTTACAATTTCATCAATTGTATATATTTCCATATCATTACTAGTTTTATAATGGTAATATATGTGTAAATAAATGAAAAGAACTAAAATAAATATTAATACATCAAAATAATTCATTATAACTATTTTAGAAATGAAAAATAAATATTTTCCGTATTTATTTATATTTCGTTATATATAATGAAAAGTGAACTAATTGTTATTAATAATTATAATATTGTTTTAAATCTAAGAAAATCAAGTAAAACTACTATGGTTGAAACATTTGTTAGTAATGGAACCATACATGAAAATACTAATAATGCTGGTATTTCACATTTACTAGAACACGTGGTTACAGAAGGGTGGAAAAAATGTAGTAACAAACCGTGTTCTGATTATTGGAAAAAAAAAGGGGTTATTACAAATGCTTCGACTGGGTTGACAAATATCAGATATTACATGGAAGGATTAAATAAATACACAATTGAAATGTTGGATTATATAACTAGCATAACTACAAATCCAATAATAACGAAATCTAGAACGGAAAAGGAAAAAAAAGCTGTTAACAACGAATTACTTATACACGCTGCGCAACCATATAATGAATTATATGATTTAACTAACAAGTTGTTGTTTAGAATCGAAGGGTTAATACATCAAGATGACACAAAACTACAGATAAAAAATCTAAAACATATCAACGAGGATACTTTAAGAACATGGGCAAAAAAATTTTATGGAGCGGGGAATATTGTAATAGTCGTTACTGGGAATTTTAATACAACAAAGGTAAAATCATTACTCAAAAGAAAACTACATAAAACAAATACTGTTCGTGTTATTCCTAAATTTAGTGATATATTTATTCAAGGTACCAATATAGGTTATATAAAAAACAAGACTATAGACAATACAAATATAGTTTTTACTTTTCATAGCCCATTGTATCAAAAAGATCCTGAAGTTTTTTATATTGATTTTTTTAAAGAATTCGTAGGGAGTGGTATATCATCATTATTAATGGAAGAATTAAGAGAGAAAAAAAAATTAATATATAATATTGAAGTAGAGAGTAATACATTACCATACGGAACGTTCATATCTATTTTTATATCCACTAAAAACAAACATATAAAAGAGGTTATAATAAATACGATTAAAATATTAAAACAACTAATCAATGGTAGATTTTCAAATGATTATATGGATTACATTAAAAAAACATATTTGGTAAAATATTATTCATCATGTTTTAATAATAATTATTTGTCCGACTTTTATGGTATTCAGTATATAAACCAAATATATAGCGATGAATCTTCTGTCATATTATCACCAGAAGACGTTAGGAGTAGTATATTAAAATTATCAAAAATAAATTTCATATTATTCGTAAAACGACTCATTATATTATCTAATATGAAAATCGCGTATCAAGGCAAAGTAGAAGTAAAAAATTTAAAAAATATTGTATTAAATAATATTTAATTTTGTAGTGTAATATTACAAAATTAATCTAATTTTGGCGCCAGATAAAACTTAATAATATTTTTCATAGCCGGTTTATCTTCTTCATCATTTTCTTCTTCAATATCACTTTCGTCATAATCTTTCCAATCACGCTCATTTAAATTATATATGAACATAGCAGGGTTATCTTCTATGAAAATAATATCTATATTTTTATTTAATTTTTGAAACGCCGTGATGTTTTGTAAATATTTCAATGAATATACACTATTATAATTTAAATCTTCTACAATTGCGTATGATTCGATATCCGATTCTTTTATTTGTACATTCATTTTATTACCATCACCAACACTCTCTAGTATAATATTATCTTCGTTACATTGAAATTTCACATCACTACCAAATTGTGACATCTCATTAATAATCTGTACAATTTGTTCGGAAGATATTGTAAGTTCTATATCACTTGCTATTTCAGGAACTTCCAAATATTCATTGTCTATATCCATTAAGGATAGTTCAAAACTTTTTTGTGGAGTTTTGGAATTATCATTAATATTATCCAACATTATGATTAATTTATCGGCTTTATTTTGATTATATTCAAATTTTATCATTTGTCCATCGCCGATACAATTTATTATTTTAAACAAAATTTCACAATTTATACCCAGGTTTACTTGAGAATCAAATGAACTTTCATAATAATCAAACCAATCATTTGATATATTTAATTCAAACATCAAAACATGCGCACTACACAAACCTTGTATATATAAATTATCTTTTTTGATATTTAAAGTAACGTCTGGACAAACATTCTTCAAATGTTTGAAGATTGTAATAAATTTGTTAACCTTGGATTTACACGTTAATTTTATCTGAACACTCATTATTTTTGATATAATGATAATATTATTAAATATTTATAAATCAATTTATGTTTACAAATATTTATACTGTCTTATTTTGCGTTTTCATTACTTGTATTTCTTTTAATTCGTCCAATTTATTTTCCAATTCTTCTTCAATTCTTCTTTCTTCTTCTTCAAGTTTCTTTATTTGTTGTTTTTTTTGAGATTTTTTAGGATCTTTTTTTGTTTTTTTGGTTACCAATTCAGGCATTATATCTTTCATTGATTTTACACTGTGTAAACCACTAAGTAATCTTTCGGGAACCCCTCTTAGATTATACGTTTGATCGTATTCTTTGATATCGGGGATAATACTATTCATTTTTTCTTTTTGTTCTTGTATAACCTTATCTTTTCTAAATTTGTATTTCTTTATATAGTTAGTATTATCAATACACATCTTTTTCAATATTTCTTGGTTTTTTATTATATTATCAAATTTACTAGATAATTCATTTATTTTCATATGTAATTGATTGTCATTTCGAAGTTCCTCTTTATCTTCATTCATATTTGACGAAACATCAACAGTTATATTCTCTAAAAATTCTTCTATTTTTTCTATTTTTTTATATATAAAATTTATATTTGTTTCGTTTTTTATATTTGTTTCGTTTATATCGCTGTTTAATTTATTGATACTATTTTTATGATTTTTCAATATTGTACCATAATCTATGTTATTTGTAGTAACAACTCTTGTACTAGTCGTAGTGTTGTTCGTAGAAATGACACTTTTGCTTGTCAGTGTTAGATTGCTTCGCGTTGTACTACACGAACCTTCGCCTGGTTTTATTCCAGTACCTTTTAATCTTCTATCAAACCTATTGGGCATAATATAACATAATCTAATAATTAATCAAATTAAACACGCATATCCATTTTTATTTCTTCTACATATTTATAATCACGCAATTTAAAATCTTCTAAAATATAATCATTTATATTATTGCGAACAGAAACGATATCCATCTTAGGCTCTTCCAAAGGTGTGTTTTTCAACTGTCTTTTCAAAGGTTCAATATGATCTTCATAAATATGCGCGTTTCCGATAAAATGAGTAAATTGTACAGGCACCAAATTACAATGGTGTGCTATTAATTTCGTTAACAAGGAATACGAAGCTATATTGAATGGTATACCTAAACCAATGTCACCACTTCTTTGATATAGTGTACAATATAGATTATTTTCTTGTAAAACATTAAATTGAAACAATACATGACACGGTGGTAATGCCATATCATTCAATTGACATGGATTCCAAGCGGATAAAATTATTCTTCTTGAATATTTTTCTTTTGGATGATTTAACTGATCAATAACATTTTGTAGTTGATCGATACCCTTGCCTGTATAATCGGTATCGCATGTATCATATGGAGCATTAAAAAAACGCCACTGGTGACCATAAACTGGTCCTAAATCATTTTCTTTTAAATGATTCAATCCTCTAGAATCTAAAAACGACCGCGAAGCATTCCCATTCCAGATTTTTACATTTTGGTCTTGTAATATTTTATTATTTGTTTCACCACGTATAAACCATAGCAATTCTTTCAAGCAAGATTTCCATGCGAATTTTTTAGTAGTAGTAAATGGAATGACATTTTCTTTCAAATTAAATGTCATGTACTTACCAATGCTAGAAACAACAGTACCATTTCTACCTTTTTCGCGCACACCATTTTTCAAAACGTCTCTGATTAAATTTAAATATTGATATTCGTTAATATTTCTAATCATTATATTATTAAAATTATATATTTTTAATTTCTTTTTATAAAACATATGGAAGAAGCATCCAAAACAATGTCTCAAAATAGTTTTATCAATCATGTATTTCGTTTTGATGATGATACGAAATCCGATTTAATGAATATCGCACAATATGTCGCCTTGGCTTTATTACCAACTAGTATATTACATCATTTAGTAAATTCTATTGTACCAAAAATAGATAAAAGTAAGGGGAACATTGAATTAATTATCGAAGTATTTGGTGAATTCTTTATAGTATTATTTGGTCTATTTTTTATACATAGAATTATAGATTATATTCCAACTTACAGTGGCAAAGCTCTTGGTTCTATGAATATATTTAGCATAATGTTATTATTCATGATTTCAAGACATGAAGAAGAAGATTCCAAAGTAAAATTACTAATAAACAGAGGTTATGAACTATGGAATGGTACTGAAAAACAAGAACCACAGAAGGATACACCATCCAATAATCCTATCGTACAAATTTCAAAAAACCAACATATACAACAACCACCACAATCCGCACCAACTCACCAAACTAGCAGAGCAGATTATGTAAATTCACACAACAGATTATTACCAGAACCACCTACAATGAACCACACTGGTGGAAATGGCGCGTCAAATGCCATGTACCAACAAAACAACGCAAATGCTCAACCACATTCCGAACCTATGGCTGCCAATGAAGGGTTTGGTGGATTTACTTCATTCTAATAATATAATAGTATATAATTATTATATTATTCGATTATAATCGGATCGTCATCATTCATAGCCTCTTTTAATTCAACGTATTCTGCTATATTTTTTTTTATAGTATTGTTTGTTTTTTCCAAGTTACTATCTGGATCTGATATTATTTGATGAATTAATGTCTGCCATTCTGTTAATAATTTTTCATTCTGCATATAATTCGGATTTAATTTCTCCCAGTCGGAAAGTTTTCTAATTTGTCGCATTTTTATATCATGAATCGTTTTATCAATTTTTTTTTGTGTTTCATCTTTGTCCCATATGTTATTTTCTTTAACATAAAATAACATTCTTTTTTTATCACTACAGTGTATTGGTCTTTCATCCGGTTTTAAATCCGACAATTGTTTTGTAAAAATATTCGTTAGACCTTTTATATAACCGTTGTTTTTTGTGTACATCAAATCATCCAAAGAAACGTGTATATTTTGTATAAAATTTGTCAAATTCATAGCATCTTTACATTTTTCATTTAAAAACACATTTATTGTCATTTTTTTAGTATTATTATAATTGTAAACTGTATTAGGTTTAGATAAGTGTGTATTTATTTTATTATTAACGTCTTCTTGTGATTTAATTATCTTATCTATTTTCTGTTCTAGTTCTTTTGTAGTTTTCATAGCCTCTGATACCTGACATTTTACCATATGTTTTTGTAACCCTGATCTAAATTTATACACTTTATTACATATATCACATTTATATATGACAGACGATGATATGTGTTTTTTAGTATTTAAATGTCTATTCCAATGATTTTTTTTTGTTGTTTTGAAATTGCATTTTTTACAGTGGTAGTTCATATATAAATTATAATTATATTTTTATATATTTTTAAATATAATTTACCCCCCAACACGTAACACATGTAATATAATATAATATGAAAATTATAACAAACGATAAAAAATGCCCCTTTTGCCCTAAAATTATCACAAAAAAAGGGGCAAAAAGGGCATATATTTTTAAAAAACGCAAAGGTAATAAAATATATATTTAACAAAAAGTTGTAACACCACAAATGATTATAAAACAAAAAATATTCAAAATTCGGGGTATTTTTTGAAAAAATTCGCTTAAAAATCGTGTTTTTTGGCCGAATTTTATTTACTCTCTTTTTTTTTAAATTTTTACTTGATTTTTTTTGTTGTTTGTAAAATTTTTTTTCAGAATTTGTGAATTTTTTTGGCAAAATTTTTTTTTTAGTGCCTTTTTTTGTTTTTGGCCATTTTTTACTTAAAAGTTGTATTTTTTAAAAATATTATATTTTACTTATTAATTTATACATTGTTTTTTGATATAAGCGAATGAAATTTGATTTCATCAGAAAAACGGCGAAAAAAAAAATTTGAAAAATTGAAAATTAATTCATTGGACCATGGTCTAATAGTGAAAATTTCATGAATAAATTTTATTTTTTTCATTTTATTACTGAAATCACAATTTGCGTCTAAAATCCAATTTTTAAATGATCAAATCATTACCTTTTATGGTTTGTTAAAAATTGACAAAAAACCAATGCCCTTTTTGCCCTTTTTTTTGGGGCAAAAAGGGCACGATTTTTCGAGAAAAACACTCGAATTTTTGGCCTTAGTGCCTTTTTTTCGCCCCCTACTAAACGTCCCTACATGAATTTTATGGGTTTACGAAAAACCCCCCTACTAAAGTAAATGCATTTTTTTGACAACAAAAAGTTCCATAATATTCAATTTTGGACATTTCAAATTTGTCCATTTTTCAATTTTTTTATACTTTTTGTAACAAATTTTTTTCATTTTTTTAAAAAATAGCGTTTTTTGACTTGAAAATTTTTCAATTCAAAGACAACTAATACTCAATATTCAATTTTTTAATAGAAATCGCATCTTATATACCCCCCCATATATTTTTAAGTCCTTCTTTTTGTATCATTTTTTTTGTTTTTATTCATAAATAATGTATAAACAATTAATCATTTCATAATATTTTTTTTTCACTACGTCAAAAATCATTACTTTTTGCGCAAAAAACCCCATATTTTTAAAGACAAAGTAAACGATATAAATATATTTCCCCCCAATTATATATGAACGAAGATTATATCGAAAACTTGTTACAGGCTTTAGAAAATGAAACAAATACTTCTATTATGAAATTAACGAATCCAAAAATAAAATGTCAAAAGAATCACATATTACAACAATTACAGTTACCAAAAGAAAAATTGAAATTATTTCATAAAAAATTGAAATATTATAGATATTGTTCCGAATTCAATGATATTCAATACGGGTATTATATACGATGGATACCTTTGAAACATTATGATGATATAAAATTAACAAATGGCGGTGTTATAACTGATTTGATAATAATGGACAATGGGGCACAAATACAGGTAAAAAATTTTAAGAATAATTTTTTTAATATAAAGTTTGACGAAGTAATTATATTTCAAAAACTTAGTTCACAAGAGATGACCATTTTAAAGGTATTGGATTATTTAGAAAAGTAAATATAATATGAGTAGATAATATATGACGAAAAAATGCGTTGTTTTTGATCTTGATAAAACGATAGGATATTTTACACAGATCGCATTATTAATTGAAGGTATTGAATATCATTTAAAAAGAGAGATAACGGTACATGAACATTTTCAAGTTTTTGATCTTTTTCCTGAGATATTTCGTCCGAATATATTTAAAATTTTTAAGCTTTTATATAAAAATAAAAAACGGAATAAATCCTTTAAAGTAATGATATATACAAATAATATGGGTCCAAAAAGTTGGACTCATATTATCAAAAAATATATTGAACGAAAATTAAATTACAAATTATTTGATCATGTTGTTTGTGCTTGGAAAGTTGGTCATACCATATACGAACCATGTAGAACAACACATAATAAAACATACAACGATTTACTTAGATGTAGTGGTTTATACAACTATAAATTTTGTTTTATAGATGACCAATATCACCCACATATGTTACATAATGACATCAAATATTTACGTGTTACCGATTATAAGAATGATTTATTATTGGAGAATATGATACGCAGGTTATATAAATTACCCTTTGTGTCAAATCAAACTTCACTGAAATACAATATATTATCTAGTGTTGATAATAATAAATACGGTTATAAGTATACGCGAAAAACACAAAGATTTTATAATAATAATAACAAATTATACAAAATAATTAAAAATTTCATACAAGAAAAGAATCATACGAAAATTAGAAAAAAAACAAGAAGAAAATCTAAAAAATATATCAAATTAACTCGCAAACGATAATTACTCTAATTTCGTTTTGATTTTATCTTTGTAAATATTTAACGTTCTTGCCGAACTATCTGTTGCTTCTACATATTTCGGCATCCAAAAATATGGGACCAGAATTTCAGAAACGTTATTAAAATGTTTCGAAAATTGTTCTCTATAATATAATTGTTCTAATGTTTGTGGTTTGTTATGATGATCATAATTTTTTTGTTTCTTTACTTCATTCATTGAATTGTTTTGGTATACAACCTCTGTCATATATTCGTTTATAATACTATACCAAGATCTAGATTGTACACTAACACCATCGCTGAAAGCTTCTTTGGTTCTCCATAAAATCTTTTTTGGTAATAAATTTGGAGAACACACATCAATAGATTTTCTTAACAAGTGTTTTTCGCATTTATTGTTCTTAGCATGAAATCGTATATGTCTAGGTATCGACAAATATTGTTGTACAAAAGAACGATCCAGAAACGGTGTTCTCGCTTCCAAACCATGCGATGATATTGATCTATCTGAACGTAATACATCGAAATAATGAATATCGGATAATAATCGTCTACATTCTTTGTCAAATTCTATTTCATCTCCCGCCATATGAAAATACATGTAACCACCTGTTAACTCGTCACTACCATCACCATTAAATACAACCTTTGCTTCACTGAATTCTTTAATATATTTTGAAATCAACCAATTACCTACACTAGCACGCACCGTAGTAGTATCGTATGTTTCTATATCATATAATACATTTTCTATGTTTTTTAGAAATTCCGATTCATCAACTTCGATAGAATGGTGAATACTACCTATATGGTCTGCTACAATTTGGGCACATTTTAAATCTTCAGATCCAGTAAATCCTATACTCCACGTATGTAATGGTTTGTCGTAGTTTTTTTTAACCAAAGCTGCTATTATACTACTATCTAAACCACCCGATAAAAGACACGCCACTTCACGATCCGTATTATTCACACGTTTAATTACCGCATTTTCTAAAGCGTTAAATATAATAGGGTACGCGTCTGTTTCACATTTTATATCATTGTTTATAAATGAATTTGGTGAAGAAAATATAATATTTTTTCTGGGTGTACATTCTTTGAATAAGTATTTGCCTTCATATCCAGTTGAAAAGGTGTATTCGCTATATGTACCAGGTTGAATTTGTTCTATAACCGTATTTGTTTTGTTTGTACTGTTATATTCTAAATAAGGAAGTTGTTTTATCTCAGAAGCAAATACGTATTGTATGTTTGTATATGGTTTGGTGTATGTCAATTTGTATAATGGTCTTATACCAAATGTATCACGACATACATATAATTTTTTTGTATCTTCATCGATTAATATAAAAGCAAATACACCGTCAATTAATTGTAATGTATGTTTTATACCATATTTTTTATATAAATGTATAATTACTTCGCAATCCGATAGTGAATATGGTTCTATATCAAGCGATTTATATAATTCTTTATAGTTATAAATTTCACCATTACATATTAATTTTACTTTATCTATATGTAGGGGTTGATTGGATTTCATATCATTGTACCCATTGATAGCCAAACGATGAAACCCTAGGATATAATTATTAAATATTTCAAATGAACTATATTCAGGTCCTCTTTTATACCCCCTTTCAAAACATTTTTCGTAATACGACGACATATTATCTATGTTTGTACCATTGTTTAATAACGCAAAAATACCACACATTATATTATTTAGTATTTTGTATTTAAATGGATTTATATTATAATATTCTATATATATAATATATGGGAACACACTTACATGATGTATATTATTGTAATATGAATCGTTATGAAAATGAAAATA
>MDTG01176005.1_pt1 | contig 11134 bp, 13 predicted proteins | sample 811421 | NCBI WGS metagenome assembly MDTG01 (sample SAMN05326645, study PRJNA326480) | marine metagenome | isolation source: seawater | place: Pacific Ocean: South East | collected 2011
ATTTAAAAGAATATTATTCTAAATTATATAAATATATTTATTAAATAAAGAATAGTATTCTTTAAAAAAAAAAATATAGAAAAAATATTCTTTTATTGATAATGTATCAAAATGGATTCAATTGATAAGAAAATTTTATTTATTTTACAGAGAAATGCCGACTTGCCTTTGGCAGAGGTTGCAAGAAGGGTGGGTCTATCGTCTACGCCATGTTGGAATAGAATTAGGAAACTTCAGGAGGATGGGGTTATTGTTGAAAAAACAGTCATTTTAGACAAGGATAAGTTAAATTTACCAATTACTGTTTTTTTAATGATTACAGTTAGAAATCATAATGAAGTTTGGTTAAAAAATTTTAAAGATATTTTAAAAAAATATAATAACATACTTGAGGCTCATAGAGTTACGGGCTCCCAAGCTGATTATATTATCAAGATTGTTGCTGAAAGCATTGACGAGTATGACAGATTCCAACAAGTTTTAATTAAAAATATAGAATTTAATAGTATGTCTTCAGGGGTATCATTGCAGGAATTAAAGATGACCACTAGATTTCCTATTCGTTAGAAAAGTGTTTAAATTACATTGACATGTATTATAAACATATATATGCATAAATATGGATTTTTTTGGTAAAGCATTTGCCCAAGCTTTTTATTTAATAATGGAATTTGATAAAGATCTATTTGAGATTTTAATGCTTTCAATTAAAGTCAGTCTATCAGCTTTATTTATCTCTTGCTTTATTGGTTTCCCATTGGGTGCTTTTTTAGCAATTACAAAATTTCCCTTGAGAAATTTTTTTGTAGGCACCTTAAACTCACTAATGGGGCTTCCTCCGGTTGTAGTTGGACTAATAGTTTACTTATACTTATCAAGATCTGGTCCTCTAGGTTTTTTAGGTTTGCTATACACGCCTACAGCAATGATAATCGCTCAATCAATTTTAATTATTCCAATAATAGGATCTTTAAGTTGTCAAATTTTAGAAGATTTAGATAATGAATACAAAGATCTTTTTAGCTCATTTGTTGTTGATAGAAAAAATGCCATTTTAGCATATTTGTATGATTCGAGATACTCATTGTTCACAGTTTTATTAGCTGGATTTGGAAGAGCTATATCAGAAGTAGGTGCGGTGATTATTGTAGGTGGTAATATAGATCACCTAACAAGAGTTATGACCACCGCAATCGCTTTAGAAACTTCAAAAGGTGAATTAAGTTTAGCTATGGCACTTGGTATAATACTTTTAATTATTTCATTAAGCGTTAATTTTTTCGTAATTTCAATAAAATCATATGGAAAGTCAAAAGGTTATGTTTGATGAAATAAATGAATTTCAATTATTTGATAGGGAAATTGAAGTAAAACGCTTAAGTTTAGTAAAGCAGTCTGATTATATTTTAAAAAATATAAATTTAAATATTAAATCAAAAGGAATAACATTTATAGTTGGTCCCAATGGTTCAGGAAAAACTCAGTTTGTTAGATGTCTTCATGGGTTAGAAAAAGTAAAAGGATCTATTAAATTCAATAACTTGGAATTAACAAAAGAAATAAAAAAAAAACAATCATTTGTTTTTCAACAACCTACAATTTTAAGAAGAAGTGTACTTGAAAACTTAACATATTTTTCTAAATTTAGAAACATAAATGGATATTTAAAAAAATGTATAGACTTGCTAAAGTTCGTAAAATTAGAAAAGTTTATTAATAAACCTGCAATGACTTTATCAGGAGGTGAAAAGCAAAGATTATCGCTTGCAAGAGCATTGACAACAAATCCACATTTTTTATTTTTAGATGAATCTACTGCGCATTTAGATCCAATCTCTTTGAATATAATTGAATTAGCTTTAAGAGAAATTAATAAAAAAGGTACAAAAGTTATTTTTATTTCACATGATTTAAATTTGGTAAAAAGATTAGCAGATGATGTTATATTTATGCATAAAGGAAACATAAAAGAATATGACACATTAAATAATATTTTTAATAAACCGAAATCAAGGATCACAGAATTGTATCTAAAAGGAAAATTTATTATTTAATACGAAAGTTCTTAAATTGTATAATAGATTATTAATATATATAATATTATTCCCAATTTTAAAGTTTGCTCATGCAGACGATTCGATCCTTATTCAGTCAACTACTTCAACTAAGAATTCAGGATTTTATGATTATATACTTCCTATAATTAAAAAAGATATTGGTATTAAAGCTAATGTTGTTGCTGTGGGCACTGGGGCTGCAATAAAAAATGCTATGAATTGTGATGGTGATATTTTATTAGTCCATAGTAAGAAAAGAGAAATTCAGTTTGTGAATCGGGGTTTTTCTCTTAAGAGATATGATCTAATGTACAATGATTTTGTTTTAATAGGGCCAGAATCAGATAAAGTAAATTTAAAAAAAACAAATAATATTGTTGAAGCATTTAAAAAAATAGAATCAAATCGTGCACTTTTTGCTTCAAGGGGAGATAATTCTGGCACACATAGTAAAGAAAAATTGATTTGGGAAAAAGCTAAAATAAAACCCAAAAAATTTTCAGGAAAATGGTATAGAGAAACTGGTTCTGGAATGGGACCAACTATTAATGTTGCTATAGGAATGGGAGGGTACACACTTAGTGATAGGGCAACTTGGATTAAATTTGGTAATAAAAATAATTATAAGATTGTTTTTCAAGGAGATAAACTTTTGTTTAATCAATATGGTGTAATGTTGATAAACAAAATTAAATGTCCCATGGTGAAATCACAGTTAGGTCAAAAATTTATTAATTGGTTAGTATCCAACAAAGGTCAAGAATTTATTAATTCTTATAGGGTTAATGGTAAACAACTTTTTATCGGAAACTCAGAATAATATATATTATTAGTTTTCATTCAAAATCATATCTGAACCTTTTTCACCAATCATTATTGCTCCAGCATTTAGATTTGCTGACAACATTGTTGGCATAATTGAGGCATCTATAACTCTGAGATTAGAAATACCATAAACTTTTAATTTATTATTTACTACAGCAGTTTTATCTGACTCAGGACCCATTTTACATGTACCCATTTGGTGATAACAAGTAAGACCTCTTTCTCTAGCAATTTCAAGTAATTCGTCATAATTATTACCAGTTGATATTCCAGGATATAACTCTTTATCTAAATATTTAGACAAAGGTTTTGAATGCATTAATTTTCTTGCCAATCTAATTCCAGCAACACAAACCTTTTGATCCTCGGGATGTGAAAGGTAATTTGGTTGAATGATAGGTTTGTCCAGAGGATCATTACTTCTAATTTTTACCCAACCGTGACTTTCTGGTCTTTGTTGCCATACGGCAATTGAAAATCCTGGTTCTCTATCTAAACCTGCTTGATTTCCTTCTGGGTAACTTGCTGGTGTGAAAGTCATTTGAATATCATGGTTCTTTATGTTTTCATCGGAATGCCAGAAACAGTATACTAATGTTGGGCCAAGGCTTAAGATAGAGTTTCCATTCCAAAAATATTTAAAAATCTCTTTGATTAATGGAAGTCCTCTCGATTTTTCATTAATGGTCCCAACGTTTTTCACTCTTCCAGTTAATCTTATATTGTAATGATCTCTTAAATTTTTTCCAACCCCGTCTAAATTATGAACAACATCTATTCCATGTTCTTTTAATAACTCTGCTGGTCCAATTCCTGACAATTGTAAAATTTGTGGGGAGTTTATTACACCTGCAGATAAAATTACTTCTTTTTTGGCATATAATTTATATGTTTGATTTTTTTTATTTTTTAAAAAATATTCAATTCCTTCAGCTTTTTTATTTCTTATAATAATTTTTTTTACATGAGCATTTGTAATGATCTTTATATTTTTCCTATTTTTAACTGGGTTTAAAAACGACTTAGCTGAACTTCTTCTAAATCTTCCATTTGTAGTTCTTTGAACATAAGATACACCTTCTTGTTTTTTTCCGTTATAGTCTTTATTATATGGTATACCATGATCTACAGCTCCTTTAATAAAGGCATCACATAATGGATCTCTCCAACTTAAATCAGAAATAATTTGCTCCCCTTGAGATCCATGAAAACCTTTATCTCCTGACCCTATTTTATTTTCCATATTTATAAAATAAGGCAGAACATCTTGATAAGACCATCCTATATTACCCTTTTGGGCCCAAACATTAAAATCCATGCTTTGACCTCTATTAAAAACAACACCATTTATAGAACTTGAACCACCCAGAGTTTTCCCCCTTGGGATTCCAATACTTCTTCCTTTAGTTCCCCAACTAGGTTCTGATTCATACATCCAATTAAGCTTTTTATTTTTCAAATTATACATAAAACCAGCTGGGATATGTATTAAAGGACTCCAATCTTTGGGGCCGGCCTCAATAACACACACAGTATTTTTTTGGTTTTTTGATAATCTATTAGCTATAACGCAGCCTGCAGATCCAGCTCCAATAACAATATAGTCAAAATTAGTACTCATAAAACAAATCAAGGAATTCAATTAATTTTAATTCTAATCTATCTTAAATTAAACTTCAAAGTTAATATTATTCTAGACTTAATTTTTATAATAATAGGATAACAATTAAAAAGAGCTTATAATGTGTGGTAGATTTGTTCTATATGATAATTCTAATTTTAATTTTGAAGATAATTTTGTGCCAAATTATAATATTTACCCAGGTACAAAAGTTCTTATTATAAAAAATGATAGAAAAATTATAAAAGTTAAATGGTCTTTAATTCCTACATGGACTGATAAAATAGAAATAATTAATGCAAGATCAGAAACATTAGAAAAAAAAATTTCATTTAAAAACACCGAAAGATGTATTTTTATAGCCAACGGATATTTTGAATGGAAAAGGCATAATCATAAAAAAATACCATATTATCATACATTTAAAAATGATAATATGTTTCTAGGTGGTATTTTTGATTCAACTGGTGCCTGTATTGTTACCAGACAAAGTTACCCAAAAATTAGTAAAATACATAATAGACAACCTGTAATTTTAAACGAGTCGGATTTTAGCGCTTGGTTTAATAAGAGCCATGACTTTTCCTGTGTTTTTTCTGAAAAAATGATTATTTATCCTGTATCTAGAAGAGTTAATTATCAATTTAACAATTCTATAGATAATATAATTAAAGTTGATTAAATTTTATAAAACTTATTTAAGGAAAATTTTTTGAATAAATTAATTTCAGTAATTATACCAACTTTAAATCGGGCTAATTTATTAGAGAGAGCCTTAAGATCAGTTGTTAATCAAACTTTTCCTCCAGATGAGATAATAGTAGTAGATAATGGTTCAACTGATGACACAAAAAATATGATAAAAGATAACTTTCAAAACATTAAATATTATTTCCTATCTGATAAAGGAGTAAGTAAAGCAAGAAATTTAGGAATTAAAAATTCTAATTGCGAATGGGTAAGTTTTCTTGATTCTGATGACGAGTGGCATCCAAAGAAACTAGAAAAACAAATTAATTTTATAAAAAAAAATTCAAAATGTAAATTTATTCATTCAAATGAAATTTGGTACCGGAATGGTAAAAATTTAAATCAATTAAAAAAGCATAAAAAAAAAGGAGGCAACATTTTTAAAAATTGTTTAAAGATGTGCTGTATATCTCCTAGTAGTGTAATTATAAATAAAAATCTTTTTTCTAATTATGGTTTATTTGACGAGAGTTTCCAAGTTTGTGAAGATTATGAGATGTGGTTAAGAATGTCTGCCAAAGAAGAAATTTTTTTTCTTGATGATAAGTTGTTAATTAAACATGGTGGTCATAAGGATCAGTTATCAAAAAAGTTTTGGGGAATGGATAGATTTAGAGTTTATGCGATAGAAAAAAATTTACTTAAAAATAATTTTTCAAAAGATCAAAATGGTTTAGCAATATTTTATTTATTACAAAAACTTAAGGTAATAATTAATGGAGCAAAGAAAAGGAATAACATTAAAACTTACGAAGAATTTAAAAAAAAATATAATTATTGGAAATTTTTGAGTTAATAGATTAATGAATATTTCTTACAGAATTTGCCGAGTTGTTTCATCAAATGATGAAGCTAAACCTTTTATATATTTTTATAATTTAAAATTGAAAAAAGAATTCTCCCTTTTTCCAATTTATTGTGATTTTTTGCAAGAGAATTGGTTAGTTGTTTCAGGTTATGGTAAAAAAAGTTCATCTTTTGCTGCAATTTATTTAAAAAACTGTAGTAATTCAAAACCTAATACGTGTTGGTTAAACTTTGGCTTTTGTTATAAGACAAGTATTAAAACTTCAGAATTATTGTTTGTGGATGAAATTTTTAAAACTAATTCAAAAAAAAAGTTGTATCCATCTATAGTGAATTCATTTCTGTTTCAAAGAACAGCAATTTTTACAGTGCCATTACTTAACAATAAATTATCTTTTTTCCAAGACCTAGATAGTTACCACTTTTATAAAACTGTTAGTAAATTTTCTAATCAGGAACTTTTAGTATTATTAAAAATTTCATTAAATTTAAAAGATATAGATAATAAAATATTAAGAAAGAAGTTGATAGAACATAATTTTCAGAACATATTAAAGACAGAAAATATTTTAAAAAAGCACTCTAAATTAGAGGGATCTTATTTAAACAAACCTTTATATTATTATGAAATTACAAATTTATATCATTTTACTGTTTCACAAAAAAATGAATTAGTTACTTTACTCAAAATGTGGAATAATTTTAATTACTATAATTTAATTAATAAAATTAAAAATTTAAAAAATACAAAACTTGTATTAGATTTTTTGAGAAGTGAAATTAAAAAGGTTACTTAAAGTGATTGATACTATTTATATAGAAGAAAAAGTTAAATGTTTAGATAGAACAAATGAAATTTTATTAAAATTTAAAAATGCACGACATATTTTTATTGAAAAATATACAGAAATTTTTAACAAAAAAAAACAAAATTTTAGAATACAAAAAAATAAACAGGCTTTAATATTAGCGTATAAATATGATAATTATGTATTAGAAACTCCATTGGGTTTTGGGATAGGAGACTCAAAGAACTTTTATTTTTCTCATATGTATAATTGTATCTATGATTGCCGCTATTGTTTCCTTCAGGGAATGTATTCATCTGCAGCTTTAGTTTTATTTGTAAACTATGAAAAATTTTTTGAAAAAATAAATTTAATTATAAAAAAAAATCTTAATGAAAAAGTAACTTTTTTCACCGGTTATGATTGTGATTCCTTAGCTTTTGAGAAAGTCACTGGCTTTGCTGAATATGTTTTATCAAATGTTAATAAAAAAAATAATGCCCAGTTTGAATTTAGAACAAAAAGTGTTCAAATTGAACCATTTATAAATTCGAGACCTAATGACAATGTGATTGTTGCTTATAGTCTTATGCCAGAAAAAATTTCCAGCAAATTAGATAACAAGACTCCAACAATTAAAAAAAGAGTTAATGCTATGACAAAAATTTCAAAACTTGGATGGAAAGTTGGTTTAAGATTTGATCCGTTGATATATCATTTGGGTTGGAAAAAAAATTATTCTGAACTTATCGAGAGTATTCTATTTCAACTAAACGAAAATAATTTGCATTCAGTAAGCTTTGGTTCTTTAAGATTTCCAAAAGAAATGTTCAAAAAAATTTATAATATGTATCCTGAAGAAGTTCTGTTCTCTAGATACTTAACCCATAGAAATAGTTCTATAACAATAAATTCTGAGATAGAAAATGAGATGATTGAATTCTGTAATTCAATTATTAAATCTAACTATGACAAAATCCCTGTTTTTTCATGTCTCTCTTATTAATTTTATGATTATTTCAAAATGCTGATAAATAAAAAATATATCGTTACAGGAAGTTCAAGTGGAATTGGAAAATCAATTTCAGAAAATCTTTTAAATAAAGGTGCAATAGTAATTGGGATTTCTAGTGAAACTGACAAAAATAAAAATAGAAATAAAAATTTTTTTCATTATAAAATTGACTTGTCCGATACATTTAAAAGTTATAATGGAATTATAAAAATTATTAAGGATAACAAAAATATTGATGGAATTATAAGTAATGCTGGAAACGGTGTTTTTCAGTCTTTAGAAAATTTTTCTCATATACAAATTCAACACTTTATAAATTTAAATCTAACATCGCATATCATCGTAACAAGAGCTTTGTTACCACATTTAAAAAAAAATAATTCTGGCAATATTATTTTTGTTGGGTCTGAATCAGCCTTAAAAGGTAGAAAATTTGGAAGTCTATATAGTGCATGTAAATTTGGATTAAGGGGTTTTTCACAATCTATTAGAGAAGAAACCTTAAACAACAATGTAAAAGTCTCAATAATTAATCCAGGAATGGTAAAAACTCCTTTCTTTAAAAAACTTAATTTTATTCATGGACAAAACAATGATGAATTTATTGAAGCTTCGGATATAGGTAAGGTTGTATTGGATATTTTACATTTAAGAGATGGAACAGTTATTGATGAGATTAATTTAAGTCCATTAAAAAAAGTTTTTGTGAGTAAGAAAAATTAATGAAAAAATTATTAATAATTATGATATTCATATCAACAAATGTTTTTGCTGAAGTAATAAATATAGGAAATGAAAAACTTAAAAATTTGTTAAATCAAGATATATCTATTATTGATGTAAGGACCAAAAATGAATGGAAAAAGAGTGGTGTAATTCATAAAAGTCACTTGATTTCAATGCTAGATAATAATGGCAAATACTCAATAGTTAATTGGTATAACAAGTTTTCAAAAATAAAGTTAAAGAATAATTCGGTAATATTGATTTGTGCTGTTGGAGGTCGAAGTCATTATCTCGCGAAAATAATTAATCGTCACAACAAAAATATGAAAATATATAATGTAAAAAAGGGAATAAAAAATTGGATTAAGTATAAAAATCCTGTTGTTTTATTTGATTCAAATTAATCTAAACAGTTTAAGATACTCTTTAAAAAATTTAATATATTAATTATGCTTATAAATTTGTTTTAAAAGAGGTTAAATCAAAAACAAATAAAAGAAGTTAATATGTTTAAAAATTATAATTAATATTTATTTTAATTTAAAATTAATTTCTAGACACTGTGTCTGTGATTTTTGAATAAAGCGATGAAACAAGGGGCTTTTTTAAATTATTTATATTGTTATCTATTTGAAGAAACCTTTCTTTCAATGCAAATTCACTTAAATAAATTTGGCCTGATTCTGATTCCAGCTGATAATGTAAAATTCCATTTAGATATTTTTTTCCTGAAATAGAATAGATTAAATCTTTATTTTCTTTGTTACAAAGTTTTGAATTAATTTCATAATCATTATTCAAAGTTCTCTCCTAATGAAAATTATGATGGCTATTTATCAATATTCTTGTATTGCATATTTTATCAAAAAATTTAAAATTGGGCAATTAAATTTAGAGAATTATGTTTTTTAAAAATAAAATAATTGTAATTACGGGATCAGATAGTGGTATAGGAAAAGCTTTGGTAAATTCTTTTTTGAATGAGGGAGCCGTTGTAATATCAACTGACATTAATTTTGTAAATAAAAAAATTGATAATAGGCATTTTCAAAAAAAATGTGATGTGAGTTGTGAAAAACAGATTAACCAATTAATTGATTCTATTTTAGATGAATTTAATACTATAGATATTTTTTGTTCAAATGCAGGAATATTATCTTTAGGAGATGAGCATACAAGCAATAAAGAATGGAAAAAAAATTGGGATATACATTTAATGAGTCATGTTTTTGTTTGTAGAAATCTTATGTCTCATTTTAAGAAACAAGGTGGAGGACATTTGGTAATCACTTCATCGGCAGCAGGTTTATTAACTCATATTGACTCATTAAGCTATTCTGTTACAAAGCATGCAGCTGTTGCTTTTGCAGAATGGATTGCTATTACAAACAGAGAATTTGGTGTTAAGGTTTCAATCTTATGTCCTCAAGCCGTAAAAACTAATATGACGTTGGGGAGAGAAAAAGATGTTGCTGCTATTGATGGCATGTTAGAACCTGAAGTAGTTGCGGCAGAGGTCCTAATGGGAATAAAAGATAATAAATTTTTAATTTTGCCACATAAACAGGTTTATAACTATATGAAAATTAAAACTGAGGATTACGATAGATGGATCAATGGAATGCAAAGACTTAAACAAAAGATGAATCATTTAAAATAATTGAAGAAAATTTTAAATATTTTCTGCTATCGCATCACCGCACTCTTTAGTATTTGCTAATCCGTCTAGGTCTTTGGTTCTAAATTTTTTGTTAGATAAAACTTTCTCAATTGATGTCAAAATACTATCGTAAGCATCTTTATAACCAAAATGATTTAACATCATTGCACCAGCCCAGATTTGTCCAATTGGGTTTGCAACATTTTTTCCGGCTATATCAGGTGCTGAACCATGGACTGGTTCAAACAATGAAGGAAATTTATTTTCGGGATTAATATTACCAGATGGAGCAATCCCTATTGTTCCAGTGCAAGCTGGTCCAAGATCAGATAGTATGTCTCCAAATAAATTTGAACCAACTACAACATTAAACATCTGAGGGTTTAATACAAAGTGAGCACACAATATATCAATGTGGAATTTATTATATTGAACTTCTGGGTAATGTTTAGCAATTTCTTTCACTCTTTCATCCCAATACGGCATAGTTATAGAAATGCCATTTGATTTTGTTGCAGATGTAAGGTGTTTTTTTTTTGTATTTTTTGCTAAATTAAATGCATACTTCAGAACTCTATCTACTCCAATCTTTGTCATAACGGTTTCTTGAATAACAAATTCTCTTTCAGTGTCGGAAAACATTTTGCCACCAATTGATGAATACTCTCCTTCAGTATTTTCTCTAACTATATGAAAGTCTATTTCTCCAGGTTTTCTGTTTGCAAGTGGAGAAGGAACCCCAGGCATTAACTTTACGGGTCTTAAATTTATATATTGATCTAAATCAAATCGAATACGAAGTAAAATTTCTCTTTCTAGAATGCCTGGGGTGACATCAGGATGTCCAATAGCGCCTAATAAGATTGCATCATATTTTTTTAACCC
>MDTG01264510.1_pt1 | contig 11133 bp, 8 predicted proteins | sample 811421 | NCBI WGS metagenome assembly MDTG01 (sample SAMN05326645, study PRJNA326480) | marine metagenome | isolation source: seawater | place: Pacific Ocean: South East | collected 2011
AAGAAGCAGCACTTAAATCAGGGCTCATCTCTGAAAAAGACTACAATAAAATTGTAGATCCAAAAAAAATGATCTATCCCGCATAAGCTTTAAAGAATTTATTTATAAAATTTTTAAATGTTATCTTATTGAAATTTGTATTTTCTTTAGAATTAAATTTTTTTATATAATTCTCTAATTTTGAATTAGGTTCACCATCAACTCGTGGATTATCAAATCTGATTTTATTTTGATCAAAATTATAAATTAGATCTATTTCAATTTTTTTAATTTTTTTCCTATTTTTTTTTTGAATTTGAAATGATTTATATAAAGCGTCTAAATTGTTAAAATCTAAATTTATTTTACCAATTAAATTTATTCCTTCACTGTCATTGCTCAAAAAGCTTTCTGTTAAAACTATCTTTAAATCATCCTTCCAATTAATACTCGAGTCTTCCAAGCTTATAAGCCCCTCTTCTAAATTTATCTTCAAAAAGAGATTATTAAGTTCATTAATATTTGTTATTTTTTTAATATTTACATCTATATTTGCATTTATATTTTTATTATTAAAAATATTTGACTTTATTAAATTTACAAATATTGAGTCTGTATTAAACAAATTTTTAGTACTCAAACCATCATGATTAAAGTTTGCTGAAAAATAGAATGGCTTAAAATCCATGAAACCTTTTAATGTTTCCATATTTTTTGTATTGAAAACTAGTGAATTCTTTTTAAGCTTATATTCAATAGTAGTATTTTTGTTAACAAATGAAATTTCTATTGATCCATCTTTAATTTGACTCTCATAATTTATATAATTTTCAATATCTAATCTTATTTTTTTCGAACTTAGTACTGTTAAAAAATCTTGATTATACTTATTATTTTTTATTACTAGTTTATATGGAATATTAAATATCTCATTTCTGGATACTAAATTATTTTCAAGATTATAGGAGTCATATGAAAATTTGCCATTATAAACTTTATTCAAAAATAATATTTTGTCGTCTTTACCCTTAAAAAAAATATTATTATTCTTGAAGATAATATTGTTTGCATTTGGTTCCGTTTTTAAAAGTCCAAAAAAAAATGATAAATCTTCTTTTGTCATTTTAAAATCAGCACCTTTGAAAACCAAATCTTTAATCTTAATGTCCTCGATGAAAAATAGTTTGTTTAATCCTATGAATACTTTAAAATTTTTGGAGAGCCCTATCTCATTTTTTCCTCTCATAATTGATAGATTTTTTGTTGTGAAATGAGGCTTGGGTAATAAACCATATCTAATTTTTTCATTAAACTTTATTTTAAAATCATACTTTTTATCAATATGATTCTGTATTTTCAAACGGACCACATCTTTGTTGTGTATTGTTGGTAATAGAAAATAGCTCAGTGTCAAAATAACAGCTGCACTAAAACCAAAAAAAACTCTATTATTGCTTATTAAATTTCGTAATTTAAGATTTCTAATTCTATTAAAATAACTTTCTATTAAGTTATTTATGGATAAGATTTGTTTAATAATTTTTTTAATAAATGAATTATGTTTGTTCATATTAATTGAGACAACTTATAATTAAAAATTTTAAATGGTAAACTCTGATTATTTAAAAAACTTAAATAAAGCTCAAAAAGAGGCTGTAATGCATCTAGATGGGCCTCTACTTATTGTTGCTGGTGCTGGATCTGGAAAAACAAAGGTTCTCACAACTAGAATAGCTAATATAATAAGAGAAAATAAAGCTTACCCTAATCAAATACTTGCTGTCACATTTACAAATAAAGCAGCAAAAGAGATGCAAATTAGAGTAAGTAAAATACTTGGTACTACGGCAATAGGTCTTTCATGGCTTGGTACTTTTCATTCCGTGTGCGCAAAACTTTTAAGAAAACACGCTTCCGCAGTTAATTTGAACTCAAATTTTACTATTATTGATACCGATGATCAAAACAGATTAATTAAAAATATTTGTAAAGCTGAAAATATAGATATTAAACAACTAGCACCAAAGTATATTTTAACTGTAATTGATCGATGGAAAAATAAAGGCTTTTATCCAAATGAAGTAATTATCAATCAAAAAGAAATATATGAAAAAACCATTCTTCCAATTTATAAGATTTACCAAAAGAAATTAACTGAATTAAATTCATGTGATTTTGGAGATTTAATCTTACATGTAGTTAAAATTCTAGAAAAACATTTGGATATAAGAGATATTTACTCAAAAAATTTTAAATATATTTTGGTAGATGAGTATCAAGACACTAATTTGATTCAGAGTAAATGGTTAAATCTATTATCTGAAAAAAATAAAAACATATGTTGTGTTGGTGATGATGATCAGTCAATATATAGTTGGCGAGGAGCAGAGATTAAAAATTTTTTAGAATTTGATAAAGTATACGAGAACACAAAGGTCATTAGACTTGAAGAAAATTATAGATCTACACAAAATATTCTTTCTGTTGCATCAAACTTGATTTCAAACAATCAAAATAGGGTTGGAAAAAATCTTAGAACTACAATGGAAGAGGGAAACTTAGTGAAATTAAATTGTTATAAAAATGGTAGAGATGAGTCGGTAGGAATTTCAGATGAAATTGAAAAAATAAAAAAAAAATATTCTTTAAATAATATTTCAATACTTGTCAGAGCAATATTTCAAACAAGAGAGTTTGAGGAGCGTTTTTTAAAAATTGGAATGCCTTATAGAATCTTGGGAGGCACAAAGTTTTATGAAAGAGCAGAAATAAAAGATTGTATAGCTTATCTGAGAGTAATTCATCAAGCAAAAGATGATCTTGCATTTGAAAGAATTGTCAATAATCCTAAAAGGTCAATAGGAGATAGTACTATGAAATCGATTCATGAATTTTCAAAAGAAAATTTTTTTTGTTTGGAAGACTCTTCAAAAAAAATGGTGGAGCAAAATTTAATCAAGCCCAAAGCAAAAATTGGTTTAACTCTACTTATAAATCTTTTGTCTAAATGGAGAGATGATTTAAATATAAAAAAAATTAGTCATATTAAACTATTACAAATTATTTTAGATGAGTCAGGTTACTCTGCTCTCTTAAAAAATAAAAAAGACTTGGAAAATGAAAACAGACTTGAGAATATAAAAGAACTTTTGAGTGCAATGAAAGAATTTGACAATTTAGAAAGTTTTTTAGAACATGTTGCACTTGCAACTTCTATTGATCAAGATTGGGAAGGTGAGAAAGTGAATATGATGACGATGCATGCTGCCAAAGGTTTGGAGTTTGATGTGGTTTTTCTTCCTGGCTGGGAAGAAGGTCTTTTTCCTAATCAAAAATCTATTGAAGAGAAAGGCCATAATGGTTTAGAGGAAGAAAGAAGACTTGCATATGTTGGTATCACTCGAGCAAAAAAACTTGCAATAGTTTCATTTTCAATGAACAGATTTTATCAAGGAGATTGGATTGACAGTATGGCGTCAAGATTTGTAGACGAACTCCCAGAAAAGTTTTTAGAAAAGAATTCTTTTTTCAATGACACAAGAGATAATGATGATGATTTTGAATTTAATCAAGACTTTGAAAGTGGAGATAATACAAGAAGTCCTGGTTGGATACGTTATCAAAAAAGAATTAAATGAAAAAAAAAAAGATTGAGACATTAAGAAGAAATTTTAAAAGATTTAAAATTAATGGATACGTAATACCTAAAAACGATGAATTTTTTTCAGAGTATGCTGAGCCAGATCGATTAAAAGCTATTTCCAATTTTACTGGAACCGCAGGTATAGCTATAGTTCTAGAAGAAAAAAATTATCTATTTGTTGATGGAAGATATACTTTTCAAGCTCAGAAACAATCAGGAAAAGAATTTAAAATTATAGAAATTCACAAATGCTTACCATCTAAAATTATTAAAAATATAATCCTAGGTGTTGATCCAAGTTTATTCACAAAAAATCAGTTAGAATATTATTTTAATAAAAGTATTAAAATAAAATTTATTAAAAATAATTTAATAGATAAAATTTACAAAAAAAGAAAAATTAAAATAAATAAATATTTCTCAATACCTGATGATATTGCGGGTCATTCTCACATTTCTAAAATAAAAAAATTGAATAAAATAATGAGAAAAAAAAGGTGTGATTATTTATTTATCAGTAATCCAGAAAATGTTGCCTGGCTTTTAAATATCAGGGCTTGGGATAATCCTAATAGTCCGGTGCCAAATTGTCGATGTTTAGTTGGTAAACAAGGAAAATTTTTTCTCATTGCAAATAATTCCAAAGTTTCAAAATTAATAATTGAAAAAAAATTAAAAAAAAAACAAATAATTGAACCTCAAAAATTCGAAAAATTAGTTTCAAGTCTTAAAGGATCTGGTTTTATTGTTGATAAACAAACATGCTCAATATCAAATAGATTGATAATTAACTCAAAATTTAAAATATTAAATGAAACTGACCCTTGTTATATATTAAAAGCTATTAAAAATTCTATAGAAATAGAGAATATGAGAAGCTCCCATATAAAAGATGGTATTGCACTAACAAAATTTTTATTTTGGATAAAAAAAATAAATAAAAAGAAAATAACTGAAATTCATGCAAAACAGAAACTAGAAAAGTTTCGTAAACTTCATAAAGATTATTTGAAACCAAGTTTTCAAACAATATCTGGTGCAGGACCTAATGGTGCTTTACCACATTACATACCTTCAAAAGAAAGTAATAGGATAATAAGTAAAAAAGATATTTTTCTTTGTGATTCCGGTGGACAATATAAATATGGAACTACAGATGTAACTAGAACTATTTGCTTTGATAATCAAAAAAATTATATCAAGAATATTTTTACTAAAGTACTAAAAGGTCATATAGCAGTTGTAACAAGCGATCTTAAAAACTACGACAATGGAAAAAAAATTGATGAAAGAGCAAGAAAATTTTTAAAAAAAGATGGTCTAGATTATGCTCACGGAACTGGTCATGGAGTTGGTTTTTTTTCAAATGTTCATGAGGGTCCGCAATCAATTACAAAAAATAACACTGTAAAAATTGAAAAAGGAATGATCATAAGCAATGAACCTGGGTATTATCGAAAAGGAAAATTTGGAATTAGGATAGAAAATTTAATATTTGTAAATAAAATTAAAAAAAAATTATCATTTGAAAATTTAACACTTGCTCCAATAGAAAAAGATTTGATAAATTCTAAACTTTTGACAAATAAAGAAAAAAGTTATCTTTTTAATTATCATCTTGAGGTTTACTCAAAAATTTCGCCATTTTTAAATAGAAATGAAAAAAAATGGCTAGCTAGTTTTATCTAGCATTTTTAATAGTTCTTTTTGGTTTATTATTTTAATATTTAATTCTTTTGCTAAATCTACTTTTCTTTTTGTTGGCTTATCTCCTACCAAGAGATAATTTAGTTTTTTTGAAACACTGCTAACTATTGAGCCAGAATTTTGCTCAATTAATGACTTAGTTTCTGCTCTGCTTATTCCTTTTAGTTTGCCTGTTATAAGAAAGGTTTTATTTGTTAAAAACCCATTATTCTTTAATGGGATATTATCTTTTATTTTTAGTATTTTTTTAAGTTTACCTAAAACTTCTAAATTTGTCTTGTTAGAAAAGAAATTTTTAATTGATTCAATTTGTGTTTCTCCAATGCCATCAATCATTAATAACTCATTAATTTGATCATTAGTTGATAAATTAAAAAAATTTTTAGGTGATACCAAGTGTTTTGATATAAGTTTAGCATTTTCTAGACCAATATGTCTTATTCCTAGAGCGTATATAAATTTATCAAATGAAGTATTTTTAGAAGACTCAATAAAATATTTTAAATTGGAAATTGATTGTTTGCCCCAACCATCCATTTCTTCAATTTTATTAAAATCTAAATTAAATATATCTTGAGGCAATTTTATTAATTTCAATTTACAAAAATTTTCGACTATTTTCTTTCCAAAACCCTCAATATTTAAAGCTTCCTTTGATACAAAATGTTTAATTTTTTCTTCTGCAACTTTATTACATTCAAAACCTTCACTGGAACATCTTCTAACAACATCCTTTTTTCTTGTAGTTAAATTAAACTCTTTTACAGTTAAAGAACCACATGATGGACATTTATTTGGAAATACAAATTTTTTAGAATTATTCAATCTTTTTTTTAAGACAATAGACTTAATATGGGGTATCACATCTCCAGCTCTCTCCACCACTACAGTATCTCCAACTCTTATATCTTTTCTAATAATTTCGTCCTCATTGTGTAATGTAGCATTTGAAACAATAACACCACCTACATTAACTGGATTAATCTTTGCCACAGGTGTTAAAGCACCTGTTCGTCCAATTTGGACATCTATATCAATTATTTTTGAAAATCCACTATTTGCAGAAAATTTATGTGCGATTGCCCATCTTGGTGCATTTGCGACACTGCCCAAGCGATCTTGTATTTTCAAATCGTTAATTTTATAAACTACTCCATCAATATCAAAATCTATATCTCCTCTTTTATTTTCTATTGAGTTATAGTTTACAATCAAATCTTTAATGCCTGTTATTAATTTATTAAAAGGATTTGTTTTGAAACCCCACTCACTGAGTTTTTTTAAAAACTCATATTGTGTATTAATTTTTATACCTTTTTGAAAACCAAATGTATAAGCAATAAATTTTAGAGGAATTTTTTTTGTGTCTTCAGGATTTTTTTGTCTTAAAGAACCAGAGGCTGCATTTCTAGGATTTGCAAATTTTTCTTTTAATCTTTCAAAATCACTTTTCCTAATAAATACTTCACCTCTTATATCAATTTCACTAGGAAAATCTTCGGATAAAATAGTTTTTGGTATATCATCAATAGTTTTAAGGTTAGCAGTAATATCTTCTCCTTGTTTACCATCTCCTCTTGATAACCCTGAAACTAACTTACCATTCTTATAAATCAAAGATGCTGAAATACCATCTATTTTTGGTTCGGCGCTATATTCAATTTTAAACTGATCTTTTTCTTTACCTAAAAAATTAAAAACTTTTTTTTCAAAATTAATTAAATCATCTTCGTTAAAAGCATTAGCTAACGAAAGCATAGGCTTTCTGTGAGATATCTTCTTAAAATTTTTTGAAGGCTTGAAACCTACAGTAAACAGTGGAGAATTAGCACTTTTCAAAAAATTATATTTATTCTCTAACTCAATTATTTCTTTTTTAAGTTTATCAAAAGTTGTGTCAGTTATTTCAGAAATGTTTTCATCAAAATATTTCTTATTAAAATAATTTAAAGACTTAATTTTATCTCTATATCTTTTTTTGATCAAATTTTTATCCATATTAATCAAAAAGTTTTTTAAATTTACTAATTACACCTTTCTTCTCTTTTTTGGGCTTTTTAAAATTTTTTTCTTCATAAGTTTTATTAAAAACTTTGTATGATTTTTCATACCATTTGCCTGAAAGATAATTATAACCTAACAAATTGGCATATTTTTGTGACTGTTCTAAAAGTCCGATCTTATAATTAATTTCTACCAACCTATGCAATGCTTCTTCTACAAAGACGGTCTGCTCATATATCTCTAAAACATTTTGAAACCTGTTAATTGCGGCAATCCATTTTCCTTTTTTAATATAATGTCTACCTAGGTATAATTCTTTTGAAGCTAAAATATTGTCTATGAGTCCAATCTTAAATTTTGAGTCTAATGCAAAATCAGTTTCTGGGTAATTTTTCTTAATAAAAATAAATTTATCTTTTGCCTTTAAAAGAGGTTCTATATCTCTTTTCTCATCTTCAATATTCTCATAATAGCACATAGCAATAAGATAATGAGCATAAATTGTGTTTTTATCTTTTGGGTAAGTTTTTAAAAATCTTTCTAAATTCAAAAGAGACTCTGCATAAAAATTTTGCAAGTAATATGAATAGGCGGCCATCAATGCTGCTTTTGGTGCCCACTGAGACTGGGGAAATAAAAGCTCAGCCTCTAAAAATTTTTTTGATGCATAGTAATGGTCATTTTTTTCTAAAGCCTCAAATCCATCTCTATAAGCAGTAACCATCTCTAAATTTTGGTTTATCTCTTTAATGGCAGAAATTTCATTTTTTTTTGAATTACAAGAATTCAACGAAATTAAAATCAAAGCTATTAATATGTAATTGAACTTAAGCATACAAAATTTTATTATTTAAATCTTAATTATAAAGATATATATAAATTATGCTATAGATCTAAGCAAACTTCTGTCAATGACAGTATGAGGCAAGTTTCTTCCCTTAATCTCAACTATTGAAAAATTTTCTCTATTATCAAATACTTTTTTTAATAATTCATTTGTTAAAAAATGACCACCTTGTGAGCAAGATATACTTGCAATCATTCTATACCCAGAAGTATACAAATCTCCGATGCAATCTAAGATCTTATGGTTAACGAATTCTTTTGGGTTTCTTAAACCATTTTTGTTCAAGACTTTGTCATCTTTAACAACAATAGCGTTTTCTAGGCTTCCACCTTTTGCTAATCCTTTGCTTTTAATCTTTTCAATATCTTCATACATACAAAATGTTCTTGAATTAAAAATATCATCTAGATTGTCTTCATATACATTAATTTTGTTTTTTTGGTTACCAATTAACTTGTTTTTATATCTAAGTTCAAATTCTATATCTAAACTTATTTTTGAAGGTTTAATTGAAATTTTCCTATTGCCATCATCTATTTCAACTTTTTTTTCAACCTTGATTATCTTTATAGGAGACTCACTAATACTTAAACCAGAAGAAATCATCTCTTTAACAAATATTTTTGCTGATCCATCTAAAATTGGAACTTCTTCATTATCAATTTCAATAAGCGCATTATCAATACCTAGTCCAAATAAAGCACCCATTAAGTGTTCTATTGTAGAAATTTTAACCCCTGAGTCATTTGAAATTGTTGTGTTTAACGATGTATTGGTCACATTTGCATAACTAGGATATACTAGGTTGTTATTTTCTAGATCTATTCTCTTAAAAAGAATTCCAGTATTTGGAGCTGATGGTTTGATTTGAATATTTACTTTTTTACCACTATGAAGTCCTATACCAACAAGTTTTACAGCATTTTTAATTGTTTTTTGATTTAATAAAGACATGATATTCTTTTAATGGTGGTGTAGATAAAATCAAAAACAACAAATGTTACTATTAAATACAGTTTAACTAAAAAAATTGAAGAATTTTTCAAAAATACCAGCAATTTTAGGTTTTTTATGAGAAATTATTATCTCATTCGCATTACATCCCTCAACTATTTGGTGTGCTTTTAAAAAAAAATTCTCATCCTTCTTAGATAAATCTTTTATATAAGTTGCATTCAATATTCTTTGAATTGATATTTGATATTTTTTTAAAAATTCTTCTAAATCTTGAGCAAAATTATTTGGAAGACATACAAATTTTAAGTCTAGACAAAAGTTTTTACATTTTACGTTTTTTGGTAATGACAAATACTCAGTTTCATCAATTAAATATTTTTCTATCAACATATGGATTATTTTTTTATTTTCTAGTGTTTTTTTGCATTGATTTTTAGCTTCATTCAGCGAATGAGATAAATCTTCTGTTGAAATAAATTCATTAGTAGTACTATTTTTAATAGATAAATAAATAGAAACAAAATTTTCATTATCAAGAATAACATAAATATTTTTAATAAAATTGTTTAAAATTTTTTCTATTTTATAGATATTATCATCAAGAAAATTTTTTATTTCTTTAGGTTCTGGAATACTTGCTTTATTATTTGTTATAGTCTGTTTTTCATAAATTATTTTTAAATCCTCAAGATTAATTGCACAAATAATTATCTTTTCATTGCTTAAAAAAAGATAGGTTCTAAAAGTTTGTTCATCCTTCATTAATTATTACCTGATTATTTTGTCTGAGGTCAATTATTTTAATATTTTTAAAATTTTCTTTTTTTAAAATATTTAAAGAAAAATTTAATTTTTCTTTTAAATTGTCTTTAGGTAATTTAATTAGAATTCCTGATTGTGTTTCTAAATCCCATCGGCCGGATGGGAAAAAAAATAAATTTTGAATTGTATTATAATTAAAATTTGATTTATCAATTATTTTTCTAAGTTCAAAGAATTCTTTAATATCTAAATTTCCAAATACAAAAGGTATTTTTTTTTGAGTATTGGTTGTTTCAATTAATTTCTTATTTGAACCAATATAAAAATATTTTCCTTGTTTATTCAAATATGCAATAAAATTTGTTTTTGTAAGCTCAACGTATATTGATGATGGGTATTTTTTAAATACAGAATACTTTTCGACATTGTTAAAAGTATCAAAAAAAGTTTCAAATGTTGATTCATTTAATAATAACAAATTTGGAAACTCATAATTCATTAATTTGCTAAAAATTTCTAAATTCTCTTTCTCACTTAATCCCACAATTTCTACATTACTTACTTTAAAAAAAGTTTTATAATCTAAATTTTTATTATTAAGAGAACCAACAATTAAAAATAAAAAAATGTAATAATAAATTTTTTTACTTTTCAATTGAAGCATCTCTTAAAATAAGTTCTAATAAATTAATGAAACTAATACCATTATATGCTGCTATTTCTGGTACCAATGATAAACTTGTCATACCCGGTTGTGTGTTAATTTCGAGTAAATAGAATTTTCCATTAAAAAATTTAAAATCTGAACGTGTTACTCCTCTACAACCAATTAACTTATGTGCCTTTAAGCTTAAATTCATTAGTTTGTTATATTGTTTTTTTAATAAGTTAACTGGAATTATATGCTTTGTTTTTGCTTTTAAATTATATTTAGCCTGATAATCATAAAATTTCCTTTTGGGTTTTAATTCAATTGCACCAAGTTTTTTATTACCAATAATTGCAGCTTGTATTTCTCTTCCAGGTATAAATTCTTCTATGATTATCTTTTTATAATTTTCAAGCTTTTTCAAATTTTTTAAAATATTTTTTCTTGTACAAATAAACACATTAACACTTGACCCTTCATTTAATGGCTTAATTACTATTGGAAATTGAAGCTTCCTTTCAACTAAATTAATTAAATCTAAATTTGATTTATTAAATGAATATAAAATATGTTTTGGAGTTAATA
>MDTG01382637.1_pt1 | contig 11133 bp, 8 predicted proteins | sample 811421 | NCBI WGS metagenome assembly MDTG01 (sample SAMN05326645, study PRJNA326480) | marine metagenome | isolation source: seawater | place: Pacific Ocean: South East | collected 2011
GCTCGAAGTCTTTTTCTTGGTCTTCTTGGACGTCTTGGACGTCTTCTTCTTGGTGGCCATGTTCAGATGCCCCGCGCTCAGCGGGCCCTCCCCTTCGCGCTCTTGCGAGTCGTCTTCTTCTTCTTCTTCGTCAACTTCCTCCTGCCCTTCGAGGTGTCGTCCTGGAAGAGAAGACCCGGATCGGTCTCCCGCGGGGAACCCGACTCCCCCTCCTCGAGGATGATCACGTCCTCGTCACCGGCCAGTCTGCCGCCGTCATCGATGATCCGCCCCTCGTCATCGAGCTGGTGATCGGCCTCCGCCGTCTTGCGAGACGCGATCTCCTGAAGGGCGTCATGCGTGCTGGAGGCGTTCGAGCCAGTGATTCGTTCGCAGGCGGACGCGATCTCTCCGATGTATCTGGCAAAGACGTGACGCCGCTCGTTCTCCCGACGCATCCGCTGGCGTCGTCGGAGATAGGTGCCGAGCTTCCGCCCGCATTCCTTGAGGGCGAGCTTCATTTCCTTGCGAATCTCGTCGTAGTCGGCGACCGCCTCCTTGGACTCGCTGGTGAAGGGCACCCAGGTGCTTGCCATGTGGATCATCACCACCAAGGGGCCGGTGGGCAGTGCCCCTCGCCCCTGCTGCAGCCCGTAGTTCCGCCATCCGGTCTCCACCACCGCCTTGAAGGAACAACAGGCGGATTGCTGATAAAGCAGAGGAACTCGATTGGCGAATCGAATGACTCGAGCCAGATCGTCACCCGCAAGCTGTCCCCCGTAGGCGATTCCCACCTCGATCTGAAACGGATTGCCCCTGTACACCGCGGCCGGCCGGCTGCTGGCTGCGAAGAACTCCGCCTTCACCTCCTTGAGAAGGCCTGCGAGCATCGCCTTCGTTCCGATCGGAACCAGACAGTCGGTCGGTGGGGCCATGATCCTGACGTCCTGGATCGACCGGTACAGGCGTTCCGCATCGTCGTGGCTGACCTGCTTGACCCAGGTCCGATCGGTGAGATCTGATTTCGCACAGATCTCCTTGGCGACACGGGGCCCGACCCGGCAGAACTCATCCTTGAAGAAGGCTCCGAGCTGGGTCTTCTCGGTGCGCTCCAGCATCTGGATCAGGGTGCCGAGCTCGATCCCCTTGGGATGGGGTTTGATCTCCTTGGCTTCGGGGGGGAGTTCGTCGATCGCCCGCGGGAAATCGATCTCCTCGTTGGAGGGGGTGAGATAGGAGAACCTCGCATGCGAATTGGCGATCGCGGTCTGCTCGAGATATTCGTCGACCGAAGCACGCCCCTTCTGGTAGCGGCCCTCCAACTCGATCGTGACCTGCGTGCCATGACCCTCAGGGAACAGCGTGTCGTCCTCGGGATGCTCCGTCTCGCTGATCACTTCAGCGCGATTCCGGGCGGTATCCATCTTGAGCACCACTTCGTGCGAAGGCTTCCTTCGACTGGTCTTCGAGATGATCACCACCGGTTGCCCGGTCGTCATGAGCCCGTACATCCCCGCCGCCGAGATCCCGATGCCCTGCTGGCCGCGGCTCATCTTCATGCGGTGGAACTTGGACCCGTAGAGAAGCTTGCCGAAGATGTTCTCGATCTGCTTGCGGACGATGCCGGGGCCGTTGTCCCGGATGGTGATCTTGAAGCGTGTCTCCGCGAGCTGAAGCAGCTCGACTCGGATGTCGGGAAGGATCCCCGCCTCCTCGCAGGCATCCAGGGCGTTGTCGACCGCCTCCTTGACCGTGGTCAGGAGTGCCTTCCTGGGATTGTCGAATCCGAGGAGATGTCGGTTTTTCGCAAAGAATTCCGATACGGAGATCTCTCTCTGTCGAGAGGCCATCTCCTCGGCGGTCGCTCTCTTGCTGCCACGAGCAGGGGACTTCGGGTTCTTCTTGGCGGGAGACGTCAAGGCTGGGGGCATTCCATCGCTCTCTGCTGGGTGCGGCTCCTGGTCCCGCCGATCGCGGTGGAGTCGGTCCGTCATCCTGGCGGACCAGAATAACCTAGCGGAAACTCCCACCTGAGATCGCTGGGGCGTCCGGATCTGCACACCACCGGAAGCGGCCATTCCGGTATCGTCCCGACCCTTCGGCGAATGTGTACGCCGACACGAATCCCCCAGCAAGCCACAGCCCAGGAGCACGCGGAACACCATGGACACCACTCTCATCATCCTCAAGCCCGACGCCGTCCAGCGAGGCATCATGGGACGCATCCTGAGCCGTTTCGAGGACAAGGGCCTTCAGGTCGTCGGGGCCAAGTTCATGCAGATCAGCCAGGAACTGGCGGCTCGACACTATGCGGATCACCAGGAGAAGCCCTTCTATCCGGGACTTGTCGCATTCATGACCTCCTCGCCGGTGCTGGTACTGGCGCTGAGAGGCAACGGCGCCATCCCGGTCTGCCGGTCCATGATGGGGGCGACGTTCGGCTTCAAGGCCGACGCCGGAACCATTCGCGGCGACTTCGGCGTGTCCAGCTCCTTCAACCTGATCCACGGATCCGACAGCCCGGAGGCTGCCGAACGCGAACTCGAGCTGTTCTTCAACGACGGTGAGATTCTCGACTGGAACCCCGCGGTCCAGAGCTGGGTCTACGACCTGAGCTCCGGTTCCCCAGAATGAGAAGATGATTCCGGCCCCCGTGGCCGGGATCCCCACGAGAACATGGAAAAGGCCTCACGGCACGCGCCGTGAGGCCTTTCTCGCGTTCCCGATTTCCAGTTCTCGATTTCAACCCTCTCCCATCTCCCCTGAAGCTCGCAAATCGAAGATCCGTCGATCGGTTTTCAATGATCCCGGTATTCGAGGAGCTGGAATCCGAACCACCCAAACGATCGAAGCGTATGGCAAGTGCGGAGTTGGTCTGTTTCGAAGCACCAACGGCATACCGCCGCACTCCTCAGCGTTGGGAGGTCGTCCATCCGGATGAAGCCGGAGGCCCGATCGAGCCCGGTCGGTCCGGGCGACCCAGTGGATGAAGTTGCCTCCCGACGACCCTGTCGGTTGGTGGAACGCATCGAGAACTCGGGGGTTTGAAGCCGCTTGCATCGGCTGAACGACACATGAAGGCACAACGTCACACCAACGCCCTAATCGGTCGCGACTCCCCTCTAGACAGGGTGAGGTCAAGGGCCCGCACCGCGGTGAGTTCCACCACCGGCCGCAAGTCCAAAGGCCTGGGGACCCGCTCCAGCCGAGCCTCCCGTGGCAAGGAGATAAGGCCTCTCTCCCGCCGAGAGGAGAGGACCCTGACCGAGGTACTCGCCAAGGTCATCGACTACATCGACTCCGATGTTTTCCGCGAAGCCAACGCCGAAGGACACATCTACGGTCTCGACGATGTGGAGCGACCCGACGTCTCCTGGTACCGCCCTCTGATGGAGGACCTCATCCCCCGAAGAGGAAGGATCGAGACGCCTCGGCAGGGCAAGTCGGTCCTCCTCAGCGCGGCTCAGGAACGAATCCTCTTTCTGAAGTTCAACTACGCCCGGTTCCGAATGCGTGAGATTCAGATTGAGATGGACGGCCGACGTCCGGACCTCGATTCCGCCCGCGAGATTCTCCGATGGCACGCCATCGCGGAAGGCTTTCGCGAACAGATCGCCGAAACCAACCTCGCCCTGGTGCTGGCCATGGCCAAGCGGGTGAGGATCATGGACGGCGAGTTCGCCGATCTGGTGAGCGAAGGGAACATGGCCCTGATGCGTTCGGTCGACAAGTTCGACTGCGGAAGAGGATTCAAGTTCTCGACCTACGCCTGCCGAGCCATCCTCAAGGCCTTCAGTCGGCACGGCATGAAGAGCACGAAGCACCGGCAGCGGTTCCCAACCGACTTCGACCCGGACTTCGAGAAGTCCGACTTCCTCGAGAAACGACGAGCGGAACAGGTGGCGGATTCCGCCGAGGAGGTCCGTCACATCATGAACAACAACCACGCCGACCTCTCCTCGGTCGAGCGAACCGTCATCCTCCATCGTTTCGGAATCGGCACGACTCCTCAGTCACCGCCGCTGACTCTGGAACAGGTCGGTCAGATGATCGGCGTGACCAAGGAACGTGTTCGTCAGATCCAGAACAAGGCGCTCGCGAAACTGCGTTCCGTCATCGAAAGCGGATCGAACCTCAGCGGCGGCCACCTGCCCGCGAACTGATCGGACCATCCCATCTGAACCGAAGCACCGGCTTCGGACCCCACCCTCCGGCCTCCCGGGGGGTGGTCACGTTGATCTCATCGAGGACGTGGCGAGAGTGGGGACCGCGATCGCGGTCACCGCGAGGTGAGCGGCACCAAATGCCGCGAAGATCATCCCATACGCCGAAGTGGCCGCTCCGGAAGTCTCCGGTTCCACCAGGGTCGCGACCAGGATGCCGGCCACCGAGACCCCCAAGAGGAAGCCGATGTCCCCTGCGGCCCTGAATCCCCCCATCCCGACCAGCCCCCCGTGCAGATGATCGAGCAACGAAAGCGAGGTCGGAAGCAGAACCGCTCCCCCGATCCCCATGACGATCATCACCGCGCCGAGCAATGGCAGGACGCCTGCGACCTGAGGAAGCACCACGATGCCGAGTCCGAAGGCCAGGGATCCGAAGAGACGAACCCGCAACGCTCCGTAACGATCCGCGATCAGACCCGCAGGCAGGGCACCCAAGCCCATCATCAACAAGACCGATCCCACCAGACCACCTCGAATCGCGGGCTCCAGTCCCACTGCGGAAGCGAGGAAGAGCCCCAGGGTCCCGGTGAGCAGCCCCCCGGCCGCCCGGTCACTTGCCGCGATCATCAGGAGTGGCCAGAGCGGGGCCCGGGACTTCTTCACGATCGCCTCGTTCGGAGCATCGGGGACGATGCTGATCCCCTTCAATCGCCGCAGGGGTTCTCGCCAGAGGACGGCGAGAATCGCAGCCAGCAGACAGGCCCCCCCGCCCACGAGAAACACCGACGCCTCCACCCCGGAGGTCGCCTCCTCGAGCCGCGCGATCTGCCCCCCGAGAATCGCCCCTCCGCCCAGAGCGATCGAAAGCAGGGCCGCGGCAAGCCCGTAGCGCAGACCGGATGCCTGCCGGCCGCCGGCCCGACCGACGAGATCGAAGATGACGGCGAAGACGATCACATCGGCGACCCCCTCCATGGCACGAAGCACGATGGTGGGCCCGAAACCGATCGGGAGCCACATCGCCCCGAGAAGGGCGGCATCCACCGCCGCGGCGACCGAGACCGCCACCACCGGCCGGCCTCGGGCGGCCGCCCACCCGAGGATCGGGATCGCACAGAGCCCTCCGATGAGATTCACCGCCAGGAACGCGTGGGCGATCCCCGGTCCCACGTCGTACCGCTCCACGAGGATCTCCTCGAGAATCGGGACGACCATCGCATCAGGCAGGGCCGTGAGCACGAGGAGAATGGAGACCATCACAAACACGCGGAAACTGCGACCGATCGCAGGCCTGCCCTGTGGTGGGTTTGAATCACCATCGAACCGGGTTTCTGATGGAGTTGCATTCACGATTCGGTTCGAGGCGTCGGAGTGTGGACGGACGGGTCGAGCATACCGCCGAAGGCAGGACCAGCCTGACGACGGAAGATAGACTGCCGGGATCGACCCGATCCCGGTTCACGCATGGTTTCCAGCTGGAGTCCCCATCGAATGGTTGACAAGGTCTATGAGAACGCCACCTCCGCCATCCACGGCCTGGTCGAGGACGGAATGATCGTCGCGGTCGGCGGATTCGGACTGTGTGGCATTCCGGAGCATCTGATCACGGCATTGCGCGATACCGGAGCGAAGGATCTGGTGGCGGTCAGCAACAATGCCGGCGTGGATGACTGGGGGCTCGGACTCCTGCTTCAGACCCGGCAGATCCGGAAGATGGTTTCGAGCTACGTGGGTGAAAATGCGGAATTCGAACGCCAGTTCATGGCCGGAGAGCTTGAAGTCGAATTCAATCCTCAGGGAACGCTCGCCGAGCGGATGCGGGCCGGTGGGGCTGGAATCCCTGCTTTCTACACACGAACCGGGGTTGGAACCCAGGTGGCGGAAGGAAAGGAAACCAGGGAATTCGATGGCGAAACCTACGTGATGGAGCGTGGAATCCGGACTGACCTCTCCCTGGTGAAGGCTTGGAAGGCGGACCGCAGCGGGAACCTCGTCTTCCGCAAGACGGCCCGCAACTTCAATCCCATGGTCGCGACCTGTGGCCGCCAGACCGTTGTCGAGGTGGAGGAGTTGGTCGAAATCGGTGATCTCGACCCCGAAAACATCCATACCCCCGGGATCTTCGTGGATCGGATCGTGGTCACAACGTCCGAGAAGCGGATCGAGCAGCGAACGATCCGAGAGGGCTGATCAGAGTCCGGTCCAACCCGGATGATCCCCCGAAGCCTCCAATTCAGACCCCGTCCATGAGAATCCGACGAGTCCGGACGGCCCCGGTGTTTTGCTGCCATATTCTTTCTCCTCCTGCGTTTACATCCCGGATCCAGCCCCGTGCGGGAGGTTGGATCGTGATTTTGCAGCCCGCACACCGGATTGGATCGCTGATCCATCCCGGCATGAGACACGGAGGATTGCATCGCCATGGGTCATCATCGAACCACCCTCGCCCTGATCATCGTCCTGCTGGCCCCCCTGCTCGGCGTTTCGCAAGCCCGGGCCCAGTTCGGTTCCGCGGGTTTCGCGGATGCCTTCCGCCCCGAGTTCCTGGATCGCGACATGCCGCTCTTCGTCGAGCAGCTGCAGATCGAGGACTGGCAGCGACCCATCATCGAAGTCCTTCTCCAGGACTATGCGATGGCCTTCGAGATCGGGGTCGAGCAGGTCAAGGAGCAGATGAGGGAGCACGCTGCGAACATCGGCAACGCCAGTCGCAACGAGGACGCCATGAAGCTCATCCTCGAACCGATCGCCGACTGGGACCGCCAGCGCCGGGTGCTTCGTGCCGACTTCATGCTGAACATCAAGGCCCAGCTCTCATCCGATCAGATGAGCCGATGGCCTCGATTCGAGCGGAGCCTTCGACGTGAGAAGGAACTCCCCAAGGGGGAACTGAGTGGTGAATCCGTGGATCTCTACACGATCTTCCGGTCGCTCCGCATGCCTTACGAAGCCGAGGAACAGGTCGATGCCCTCATGGTGCAGTACGAACTGGAACTCGATCAGGTGCTCGAGGCTCGAGGCCGACGCATGGATTCCCTTCAGGACGAGATGAAGGATGCGATGACCACCATGGACTTCGACAAGGGACTCGATGCCACCGAGAAGATCATGGATTCCCGCGTCGCGGTCCGCAGGGTCCAGGATGCCTGGATCGATCGCATCTCCGCCCAGCTTCCCGCGGATTTCGCGGAGACCTTCCGGCGCAACGCCCTGGAACGTGGCTATCCCAAGGCCTTCAGGCCGACCGCGATCCCCAGGCTCCTCGAGTCGGTCCGAACCCTTCCCGATCTCAGCGACCAGCAGATCCAGGCCTTGAACGACATCGAGGCGAGGTTCAATGTCTCGCTCGCGGAGATCGAGGCGCTTATCGTGAGCAAGACCCGCGAAATCCAACCCGGCGAGGCCCGTCGTCGCGTGGAACGCCTCATCGCCCGTCGCAACGGCGAGCGGATCGATCGTGAACCGAGCGAAGTCGACAAGGTCGTCGCCCGGAAGAACGATCTGGTCGACAAGACCCGTCGGGAGATCCTCGCGATCCTGACTCCGGAACAGACCGGCACGCTTCCCGGCCAGTCCACGCCCCGCCCCAACGGCGGCTCGGCCCGAGACGCGGAAGGCGGATCCGGCGTCGGTGGCGGTGGTGGCCGGACCAACAACTACGACCGGAAGCCTCCCAGGTTCTCACCTGCGAACGCCGGGGAAACCGGCGACGAGAGTGCTCCGAAGCGAATCGACCGCACCAACAAGAATGGTCGGAATCCGAACAAGGGCTCGCGTCGCGACGCCCCCGAAGACAACTGAACGAATCACCGCATCCCCTAGAGAGGGAATCTTTCCGTGAGCGAACACATCTCCGAGGACACCACCTTCGACTCCAGCCCCGGCTTTGCCGGAGCCGACGTCGATTCCGAGGAGATCCGCCTCGACGATCCGACCGCCGGCAACAATCAGGAACAGATCAATGCAACCAGGCTGCGGATGCTCGGAATCGAGATCGCAGACCGCATGCCGGAAGCCGACACCGGTGCGGCGGAGCTTCTTCCCCCTGAAGTCGCGGTGCGGCTCCGGGTCGTGCCCATCGAGGATGACGGCTCGACCGTGAGGATCGCGATGCTCGATCCCCTCGATACCGAAGCGGTCGACGAGGTGGCCACACGGACCGGCAGACAGGTCGATCGCATCGGCCTTGAACCCTCGATCTTCGCGGAGCTCATGAAGTCGTCCTATGGCACCACCGCGGCCCGGATGGCGGAGAGCCTCGCCGCCGAGGACGGCCTCACCGGTGACCAGGAGCACAACCTGGATGCGATCGAGGCCGACGACGTCCACCAGATGGCCGAACAGCCCTCGCTGATCAACCTGGTGAACCTCATCCTGCTCGAGGCCATCCAGTCCAGAACCAGTGACGTGCATGTCGAACCATTCGAAGACGAACTGAAGGTCAAGTACCGGATCGATGGCGTGCTCAGCGAGCAGCCCTCCCCCCCCAAGCATCTTCAGCCCGCCCTGGTCGGCCGCATCAAGATCATGGCGCACATGAACATCGCCGAGCGGTACGTGCCCCAGGACGGGCACATCACCCTGCGATTCGAAGGCCGCAAGGTCGACATCCGCGTCTCGACCGTACCCACGCTGTACGGCGAGTCGGTGGTGATGCGAATCCTCGACAAGTCGTCACTGCCGCTCGACCTCAAGAGCCTGGGCATGGCCAAGGACGATCGAGACACGATGGACCGTCTGATCTCCAAGCCCCACGGTCTCGTGCTGGTCACCGGCCCTACGGGATCGGGAAAGACCACGACGCTCTACGCCTCGCTGAGCAAGCTCTACGATCCTCGCAAGAAGATCATCACGATCGAGGATCCGGTCGAATACGAACTCTCGGGCATCAACCAAATTCCCGTGAATCCGAAACGCGGACTGACCTTTGCATCGGGGCTTCGCTCGATCCTTCGACAGGATCCCGACGTGATCTTCGTCGGCGAGATCCGGGACAATGAGACGGTCGACATCGTGATTCGCTCGGCCCTCACCGGCCACCTCGTGTTTTCCACTCTTCACACCAACGATTCGATCTCGTCGGTGGGGCGGATGATCGACATGGGCGCTGAACCTTATCTCGTGGCCTCGGTGATCGAAGGCATCCTCGCCCAGCGGCTGGGGCGCAGGATCTGCGAGCACTGCTCCGAGAACCGGGCGATGGACGAGGACACCCGCCGGCGCCTGGCCCCCGACGAGGTGGAACGTTTCGAGGGTCGAATGACGGTCGGGGTTGGCTGTGAGAAGTGCAGCAACACCGGATTCCGAGGCCGCCTCGGTTTCTACGAACTGATCCGAGTGGGTCCCACGCTTCGAACCGGGATATCCGAGGGTGCCTCCACCATCGAACTCCGAGGCATGCTCGGAGACGACTTCGTAACGATGCGGGAGGATGGCATTCGCAAGGCGATCGAGGGACTGACCACTCCCGAGGAAGTCATGCGTGCGACCCAGGACGTGGACGACTTCGGAGGCTGATCAAGAATGCGTTCCTTCGCCTATCAAGCTCTCGATGGTGACGGCCGGTCCGTCACGGGAACAGTCATGGCTGCTAGCCGGGACGCGGCCATGGCCGCGGTGCGGAAGCTCGGCCGTACTCCGACCGAGATCGTCGAGTCCGGTGGAGAGGATGCCGCTTCCGAGTCCCGTCCCACGATCCCGGCCGCCGAGGTCGCCGCCCTGATGAGGGAACTGGCGACCGGGATCGAAGCAGGGCTGCCTCTCATGCAGAGCCTGGTCACGGTTCGCCGCCAGTCGACCAGCCAGAAGCAGGCCGTGATCCTCGACTTCCTCATCGAGAAGGTCGAAGCCGGACGTCCTCTGCACGAGGCGTGTCGCGAGTATGGAGAACCGTTCGACGACATGATCGTGGGCATGATCCGGGCCGCCGATGCATCCGGAAGGATGCATGAGGTCCTTCACCAGCTCGCCGACCTCCTGGAAAGAAGCCTTGAACTCCGACGGGAACTGGTCGGAGCGACCATCTATCCCATGATCGTGCTGCTGATCATGGGCATCTCCGTCGCGATCTTCGTCACGATCCTCCTCCCCCGACTCATGGTCCCCCTCCAGCAGCAAGGCGTGGAACTTCCCTGGCCCACGAGCGTGCTGCTGGGCATCGCGGACTTCCTCGGCGCCTGGTGGTGGGCGATCCTGGCCCTCGCCGTCGGCGGAGCACTGGCCTGGAAGACGTGGTCTCGAATTCCGGCGAACCGGCGAATCGTGGATGGAATCCTGCTGCGGATTCCGGTGCTCGGCAACCTGCTCCGGGACATCGCTGTGGCCAGGTTCACCCGGACTCTCGGAACCCTCAGTTCCGCAGGAGTCCCGATCCTCACCGCCCTCTTGATCGTCAGGGACACCCTCGGCAACACGGTCATGATGGATGCGATCGACGAAGTGCGTGAACGGGTCACGACCGGCGGCTCACTCGCCACCCCCCTCGAACGGTGTGGTCACTTTCCCCCGCTGCTGGTTCAGATCGTGAACATCGGCGAACGATCCGGCCGGTTGGAGGGCATGCTCCTCCATGCGGCCTCCGCATTCGACAGACAGGTCAACAACAGCCTCAAGGTCTTCACCAAGGCCCTTCCCCCCCTCCTGCTCGTGATCATGGCCGCGATCGCCGCCTTCGTGCTCTCCGCGATCCTCCTGCCATTGCTCGAAATGCAGGAGGCGATCTCCAACACCCGATGAACACCGTGGCATTCCTCGCCACGAACCCTCCAGGAAAGATCCATGAACCATCAAATCCGCACCCGACGCCTGCATCCTCGCCGTGGCTTCAGCCTGCTCGAGGTCATCATCGCGGTCAGCATCATCGCCCTTCTCGCGACGCTCGTCGTCCCGAGACTCACCAAGTTCCTTTCCGGTGCGAATGAGAACAAGGCGGTCGCAGAGGTGAACAGCCTCGCCAACACCGTCAAGCTGTACATGGCCAGCGAGACCA
>MDTG01194229.1_pt1 | contig 11132 bp, 9 predicted proteins | sample 811421 | NCBI WGS metagenome assembly MDTG01 (sample SAMN05326645, study PRJNA326480) | marine metagenome | isolation source: seawater | place: Pacific Ocean: South East | collected 2011
ATATTTGCAACGCAAGTTGCTCCTTTTTTTGATGAGGTATCAATTGAGACGTTTCAAGCTTTCGAATCTGCGGCTTATAAAAGAAACATAGAGTAGAAGGGACTTTTACGCTTTGAGGAATCCTTAATTTAGGTAGTCTTTTGAATTTTTAAGCAGGTGAGCGGGTCCATGAGCGAGATTGATAGCTGCATTTTTCCCGAACAGCAACTCTTTTTGACGTCCGAAGTTTTCTCTGTTTTTCGCAAGATTCGCTAATTCTTCGGCCTTTTTTTGAGCCTCTTTAGGTAGTTTTTCTAAAGAACTTATCCCCTGAACAATGCCTGCATTAAGGGCATCAGATCCGGTCCATCGTCTAGATAATTGCACGGTCTCAAAAAAAGTATTAGCAGGAAGTTTGTGCTTGAACAAGGCAAGTTCAGGTCTAGGGATTGGCAAACCAAGTTGTATTTCATTAGCGCAAAGAAACCCTCTATCTTCTCTCATTATCCTAACATCATGTGAAAGTGCAAACATAAAGCCTGCACCAAAAGCATGTCCATTGATGGCACAAACTGTTGGTATTGGTAATGTAATCATTCTTCCCATTAAATACATGAACTCTTCTCCAAATACTTCTCTATCTCCACCACTGAGATTATTATCTGGAGCCTGCATCCACTCAAGATCCAGACCGTTGGAAAAAAACTTTGGACTATTAGAAGAAGTTACTAGAGCCCCAGGCCCTTGGTCATTTTCAATTTCATCTAAGGCCTCAGAAATTTCTCTTACGAATGCAGTATTCCAACGATTCTCAATAGCATCCATAGTTAAAAAATAAATAGTTTCTTTCTTTTCTAATTTGATCATGGCAAGTTTTTAAACAAAACCTATACTGTAAAATACTACATATAAAAAATGTAAAAAAAAGGGAATTTGTAAATAAATTTAGACAGGATTTTTTAAGAATGATTATCTTTATATTAAATTAAGAAATTCCGGTGTTAAAATCACGATCAATTAAATTTTATTTAAACTTTTTATGAATTATCCTGAAGAAAAAGATGTAAGAATTATCGAAGACAACGAAATCACATTATCCGATTTGGTTTCAGTATTGCTAAAGAAGAAGTTATTTATATTATCTTTATCTTTGATCTCGACATTTGTAGGAATAAGTTTTTCTTTTTTTGTGCCCGACACGTATAAATCTACAGCCCTTTTGACACCAGCTCAACAAAGTTCTGGTGGAATTTCTAGCCAATTTTCCTCTATTGCAAGTTTTGCAGGCATCTCATTACCATCTGAAGGAGGAAACAAGACTATTGAGGCTCTTGAAAGAATTAAGTCTTATGACTTTTTCTCTCAAATTTTGTCTAAGGAGCTAAGAATTGAAGATTTGATGGCTGTCGATTCATGGGATCCGGAAACAAATACTATTTTATATGATCCTGATCTTTATGACTCTGCAACAAACGAATGGGTGAGGGATGTCAGTTATCCTCAAACTGTAACACCGTCCCTTCAAGAAGCTTACCTGTACTACAGGGAATTGCTCTCTATTTCAGAAAATAAGGAAGATGGACTGATCACTCTTTCAATAACACACGAATCTCCATTCTTTGCCCGAGACTTAAATGCCACCATTATCTCAATGATTAACAAAAGTATGAGAGATTATGATAAAAAGGTTACAGTCAATTCTATAAATTTCTTAGAAAACCAAATCCAACTTACAAAGAAGGTAGGGGTTTTGGATTCTCTTGCTGCAGTGCAGCAGGAACAAATAAAATCATTAACATTAATTGAGTCTAACGCAGACTACATTTTTAAAATCATTGATCCCCCAATCTCACCAGAGGAAAAAGACGGCCCTTTAAGGCCTCTAATTGCTTTGATGTCATTACTCTTAGGAATTCTCTTGAGTGTTTTTTATATTTTGATTAAACACTATAATAAGTGATCAAGTAATAAAGAGTAAAATTCACAAATAATTCGGGCAATTCAATTTAATTATTAAACTCTTTTGATCAGTGGGAACTTCTTAAAAAGTGGAGAAAAATGTGAAAAAAGTATATGTGGGAATGAGTGCTGATTTAATTCACCCGGGTCATTTAAATATTATAAAAGTTGCATCTAATCTAGGACAATTGACGGTAGGAGTACTCACTGATAAAGCCATAGCTAGCTATAAAAGATTACCGTATATGGACTTTGATATGAGAGCAGAGATTGTTGAAAATATAAAAAATGTTTACCAAGTCATCCCACAAAATACCTTGGACTATACGGAAAATCTCAGAATCCTTAGACCTGATTTTGTGGTTCATGGTGACGATTGGAAGGAAGGAGTTCAAACGCAAACACGACAAAAAGTAATAGATACCCTAGAAGAGTGGGGAGGCGAATTGATTGAAGTGCCATACACAGAGGGCATCTCCTCTACAGCACTTAATGGCGCAATTAAGGAATTAGGAACTACTCCCCAGATAAGACTCTCTTCCTTGAGGCGTCTTTTAAAAGCTAAACCACTGTTGCGATTTTTAGATATCCATAATGCACTAAGCGGTTTGATTGTTGAAAATGCAAATTTCAGTTCAGGTGGACATAATATACAGTTTGATGGCATGTGGGGAAGTAGTCTCACTGATTCTACTGCAAAAGGAAAGCCAGATATTGAAGCGGTAGATGTGAGTTCAAGAATGTCAACTCTCAGTGAAATACTTGAAGTGACGACAAAACCAATCATTTATGATGCTGATACTGGAGGACAAATTGAACACTTTAAGTTTACTGTTAGAACGTTAGAGAGATTAGGAGTTTCTGCCGCAATTATTGAGGATAAGACAGGTCTTAAAAAGAACTCTCTCTTTGGCAATGAGGTCCCGCAAACACAAGACACTATTAAAAATTTTTCTGATAAAATTTCTGCAGGTAAGGCCTCACAAGTCACGGACGATTTTATGATAATCGCAAGAATTGAAAGTTTGATTCTCGAGGCTGGAATGGAAGATGCTGTCAGTCGTGCTGAAGCCTATTTGAAAGCTGGAGCTGATGGCATAATGATTCACAGTCGAAAGAAAGAACCTGAAGAGATCTTCGAATTTTGCAAGATTTATTCTGAATTCGGAAGTGAAAAGCCTCTTGTAGTTGTTCCCTCAAGTTTTAATTCAGTCAAAGAAGATGAATTGCAACAAATGGGAGTCAACATTGTCATTTATGCAAACCAATTATTGAGGAGCGCCTTTCCCGCAATGCTTAAAACAGCAGAAACAATTCTTCAGCACGGCAGGTCATTGGAATGTGACCAAAATATGCTGTCAATTAAAGAAATCTTAGAACTAATTCCGGGTACAAAATAGTGGTAAATGTAAAGGAATTTTTCGATACTCTAAATGAAGAAGGGGTGAGAAATTTCTCAGGAGTCCCAGACTCCTTATTAAAAAGCGTATGTGCTTATATTTCAGATAATACTGAAAAATCAAAACACCTAATTACCGCAAATGAAGGATCGGCAATTGCGTTGGCCGTAGGTCAGTATATTTCCTCTGGGAAACCTTCGCTTGTGTATTTACAAAATTCTGGAATGGGTAATGCTATCAATCCTTTATTGTCCCTAGCAGATCCAGAAGTGTACGGCATTCCTATGGTCATTTTAATAGGTTGGCGAGGTGAGCCCGGAGTTAAAGACGAACCTCAACATACGAAACAAGGTGCTGTGATGAAAGAACTTCTTGAAGTTTGCTCATTACCAACGGAAATTATAGATTCTCAGACTGAGAACATAAAAGAAATCTTAAAAGATTTAATAAAAAAATCTATAAAGAGAAGTCAGCCTGTTGTTCTATTAGCTAAAAAGGGCACCTTCGAAGACTATACTTTGAGAAATACAAACAGAGATATAGCTAATATTTCAAGAGAAAAAATAATTGAAAGCATAGTTGATTCATCTGATGCTAATGATGTATTTGTCTCTACAACTGGTATGGCTTCTAGAGAACTCTTTGAAATACGTGAGCAAAAAAGACAATCTCATGATAGAGACTTCCTCACAGTTGGGTCTATGGGACACGCATGTATGATAGCTCTTGGAATAGCTCAAAATACTTCAAAGCAAGTAGTATGTATAGATGGAGATGGGTCTTCGATAATGCATTTAGGAAACTTAACTTCTATTGGTCAATCCAACCAAAAGAATTTAATTCATATTGTAATTAATAATGCTGCTCATGATTCGGTCGGAGGCCAACCCACTATCGCTGACGAAATCAATCTACCAAACATAGCCAGATCTTGCGGATATAATTTGATTTATAGCATAAATAAAATCGAAGATTTAAAAGAAGTAATTTCATTAATGAAGAGTAGACCAGGACCGCATTTTTTTGAAATCAAAGCATGTAAAGGTTCAAGAAAAGATTTAGGTAGGCCTACTTCAACTCCTTTAGAAAACAAGGTCTCCATTATGCAGAGTCTCAAGTCTTAGATGGATTTCTATAATCCTGTGGAGATAAAATTTGGCTCTGGGAAGAGGTTGCAGCTCTTTGATTCCTGCAAAAAAAATAATGTATTGGTCATATGCACATTAACCGCTTTTGATCGACTCAAGGAAGATATTTCATTAGCGAAAATATTTACTAATGAAAATTTTTCTTTTGAACATGGCTTTTCGAGCAATCCTTCCTTAGTTGACATCAAGAATATTAGTCACAAATTTCACCAATCTAATATTAATCAGATTATTGGAATTGGTGGAGGCAGCTCAATGGACGTTGCTAAGATTTTATGCGCTTCTATTCCCGCTCTTAATAAAGGATATGACATAACGGATTTGCTTGAAGATCCATCCATCATAGAGGGATTAAATGTATTGCAATGTATCCATGTTCCTACAACTGCAGGAACGGGGAGTGAAGTAACTTCATTTGCAACTATATGGGACTATGAGGCAAAAAAAAAGAATTCTCTAAGCCATTCATCTCTTTATGCAAAATCTGCAATAATTGATCCCGATCTTTTAATCACTACTCCATTTTCTATTTCCTTATCAACAGGCCTTGATGCCATGAACCAAGCATTTGAATCTATATGGAATAAGAATGCTTCCCTCAAAAGCCTTGAGTACGCAGAAAAAGCAGCAAGTCTCTCACTTGAATGGCTTCCAAAAATACATAACATCAATGAGGATAAGTCCGTAAGAGAAGGTCTTTTCAATGCTAGCCTGATGGCAGGAATGGCAATAAGCAATACAAGAACTTCAATCTGTCACTCCATATCTTATCCATTGACCATAGAATTAGGCATACCGCACGGCCTTGCCTGTGCTTTTTCTATGAAAGCTGTGTCTGAGTTCAATTTAGTCCACATAACAGAAAGTTTAAAAAAAATTGAATCAACCTTCGGTAGAGACCCATTGGAAGCTGTTGACGAAATATTCGATGTCTTAGAAGTTGAGAACGAAATTAATCTTTATATCGATGATCAAATTCAAGTTCTTAATTTAATACCGGAGATGAAATCAGAGGGAAGATTTGAGAATAATATAAGAGACTGTTCTTCTGAAGACCTTGAGTCGATAATAATCAAAAGTTTGCAAAATCTTCGAAATGCAAGGGGCAATACTTGAGTATGCTTTCATTTTGAATTTTAGAACTAATTAACAGTATTTATAGAATGAATAATATTTTTAAAAAAGTTGAAATGCATAGATCGACTGCACAAAAGGGGCTAGAGCATGACGAGTTTTTTTGTTATTTTCTATTAAGGCCTTTTTCTCTTTATTTCAGTTATTTTTTATATACATTTACTTCTATATCAGCAAATACCATTACATACGTAATGTTCGTTGCATCTTTTTTGTTACCTATCTTAGTTTACATCTTGGCTGATGAATTATTTTATATTTATCTCTCTTTTTCTTATTTCCTAGTTCTTTTCTTAGATCAACTTGATGGTGAGGTTGCGAGGCTTAGAAAAGTATTTAGTAAAAAGGGTTACTTTTTAGATTTAAGTTTATGGTTTACATTGTCTATATTTAATGTCGCTCTATTTGTTTATTTAGAGCAAACTCAAGTTATTAGTTCAACATTTTTATGGTCGCTTATCTCATTAGAGTTTGTTTTTTTGTACTTATCAGTTTTTGACTATTTGTGCTCAGAGACATTAGTAAATTTATTCGATTTGAAATCTGATTCTTTTAAAAATCCTTCTGAAAGGCGAGATAAATTTTTAACTAGATTTTTAAAAATATTGCCTCAGAAGAATATGTTATTTTTATCGATCCCTTTCTATTTCTTTCTTGAGCAAATCAATTCAATTTATTTTCTCCTTCATTTGTACACAGTGTTCATGGCTTATACTGTAGCGTCGTTTTTGAAATTAAGATCTTTACTACGTTTCTTTGATGACCTCTAAAATAATACCTATTTTTTTCGGTGTCTTAACGAGATTATTTCAGAACCTTATAATTTATGTGCTTCTGGCGCGAATTTTTGAACCTGAGGAATTTGCATTTCTTGCTCTGGTGTTTTCCTTGGTCTTAATGTTCGCAAATATGCTTGATTTCGGCTTGAGATTGAGAATTGGAGTAGAGTTTTCAAAAATATCAAATGATTTTGGTAAATTTATCTCCATTTGGCTGACGGTAAAGTTAATAGGTTTTTTTGTCTTTTTGATAGTTTTATGCAGCTATATCTTTTATTTAGTTGATAGCCCCTCGGAGGGCTTATATTTTATATTAGCTTTGGTAAGTGGGCTGTTGCTAACGATAGCATATTTTTTTGCTTACTTCTTAAGCGCAGATGAACACTATGTTCCAGAGATACTACTGAATATTCTTTTACTTATTGGCTCTTTAGTTGCATTTATCTTAATGGTTGCAACTGAAAATTCTATTTGGTTCATCTTGTTGCTCTTATTTACAAATATAATGTGCCTAGCACTTTCTTATTATCTCTTTGTAAAGAAGTTTGGTAATTTTAAATTTTCGTTGAGACAACTAAGTAAGGAAAGTTTTTTTCAAGAACTAAGGGAAGGCATGCCATATGCTCTTCATTTATTTTTTACAATCTTTAATGGCTATTTTGATGTGGTGATGATCGAATTGTTATCAGATAGACTTGTATTGGCTGATTACCAAATTCTGACTCGAATAATTATGGGACTTACATTACCTCTGGTAGTTTTAACAATTTTCTTACCACCGAGATTAAGAAAACACAAAATGCCTATAAGATTTGGAAAACTAATAAATAAATTGTTGATCTTACTCTTTGTATTTGTTTCTTTCTTCTATTATGTTTTGGATTCGGATTTAATTTCTTTAATATTTGGTGATTCTTATTTGCATTTATCTAAATTTACTTGGTTCGTGATCTTCATATTAGGTATGAAATATTTACAAATAGTTCCTGGCACATTTATAACCTTTTACGTAAGTCAAATGACTCGGGCAATATCTCTGATAATCACTTCTGTATTTATGGTGATTGGATTTATCATATTAGTTCCCATTTACAATATTGAAGGAGGCTTGATTGCACTGGCCACGTCAAATCTAATTCTACTTTTTTTGTATTGGTATCATCAGAGAAATGTAAAGGAGAAAGTTTGATGACTTCTAGTGTTCTCTCAGTCAGCCAAGAAGGCCTGCAAAGAGATAAAAGAACTAGGCTCTACAACTTTAGTCTTAAGGAGTTAACATTAGGAGTTGCTCTCGGTACTGGAACTCTTACAACGCTAAGGTTTGGCTTTATTGGTATTTCTGAGGCCCTTTTTGCTTTTTTCATACTTCTAAATACACCGTTGTTGCTTAATAAGGAGATTTATTCTTTTAAAGGCTGGAATGCGTTAGGTCTTTTTTATATCTTTTTTACTATCTTTTTTATTCTCCCCGTTACTAGCTTTGCTGTTTTTTTTATAACGGGCTTACAAGGAAGCTCTCCTGTTTATGTATTTGGCTATTGGTTAGGTGCTTTAACTTTTTTGGCAATTTATATTCTCTTACAAAATAATCTCATATCTATTAATAGAGTTGTTTTTCTGGCAGCTGTTGTTTTTCTATCAGTTAATTTGATTGCATTTTTTACCGTTCATTCGCCCTCTAATATTAGATTTTTGGGCTTTGCAGAAAACCCTAATCAAATTCTTTATCAAGGCACATCGATTGCACTACTCTTAGGAATTTTTTTAAAAGGTTTTAAAAGAACATTATTAATAGCTGGTTGTATTTATTTCTTGCTTCTTTCAAAAAGTGATGCAGCCCTTTTATTCTTTGCAGTGTCTGTTCTTTCTTATTTATTTTTGAGGGTATTTAATATTCCAAAATTTTCTACTTCCTTAAAAATATTTATTAGTTTTATCTTTCTTTTTGGATTCCTGATAATTTTTTACATTCTTTTCTCTGAACTCATTAATAATTTATTCCAAATTATTTACGAAGCTGATGAAGGTTTTACTAGGTTGAGTCTTTTCTATAATGCGATTGTGGTTTCTCTTGATTATCCTTTATTTGGTCTAGGTGCAGGATCTTTTTCTGGACATCTGGGTCCTTATTTTGACAGGGAAGCTCACAATACATTTTTAGATTTTTCAATGCAGTTTGGCATTTTATTTTCTGCTTTCGTTTACTTTATTTTAATAAAAGCTTCGATTCAATTACTTTCAGAAAGATACTTTTTCCCCACTTCCTTGCTTTTTGCTTATCTTGTATGCACACAAGTACATTTTTTTGGGAGACATATAATTTTTTGGTTAATACTCGCCATAATGTTTCTCATGACTAACAAAAATCAAAAATTTGGAAGGTATATTTAAATGTGCGGCTTTGTTGGTTTCACTAATACTTCTCCCGATTCGAAAAATATACTTTCTGAGATGACAAGTAAGCTCTCCCATCGAGGTCCTGATAGTTCCGGCCTCTGGGTCTCTAATTCTGATCTGATATCACTTGGGCATACTCGCTTGTCTATTCAGGATCTGAGTCAGGCTGGTCATCAGCCTATGATTTCTGAATGCCAACGATATGTCCTAGCTTACAATGGAGAAATTTATAACCATCTAGAACTTCGAAAGGAACTAATTAATTTAGGACATAATGTTGTTTGGAAAGGACACTCTGATACAGAGACATTGCTTGTTTGTCTATCAATTTTAGGAAAGGAAAAGACCCTAGAACTTTTAGTCGGAATGTTCTCTTTTGCTTTTTTTGATCGCCATAATAAAACCTTGCTCTTAGCTAGAGATCGTTTTGGAGAGAAACCACTCTATTGGGGCTGGTCAAACAATATTCTGCTTTTTGGATCGGAGTTGAAAGCGATCAAGGCTCACCCTGGTTTTATTCCAAAAATAGATCGTACTGCGCTGAGCTTATATTTAAGATATTGTTATGTTCCGTCTCCTCTCAGTATTTATGAAGGTATATTCAAATTACTTCCTGGACATTTTATTGAGCTTCCTTTGGGAGAAGATATCAGAAATTTAAAAACACTAACTCCTTCACCCTACTGGTCTGTAGACAATGTAGTATCAAGTTCTCTAAAAAAACCTTTTCAAGGCAGCGCTCAAGAAGCTGTCAAGGAACTCGATACCATTCTTCGACAAACTATTTCAGGACAGTTGCTAGCCGATGTAGATGTAGGCGCCTTTTTAAGTGGAGGAATAGATAGCTCTCTTATAGTCTCTCTGATGCAAGCAGAATCTAAAAGTAAAGTTAAAACTTTTACAATTGGATTTAATGAAAAAGGCTTTAACGAAGCACATGAGGCAAAGAAAATAGCTAAACATATTGGAACAGATCATCATGAACTTTACGTATCAGCAACTGAAGCTCAAAAAATAGTTCCTAAACTGCCACAAATTTATTGCGAACCATTTGCGGATAGCTCTCAAATACCAACTTTTTTAGTAAGTGAGATGACAAAAAAATATGTAACTGTTGCTTTGAGCGGCGATGGTGGCGATGAACTTTTTGGAGGCTACAATAGATACTTATCTGTTGAAAATTTATGGAATTCCTCAAAAAAATATCCTAAATTCCTAAAATATCTTGGCGTAAACGGTTTAAGAATGTTTTCCCAAAGAAATTGGGATAACATATTTAATAATCTTAATATATTCTTACCTTCAAAATACAGACTTATAAATGCAGGAGAGAAGGCAAGAAAATTGTCCGAAGTTTTAATGCTTGAAAATGATCATGATTATTACAAACAGCTTACAAGTCATTGGATAAATTCTACAGATTTGGTAATTGACTCCGGTATTCACGAATTTTCTGAATATCCATGGCATCCCCTTGACTCTATGGAACACGCTATGATGTCTCTTGATGCTAAGACATATTTATCTGATGATATTTTAGCTAAAGTGGATAGGGCTGCCATGGCAAATAGTCTCGAAACAAGAGTTCCTATGTTAGACCAAAGAGTATTTGAATTTGCTTGGAAATTACCGCTGAATTTTAAAATTAATAAAGGACAAAGCAAATGGATTTTAAGACAACTTTTATATAACTACGTACCTAGGCACCTTATAGAAAGACCTAAGGCTGGCTTTGGTATACCATTGGCTGAGTGGCTTAGGGGGCCACTAAAAGAGTGGGCAGAGTCCCTTATTAATCCTCAAAGACTAAAAGAAGAGGGTTTTTTTCACCCTGAGGAAATATGGAAGAAATGGATTGAACATCAATCTGGTGACAAAAATTGGCAACATCATCTTTGGAATATATTGATGTTTCAAGCATGGTTAGAAGATAATTGAAAGGCACAAATACAATATGATAATCAATGAAAAGACAAAGATTGCTGTTATAGGCTTAGGCTATGTCGGATTACCTTTGGCAGTTGAGTTTGGCAAGAAATATACCACCTTTGGTTATGATATTAGTCCAAAGAGAATAGAAGATCTTAAGACTGGAAAAGATATAACTAAAGAGGTAAGTTCATCGGAAATAGGAGAAGCTTTAAATTTAAAGTTTGTTTCGCAGGTCGAAGAATTAGCCCTTGCAAATGTATATATAGTAACTGTTCCCACTCCGATAAATGAAAATAAGCAACCAAATCTTGATCCTTTAATCTCTGCAACTCATACTATATCGAGGTATCTTAATAAAGGCGATACAGTCATCTATGAATCCACAGTTTACCCTGGCGCTACTG
>MDTG01420910.1_pt1 | contig 11132 bp, 13 predicted proteins | sample 811421 | NCBI WGS metagenome assembly MDTG01 (sample SAMN05326645, study PRJNA326480) | marine metagenome | isolation source: seawater | place: Pacific Ocean: South East | collected 2011
AAACAGACTTACATTACTTGAATAGTAATCATAATTCTGCGAAGTTTATAATTAATGCGATAAAGAACAGGAACACAACAATTCTAAATGTTTCCAAAGAGATATTTAAAAAACAATCTAAATTTCTTGAAAGTGGAGAAATTGCAATGAAACCAATGACTTTAAAGGAAATTGCTGATACGTTACAAATTCACGAATCAACAGTTTCTCGAGCAACAAATGGCAAGTATGTTCAAACACCAAGAGGAGTTTTTGAATTAAAATATTTCTTCTCCTCTGAGCTCAGTACAGAGACAGGAAAAATGATTTCATCTAAAGTAATTATGAAAATGATTGACGATCTTATCAAAGATGAAGATAAAAATAAACCACTTAGCGACCAAAATATATCACAATACTTTTCTAAAAAAGGGATTGCTGTTGCAAGAAGAACAATTACTAAGTACAGAGAGAAACTCAAATTAGCTAACTCCACTGATAGAAAAAATAAATAAAATGATTAATATAAAGCTCGATGACTCGCACATATCAATAAATGATGATAGTAAAAGTAAGAAGAGCATCCTAGAAAAAACATCCTTGATATTAAGCAATTCATCTGGAATAAACAAAGATATCTTATTTAATAGTTTGTATGAAAGAGAGAAACTTGGATCTACTTCAGTGGGAAATGGAGTTGCTCTTCCACATGCCAGAGTAAATGGTATAGATATACCTTTTATATCGGTTGTAATATTGGAGGATCCTGTTGATTTTGATAATATCGACGATCTAGATGTTGATATTGTATTATGTCTGATCGTGCCTTCAGAAAAAACAGATAATCATCTTGAACTTTTAGCAAATCTCAGCGAAGTGCTTGATAAGTTATCTATAAGACGCATGCTTAGAGAAGCGCGCAACAGCGAGCAAATTATTAATTGCCTTAAATCTGAGAAATTAAAGTTTATTTAAAAAATGAATGTTGGAATACTAATTATTACTCATAGCGATATAGGAAAACAAATATTGCTTACAGCTACATCAATTTTCGGCGTGGCTCCATTTCGTGTAGAGATTCTCTCAGTAGATAATTTTGATCAACCAAATGATATGAAACAACTCGGTGAAAAGTATGTGAACTTCTTAGATAAAGGTTCTGGTGTGCTAGTTTTAACAGATATTGTTGGAACAACTCCTTCGAATATTGCTGCATCTATAAACCACTCAAAAATGAGAGTTGTCGCTGGTTTGAACCTTTCTATGATTTTGAATATTTTCAATTATCCTGATGAGTCTCTAGATAAACTTGCGAAAAAAGCTCTAGAGGGTGGTGTAGATGGTATTATGAAATTATAAATATGATCTCAAAAACACTCATAATTGTTAATGAATTAGGTCTACATGCAAGAGCTGCTGCTAAAGTTGTTGCATGTGCGAAGAAGTTTAAATCTAACATCATTCTTAGGAAGAAAGATAAAGATGCAGATGCAAAAAGTATTATGAAGATATTGATGCTATCTGCGTCGAAGGGGTCACATGTGGAAATAACCATTGATGGCAAAGACCAAAGAGAAGCGATGTGTTCTATAGCTGAGTTATTCGAAAAAGGTTTTGATGAGAACGTATGAGTATTATTATCAACGGTAGTGGTGTTTCTAAAGGGGTATGCATTGGCATGGCCATAGTAGTTAATAAAGATAATATTGATTATGCGCCTTCATTCATAAAAAAAAGTCAAATTAATAAAGAAATATCAAAATTTACTAATGCTCTAAGTAGCATAAAGAATGAATATAAAAAATCTAGAGACAAAGTAAAGGGGAATGAGACAATAATTAAACTAATGGAAACTCAACTTGCATTCATAGAAGATCAGGGTTTCAAAAGTAATATTATAAAAAAAATAGAGAATAACTTATTCACCGCTGGCTGGTCTGTATCATCTGAATATCAAACAATTAAAGATTCGTTTGATAATATCGAGGATAAATATATAAAAGAAAGATTGATTGATATTCAACATATGATCATTAGTCTTTTGGATTTTATAAGAGCAAGAAAAAAACTAGATAGCTTCAACAATATTAACTTAGAGAATAAAATTGTTGTAACTCAAGAAATAACGCCAAAAGATATCATTGATATATATCATAATAAAGGTCTAGGTGTTATAACATCTCAGGGGAGCAGGTCATCACACAGTGCTATTCTTAGTAAGAGTCTCTCACTACCGATGATAGTTAAAGCAGAGGCGTCTAGAGAAATTATTAAGAATAATGATATACTCATTATGGATATTGATAGTGAGCTGATAATAATCAATCCAGTTGATACAGAGCTTAAATATTTTAAAACAAAGCAATTTGAAAAGTCTTCCCATGAAAAGAACCTTAGAAAAGTCTTAAAGAAGAGGTGTGTCACACTTGATAATGTAAAAATTAGTATCATGTCTAATTTAGAATTATCAGAGGAAGTAAAATATATAGATAGTGATTGTGATGGTATTGGTCTATTTAGAACAGAATATCTTTATATGAACAGAAGTGACCTGCCCACTGAAGAAGAGCAATTACTTGCGTATAAAAGAGTATTTAAAAAGATGGCAGGTAAACCGGTAACATTGAGAACGCTTGATATTGGATCAGATAAGGAAGTACCAGAAAATATAAAAGTTGGAGAACTAGCCAAGAATCCTGCACTAGGCCTAAGAGGCATTAGATATAGCCTTACAGAAAAAAATATATTTAAAACACAGATTAAGTCAATGTTACGAGCAGGTTTGAATGGCAACCTTAAAATACTAATACCAATGATTACTTCAACAGATGAAATTATAAAAGCTAGAGAAATTATAAAAGATGCAGAACTTGAATTAAATAAAGAGAGAAAAAAATACTCAAAAAATTATGAATTAGGAATAATGATTGAAGTTCCCGCAAGTGCTCTTCAAGCAGAGTCGTTATCAAAATATGTGGACTTCATGTCTATTGGAACAAATGATCTAGTACAGTACACGCTTGCAATAGATAGAATTGATAATGAAGTATCAAATCTTTATGATCCTACTAATCCATCTGTACTTGGCTTAATTAAAAAGGTCATAAACTCATGTAATAAGTCTAAAATTGATGTAACTGTCTGCGGTGAAATGGCTGGAGAGATTTTTTACACAAAACTTCTTCTTGGTCTAGGGTTGAAATCTTTCAGTATGCACCCTCAAGCGATTCCAGAAATTAAAAGCACTATCCTTGAGAGTAATACAGAAACAATCAGAAAGAAAATTAGCGCTATTCTTAAATGTGATGATGTATCCAGAAGGAAAAAATTAATTCAATCTCTCTAATCCTTTTCGCAAGTCAGTAAAAAGTTTATCAATGCCATGCTGCTATAAAGTCTATTGTGAGCTTGTTGCCATACAAAACTATGATGTGAATCAATAATGTCAGAATCTATTTCCTCACCTCTGTGTGCTGGCAAGCAATGTAAAAATATTGAATCTTTTTTAGCTTTAGACATTAAATTCATATTTACTTGATAACCTTTGAATATCTTTTTTCTTTCTTCATTTTCATGTTCATCTCCCATACTTGTCCATACATCTGTAGTAACTACATCTGCTCCGTCTACAGCAGATCCAGGAAGTTCACATATTTCTACATTATCTCCAAATTTTTCTAGTGTGTATTTATCTGGTTCGTATCCATTGGGCGTAGAGATTTTTAGTTTGAAATTTAACAACTTTGATGCATTTATATAAGAATTACACATATTATTTCCATCACCTACCCATGCAATGACCAATTTAGACAAAGAATTTCCTTTTACTTCAGAGATGGTTTGCATGTCTGCTAAAAGCTGACATGGATGAAACAAATTGCATAACCCGTTTATAATTGGCACTGATGAATTTTCAGCGAGCTTTTGTATTTCTTCATTGGCATTTGTTCTCATCATTATTAAATCTACCATCCCTGAGAGTACTCTTGCAGTATCGGAGATGTCTTCTCCTCTTTTTAATTGCGAGGAATCCTCTGATAGGAAAATAGCATGTCCTCCAAGTTTGAACATAGCCGTTTCGAACGCTACTCTCGTTCTTGTAGAATTTTTCTTAAATATCATAGCTAGAGTTTTATTCCTAAAAAGATTTGGGATATTATTTTTTTTATCAAGTTCTTTAAATTCGATCGCTTTAAGAATAATATCGATGAATTCATTAGAATTTATATCTATCAATGATCTGAAATGTCTCTTATTCATAATTTTCTTCAATAATTTGCTTTATAATAGAAACTATAGCTAAAACTTGATCTTCATCACATATTAATGGTGGAAGTAATCTAATTATTTTTTCTTTAGTAACATTTATAACTAATCCCTTCTCAAGAGCTTTAATTACAAGATCCGTGCAATTGTGTTTAAGCTCTATTCCAATCATCATTCCATAAATTCTTATATCAGATACAGATTTTAGATTTTTTAGTTGTGAGTGCATTTCAACTCTCATAAAATCACTAATCTTTTTTACATGAGCGCATATATGCTGATCTCTCATAATATCTAAAATACAGAGACCAACAGAAGTGGAAAGAAAGTTTCCTCCGAATGTTGAGCCATGCATGCCTGCTTGTAAAACATTAGCAGCATTTCCTCTGGTGAGGCATGCGCCGATAGGCACGCCATTACCCAGGGCTTTTGCAACCAGAACAACTTCTGGGTTTATATCAAAATTTTGATAACTAAACCACTTTCCCGTTCTACAAAAACCAGATTGTACCTCATCTATCATAAGTAAGATTTTATTAGTGAAACATAGCCTACTTAATTCTTTAATGTATGATTCGCTACAAGAAATGATTCCTCCCTCTCCTTGTATTGGTTCTAATAGAACTGCAGCTATGTCATCATTATCATTTATTGCTTTTTTAATTTCTTCAATATCGTCAAATTTTACTCTAATTAGGCCATCTAGAATTGGGCCGAATGCGTTATGCGAAGTAGTATTTGATGTTACGCTCATAGCTCCCATTGTTCTTCCATGGAAACTATTAGACATTACAATAATTTTAGGTTTCTCAAAACCTAGATCATGCCCATATTTTCTTGCTATCTTTATCGCTGCTTCAACGGCCTCTGCTCCAGAATTGCAAAAAAAAGCATTTTGCATTCCCGTTAATTGGCAAAGTCTTTTTGCAAGTTTTTCTTGAGAATCAATGAAAAATGCATTGGATGTATGTATAAGTTGTTTAGATTGGTTAGAAATTGTTTCAGCAATCAATGGATGTGAATGTCCCAGACTTGTAACTGCGAGACCACATAATGCATCTAGGTACTTTTTCCCATTTGCATCATATAAGTAAACGCCTTCACCTCTTACAAAAGATACCGGTTTTCTGTTATACGTCGGCATTATATTACTATTCATAGCTCATTCTCTCATGAAAAAAATCATTCTATATCAATTTAATGATAATGCTAGATATACAGCTAAATATAATAAAATAGCTAGATAAATGTTTATTTATGGTGCATTTTAGCCTAATATTAGCTTGTTAACGTACAATAAAAGGGGAAATAATGAAAAAACTACTTAGTTTAATAGCACTTTTTGCAATATCTTCTGGATCATATGCGGGCGGTGCAATGGCTGATGCCCACGGGAATCATGCCTCATCTGCGAAATCATCTTCTGGTGTTCATTTTTATGGGAGAATGTACATTGGCTATGACAAAACATCAGGCAATGTTCAAAGACTAGATGATGGTGGAAATAAAAGCAGACTAGGACTTAAAATAAGATCTGGCAACATCGTTGGTAACTTAGAATACAAATTCGACATCGGAGATGGAACCAACAATGATGGTACTGACTGCTCGAGCGCAACATCTGACTGTAGAACTTTTGATTTACATGTCGGTAATCTTGGCTTTATGACTCCTGTAGGATATATAGGAGCAGGTACTTTCGAATCTCCATACAAAACTATGGGATTCTTTGATAATAATATGGATACAGCTATTGCACTGAATGGACATGGTGGACAAAGCATGAGTAATTCAGGCATTGCAGGCACATTTGAAGGTGGTATCTCATATCAGGCAAATATGGGTCCTATTGAATTTGGATACATGTATGCAGCTACAGATAATACAGCTCCAGACAATACAAATACTGATAGAGGAGACTTTTCTCTCGGTATTACACTGAAGGATATGTTTATGAGCGGTTTAACAATGGGTTATGCGACATTCCATGATAATGAGGTATCTGGTGGTGATAGTGAATCAAATGATAGATTCTTTGCTTCGTACAAAGTGATGCCTAATATGGGAATATTTATCGCCCTCGAGGATTTAGAGGTGGTTAATAGTTTTAAAGCTTCCAGCGGTACAGATGGGCAAATTGACACATATGGTATTCACTATTCAATGGGTATTGCAGACATACAACTTGTTCATGCTGATGGTGATTCTAAATCATCTAATGCTAATGAAGATTATAAAACTCAAAGCATTTCAGCTACAGTTAATCTAAGCAAACACTCAGATATAACTGTTGGTTATACAAAACAGGACTTCGATGCCGATGGTAGCGATAAAAGTACAACAGTCGTTGGCCTAACACACAAATTCTAAATAGTCGATGAATAAGGAACCTAGCTAATCTTGCTAGGTTCTCTTTTTTTAAAGATCTTATAAATACCTGATAAATTGAAAATCATTTTCCCTAAAATCTGATCCATAGAATACCATGGCTCACATAATGACGAGGATTTGGAACTATTATCACCAGAGAGTTTTATTTTTCCATTACATATAGAGACAACTCTTTTTATGATATTCAAGTCGCTAGTAATGCTAACTATCACAATATCGCCTATGTCATATTTAACCTTTTTGAACGTGAGAACATAAGAGCCTGATAGTACTGTCGGCTCCATGCTATCACCATTGACTCTAAAAAAATTAAGCATCATCCAGCACAGGACAAACTATGTCTAATCCTGGAAGATAAGGTGCTTTTTTAACTTGAGTTTCAATATTTTTTGTTGCCCAGAAAATTTTAGCAAATTCATTCACTTTATTTAAAAGATCCTCACCATTCTTTCTGGATAGTTCTTGCTTGCACTTAGATCCTGCCATCATAATTGAATGGACAAGTTCATGAATTTCTGGATGTTCTTTAATTTGAGGCTCTTTAAAATAGTCTCCCCAGATAACTCCTATTTCATCCTTCACCATTTGTGCTTGCTCTTCTTTTGAAGATGTAAGTCTTGATACTTGAGAAATAATCACTTTTTGTGAATTATTTTCATCAACTTCTTCGATGATATCTATTAGCCTGACAACACTTAGAGCGGCATACTGTGCTATGGATGGGTCATAAACTTTACATGGAATATCGCAATGTGCATGGACTTTATTTACTTTTAACATAAATCTCTCCTTATATGAAATCAGTGATTGTAGTAGACTATTCTAACATTCAATTTATTATAACAAAACAATATTATTATGTGCGGTATTTGTGGTGAATTCAAATTTCAGGATTATAGTTTTAACGAAAACGAACTAAATAATTTAATGAGCTCTATATCAAATAGAGGCAGGGATTCTCATGGTGTATTCAGAAACAAGGATGTATTCCTAGGTCATCACAGACTATCTATTATTGATACTTCGAGCGACTCTAATCAACCCATGAAAGTTGACAACTATATTATAGTATTCAATGGTATTATTTACAATTACCAAGATTTAAGAAATAAACTTATTGCTAAGGGTCATGTTTTTAAATCATCGGGTGACACTGAAGTAATAATAAAGTCTTTTATAGAGTTTGGTGATAACTGTGTGAATCATTTAGATGGTGTATTTTCCTTCTGCATATATGATTGTGTTAAAAAAAATATTTTTTTAGCGAGAGATAGGCTTGGTATTAAACCACTTTATTATTCTATGGAAAAAAATCGTATTATTTTTTCATCGGCTATGAGAGGAATTCTAAATTGTAAAAAGAAAAAACAAATAAATCCTATTGCTTTACATTATCAATTCACATTGCATTCTGTGGTACCTGCTCCCCACACTATAATAAATGGTATCAATAAATTAGAGCCAGGGCATACATTAAATATTTCAAAGTCAGGAAATAAATACTTGAAAAAATATTTTGATATCAATAGTATTGAAATATCTGAAATTTCTGATGATGAAATTATCAATAAATCTAAACATCTACTCAAAGATGCAATAGGAAAAAGAATAAATGTATCTGATGTTCCAGTTGGTATACTTTTGTCCGGTGGTTTAGATTCTAGTCTGATAACAGCAATGTCAAAAGAATATAAAGAATCTTTAGATACCTATTCTATTGGTTTTAATACGGTTGATAAAGAGATTGGAAATGAATTTATCTATTCAGATTCAGTTGCAAAATATTTTCAAACTCATCACACAAAATTTAATATCAAAAATGATGAGCTTTATAATAATCTGGATATTGTTATTCTGAATATGAGTGAGCCAATGTTTAGTCAGGATTCATCTGCATTTTATTTATTATCTCAGAGAGTCTCTGAGTATAAAAAAGTTGTGTTAAGCGGGCAAGGTGCAGATGAGGTTTTTGGTGGTTATTTTTGGTATGAACAAATTATGAGTGATGAAAGTAGAAATGACATTGATACTATTTCTAAATTTTATTTTGATAGAACATTCAACTCTTATAAAAATGCAATAAATAAAAGCTATGTTAATGAAAATTATGTTTTTAATGATATAAGTAATATTTGTAAAGAAATGAACCCAGATCTTACTACACTCGATAAAGTATTGCGTCTTGAAATGTCTATGTTCATAATTGATGACCCTGTTAAAAGGATTGATAATATGACAATGTCACATTCTCTTGAATCGCGAGTGCCTTTCTTAGATATTGAGTTGGTTAAATTTATGCTTTCTGTAAAAGGCTCAAAAAAAATTGAAAAGAATTCCAAGTACTTTTTAAAGAAAATATCGGAAGATTATCTTCAAAACAATATAATTTATAGGGAAAAATTCTATTTTCCTGTACCTCCTCTTAAAATTATTAAGGATGAATTTTACAAATACTGTAAGGACATATTAACAAAAGAGGAAGCGCTTGAAAGAGGTATTTACAATAGGAAATACATAGATAAATTATTGAAAGAACCAAATAGTAATTTTACTAATATAGATGGAAACGAGCTGTGGCACTTCACTCTTTTGGAAAGGTGGCTACAACTTAATCTTGAACAGTGATCGCGCAGAAGATATAATTTTAGGTAAAGAATTAGGGAGAATAAAATGTCGGCACTAGAAAGAATAAAAAAACAGGTTGAAGAAAGCCCTGTGATATTGTACATGAAAGGGACGCCGCAGATGCCAATGTGTGGGTTCTCGTCAAGGACTGTGGAAGCTCTAAAAAGTTGCGGAAAAGAATTTGCTTATGTAAACGTCATCTTAGATTCAGAAATAATGCAAGAACTGCCTAACTTTGCAGATTGGCCAACTTTTCCTCAGCTCTATATAAAAGGAGAATTAATTGGTGGTTGTGATATCACATTGGATCTTCATCAGTCAGGTGAATTACAAAAAATGATTGATGATGCGGTCAGTTAAACAGATGGACTGTTGATTGCGTGAATAATCCCCCAATAATCGAATATATTTACTTTTGATATAGATTGTACATTTAGCTTCGCATAAGCATTGAACTCAGAAAATGGGAAATATGGCCTCCATCCGAGAAACTTACTTACCGGCATGAGGCCTTTTTCAAATTTCTTTATCAACACATTATCAGTATCAAAGCTAAAATGGTTTACAAGATATATATCACCATTAGGTTTGCATACCCTTTTCATTTCTTTAATTAATAAATCAGGATTCTGAGTAACAGATACTACATACATTCCCACTACTTTATCAAATGAATTATCTTCAAATTTGAGTTGCTCTCCATTCATCAAAAGCACTTCTTTATTTTTCAGATTATTTTTTTCAATATTGTTCCTTGCTTTTTTGAGCATGTCAGGCGAAATATCAATACCTGTTACAGATGTTCTCTCAGGATAATATTTATAAGAGGTCCCAGTTCCTATGCCTATCTCAAGAACTTGATCGTCATCAGAACACTCCATCATACTTACTAGCTTTCTTTGCCCTGGGCGAAATACCTGTCCAAAAGTATAATCATATATACTTGAGACCCTTTTATATGATTTTATTATAGACTTATCGTCCAATATGGTATCCTTTAATGAAATTTATGTACAATTATAACACTTTATGCAGGGAATACTAAAAACTTTCACAGATATAATGCTCTTTAAAAAAGGTCCCCAGGACTTACCTTCAAGTAAGAGCCTACTTAATGTTTTTATCGCTGCAAATATATTGATAAGTTTTATTCCAAATGATGTGAATTATAATTTGGTTATAGCTGTTGTGACATCAATCATATATGTTGGGGCAAGTCTACTCTTTATACAGACAACACTTAATATTAAAGATAACATGTCAAATACAGATAAGTATAAATTACGCTATGTCCAGTCAGCAACAACTATCCTTGGTATACATGCTATAATTGGATTTATAACAAGTGTAATTTTCTTCCTAAGCGGAAATACTGATTCTATTATTTTTATTATTCTAATAGTAACGATTTATTCCTGGTTAGTTTATGGGTATGTTTTCAAAGAAACATTAGACTGTACAACTTTTTTAGGATTATCAATTTCTTTTCTTTATAGTATGGTAATAGGGTTCATGTTAATAATTGTCCTCTCTGTGCTTATATGAAAATACATATTCTTGGAATATCTGGAACATTTATGTCAGGTATAGCAATACTAGCTAAACAAAAAGGTCATAGTGTAACAGGATCAGATAATGCTTATTATGACCCCATTAAATCTGTATTAGAAGGATATAATATCCCGGTAAGTATCGGATATAAAGTTAAAGATTTAAAAAATAAAGATCTCATTATTATTGGGAATATCATGTCCAGAGGTCATGCTATAGTGGAATATATTTTAAAGAATAATATTGATCATACATCTGGTCCTCAGTGGCTTCATGACAATATTTTAAAGAATAAAAAAGTTATTGCTATAAGTGGTACA
>MDTG01030265.1_pt1 | contig 11131 bp, 14 predicted proteins | sample 811421 | NCBI WGS metagenome assembly MDTG01 (sample SAMN05326645, study PRJNA326480) | marine metagenome | isolation source: seawater | place: Pacific Ocean: South East | collected 2011
AATCATTTTAATGATTCTAAAATTTTTTTTATTAGCAGTAAATAAAACTTGATAATCATCTCCATTGGAAATTGTATTAATTTTTGTAAATCTTTTTTTTTTAATTAATAATTCTAAAGGTTTTGAAATGGGTATATTTTTTACATTAATTTGATAATTAATTTTTTGTCTATTAATCAACTTTTCTAAATCCGAAATTAAGCCATCTGAAATATCAATAGAAGAATTGCAAAATTTTAATAATTTTTCAGTTAAATCAATTTGAATATCTGGTTTATAATATTTATTTACAAAATATTCATTATTTTTTTTATTTACTTTTAATTTATTTTTTAAAATTTGAAGACCAATATAACTATCACCAAGATTTCCAGTAACGTAGATATCATCTTTTAAAAGAGTTTTATTTCTAAATATAATTTTTTTTGAATAACCAAGGACTGTAATAGAAAAATTAAGCTTTTTTGTATATGTAGTATCTCCACCACAAAGCTGAATATTATATTTATTTTGTTCTTCTAATAATGACTTTGAAATTTTAATTAAATTTTTTTTAGAAAAATGATTTGTACTACCTGAAGCTGAGATAAAATAAAATTTAGGTTTAACTCCTTTGCATACTAAATCGGATATTGATGATCTAATAACTTTCTTAATTACAAGCGATGGATTTTTAAAATTTGGAAAATGAATACCTTCGTTGTATGTATCTGTTGAAATTACCAAACCTTTTTTTTTATCAAAAAAAACATCATCATTAAGATTTAGAGAAGCTTTATTTTTTAAAGCTAATTTTGAAAAATATTTACTAATTAATTCAAATTCATGCATTTTTAGATCTTAACTTATTTCCTATATCATCTAATAAAGCATTGAGATATTTGGTTTGGGAGTTTTCTAAAAAAAAATTTGATGAATTTAGATATTCTTTGATAATAATATTTAATGATAAATTTGGTTTATATAAAAATTCATATGTAGCAGCTTTTAAAATTATTTGAAAAACTTTGTCTAAATTCCTAAAAGAAAACTCATCTCCTAATTTTGTTTCTAGTTCATCTATAATCAGTTCATTTCTCTCTATTGTGCCTAGAACAACATCTTTTATAAATTTTTTAAAGCGATGTTTAGGAAAAGATAAGTCATCATCTTCATTAAAAAATCTTCCATATAATTTTTGTACTATAATTACTCTTGGATTATTTTTAGGACTAAAGTGAGTTTTCATTTCTGAGTTAAAATAGAAATCACAGCAATTGCAGCTTCTTTTCCCTTTTTTTTTCTTACTTTAGCTTGTTTCATATTAAGACATGTAATAACTCCATTACCAATCGGTTTTTTGCTATTTACTGACAAATCCATTATTGCACTAGTGGTAGCTTGAGAAATAAAATCAAAATGTGGTGTTTGACCTTTAATGACACAACCTAAAGCTAAAAAAGCATCATATTTTTTAATGTTTTTAGAAATTGTTACTGGTATTTCAAAAACACCAGGCACCTTAATTATTTTAATAGTGTTCGATTTAGGAATTATTTTTAACGCACTATTAAGAAGTCCTTTTGCAATATCTTCATAATAATTTGCAATAACTATTAAATATTTTTTTTTCATCAAATTAATTCTTGTTTGGTAATCTTTATACCATATCCATCTAAACCTATAACTTTTTTAGGTGACTTAGTTATTAACGTCATATTTTTTATCTTTAAATCTTTGATAATTTGAGCTCCAATACCATAATTTCTAATTAATTTGTCATTACCCTTTTTATAAAAATCTTTATTTTTATAATCTTTAAGAGTTTGTGTGACTGATTTTAAGTTTGTATCTTTAATAAATATCAAAACACAGTTACTAAATTTTTTAAAGTAATTTAAAGTTTTATTAAACGAATTTGGTAATTGTTGATTTATTAAATAATTTTGAACTACATTTGAAGAAATTACTCTTACTCTTGGTGTAACTCCTTTTTTGATATTACCTTTAATTAGCGCAAAATGTTCTGATCCATCAAGTAAATTTTCATAAATTCTAATTTTATATTTTTGGTTTTTGACATCTATAAAACTTTGTTTTTTTAATTTGATTAATTTTTCTTTTTTAAGTCTATAAGCAATTAAATCTTCTATTTTACCGATCTTAAGTTTATGTTTTTTTGCAAAATTCAAGAGATCATAACCTTTTGCCATTGATCCATCTTCGTTCATAATTTCACAAATGACTGCAGAATTATTTTTTTTTGCTAATCTAGATATGTCTACAGATGCTTCTGTATGGCCTGCTCTAACCAATACACCGCCATCTTTTGCTATTATTGGAAATACATGTCCTGGTGAAACGATTTCATTTTTTTTCACATTTTTTTTTGATGCAATTTTAATAGTTCTAGCCCTATCTCTTGCTGAAATACCAGTAGTAATTCCTTTTTTAGCTTCAATAGAAACTGCAAAAGCAGTCTTGTTTCTTGATTGGTTAATTGGTGACATTAAACTTAAATTTAATTTTTTTGCTTGAGAACCCTCCATTGCCAAACAAATTAATCCTCTACCATATTTTGCCATGAAATTAATATTTTTAGTATTGGCAAATGATGAAGATATGATTAAGTCACCTTCATTTTCTCTTTTTTCATCATCCACAAGTATAAACATCTTGCCTTGTTTGGCTGTTTTTATGATTGAGTCTATAGTTGAAAATTTATTTTTTAACATTGAAATAATTCTTAACGTATTTTGATAAGATATCGATCTCAATATTAACTAAACTATTTTTCTTTAAATTAGATAAATTAGTTAATTTAAATGTATGAGGTATTACCCAAATTTCAAAGCTATTAGATAGAATTTTTGAGATAGTTAGTGATATACCATTGATACTTATTGATGCTTTTTCAATTAAATCTTTTTTAAAAATTGAAGAAATTGAAAATCTAAATTTATATGATTTATCAATTTTTTTAATTGAAAGTACTTTACCAACACAATCAACGTGCCCTTGACATATATGTCCTGAGATTTTTTGTTTATATTCTAAAGGAAGTTCCAAATTTAGCATTGTACCAACTTTCATATTTTTAAAATTTGATCTATTAATAGTTTCATTTGAAAGATAAAATTCAAATAATTTATTTTTAATTGATATTAAGGTTAAACATACACCATCACAAGCTACAGAAACTCCAATATCTTTAGGTTTTAATTTAAAACTAGACTTTAAAAAAATATTAATTCCTTTTGGTCTTTTTACAATTTTTTTTACTACACCGTTTTTAAATATTATACCATTAAACATCTTATCAACTATATCTGGTTATCTTGTCTTTATTAAATTTATAAATAATTTTTTTTTTGTTTTTAAATATTTTTGTTAATAAATCAAAACTATTAAATAATTTATAATTATTTGAAAGAGTATCTTTCTTGTTGTTTTTAAATAAATAAAATTCATTAAATAATTTTTGTTTTAAAAAACTGTTAGTCAAATATAAACCACCCTCAACTAATAGATTTCTAACATTTAGTAAGTAAAGTTTTTTTAATACAATTTTTAAATCAAATAAACCATTTTTTTTGGTTGGTAACTTTAGAAGTAAGGCACCTTTTCTTTTTAAATCTAAAATCTTTTTATTGTTTTTTTTTTTATAAAAAATTATTGTATTAGCCTTTTTGATTGATTTAAAAATATATGAATTAATATTTATATCTAAGTTTTTATCTAAGATAATTCTTTTTGGAGAAAATCTTTCTAAATTTTTTAGACGACAATTTAATTTAGGATTGTCAATATTAAGTGTTTTTGAACTTATTAATATTGAGTCATTTTTATATCTTAAAAAATGAGTTAATTTATCTGACTGAATAGATGTAATTTTTTTTATATTATCGCTATAAATAATATTATTTTTAGTTAAGGCTAATTTACCTGTTACATAAGGTAATTTAAATTTTCTATTAAAACTATAAGGTTTATAAAATTCTCTCGCTCTTTCTATGAGTAAATTTTGTTGAACAATAATATTATTTTTTGATAAAATTTTTTTTGCTTTATTTTTAACTCTAGCATCTATATCTTTAGTTGAATAAACTACTCTCTTGATACCAGATTTAATTATTAAATTTGTGCAAGGTGGAGTTTTGCCATAATGTACACATGGCTCTAAGGTAACATAAAGTGTTGAATTTCTTAAATTTTCAATAGACGAATTAATAGCATTAACCTCCGAATGAGGTCTTCCATTAATACTTGTTGATCCTATAGATAAAACTCTATTCTTATTGTCAACAATTACACATCCAACTGCAGGATTTATACCAGTTAACCCATGTTTCGATTTAGCCAAATCAAAGGCTAGCGACATAAAAAATTTATCTTTTTTAGTAAATTTATCTTTTTTTGTAGACATCTAATCTGTCAACAAATTGCACAAAATCTTTTTCTTCTTTAAAATTCCTATAAACAGAAGCAAACCTTACATAAGCAACTGGATCTAATTCTTTTAAACCATCCATCACCATTGTGCCTATTGTATTAGTTGAAATTTCACTTTGACCAAGTTCTTCTAAAGATCTTGAAATTCTACTAATAAATTTTTCGGTTGTCTCTGTATCTATTGGCCTCTTTTTTAAAGCTATAAAAATTGATTTTGCTAGTTTGTCTCTATCAAATGATGACTTTCTACCATTTTTTTTAACAACCATTATTTCTCTATACTGAACGCGTTCAAAAGTTGTAAATCTTGCCCCACATACGCATAATCTTCTTCTTCTAATTGCAGTACCATCTTCTGTTGGACGTGAGTCTACAACTGAAGTCTCACCTTTTTTGCAGATTGAGCAAATCATTTATTAAGATTTTTGTAAATTGGAAAAGATGAACAAAGATCTACGACTTCGTTCTGAACTTCTTTCTCAACTTTACTATTATCATCAGGATTTTCTGATAAACCTTTTATAACTTTAGTAATTAAACTTCCTACTTTTTCAAATTCTTTTAATCCAAAACCTCTTGTAGTTGCTGCTTGAGAACCTAATCTTATTCCAGAAGTTATCATTGGTTTCTCAGTATCAAATGGAATACCATTCTTATTACAAGTGATATTTGCTCTGCATAAACTTTCTGCTGCTAAATTTCCTTTAACATTGAAAGGTCTTAAATCAACCAACATTAAATGAGTGTCCGTTCCACCAGAATAAATTTTAAAACCATTATTTTTTAAAGTTTCAGCCAGAATTTTTGCGTTAGCTAAGACATTCTTAATATATGTTTGAAACTCAGGTTTTAATGCCTCAAAAAAACCAGCAGCTTTAGCAGCAATAATGTGCATTAAAGGGCCGCCTTGGTAACCTGGAAAAACTGCGGTATCAAATTTTTTTCCTAATTCAACATCGTTTGATAAGATAATGCCTCCTCTTGCACTTCTAAAAACTTTATGTGTTGTCGATGTAACTACATGAGCATAATCACATGGGTTAGGATAACCCTTACCAGCAACTAATCCAGAAAAGTGCGCCATATCAACCATTAAATATGCTCCTACCTTATCTGCTATTTCACGAAATCTTTTAAAATCAATTACTCTTGAATAAGCACTACCACCGGCTATAATTAGTTTTGGTTTATGTTCCAAAGCTAGTTTTTCAACATTGTCATAATCAATCAATTCTGATTCTTTATCAACATCATAACTTATTGCATTAAACCATTTTCCTGACATAGAAATTTTTAATCCATGAGTAATGTGTCCTCCTGAATTTAAACTCATTCCCATAAATGTATCATTTGGTTTTAACAAAGCTAAAAATACAGCGCCATTAGCTTGAGCACCTGAATGCGGTTGGACGTTTGCATATTTACAATTAAAAAGTTTTTTTATTCTTTCAAGTGCTAATTGTTCTGCAACATCAACATGCTCACATCCATTATAATATCTTCTACCAGGATAACCTTCTGCATATTTATTAGTCAAAACAGAACCTTGAGCTTCTAATACTGCTTGTGAGACTATATTTTCAGAAGCAATAAGCTCTATATGATTTTGTTGTCTAACTAACTCGTCGTTAATAGCTTTGAAAAGATCTGGGTCAGTCCTTGAAAGACTTTTTTCAAAAAAATCTTCATAACTTGAATTTATATATTTTTTTTCACTAGACATAATCTTTTAAATTTTTTTTACTCTCTTTTTGTGTCTACCACCTTCAAATTTTGTTTTAATAAAAATATCGATACATTTAAATGCTGTATTTTTTTTTGTTAATCTAGATCCCAATGTAATAATATTTGCGTTGTTATGCAATCTAGATAATTTTGTGTTTTTTGTTGAATAACACACTGCAGCTCGTATCTTTTTATGTCTGTTTGCTGCCATGGACATTCCCATACCGGAACCACAAACTAAAATACCCATATTAGAATTATTATTAGCAACTTTTTGACAAAGTTTATGTGCATAATCTGGATAATTTACTGAAACATTGGAATTATTGGTTCCTAAGTCTTGAAATTTATATTTTTTGAAAAATTTTTTTTTAATTTGTTCTTTTAAGTTATATCCAGCATGATCCGATGAAATAAAAATTGTTTTCAAATTAATTAAATTTATGATCTAGAACACATGCTACTAAGTGGATTCTATTTTCTTCACCACCATTGAATGCATTGTGATATTTGGTATTATTTGTAATCCAAACTGAACCATCAGCTGGTAAGTGTTTAGCAACATTATCTATAACCATATGACAACCAGGATTTGTTATGATTGGAATATGTAGTCTCGGTTCTGGATCTCTATGCCAACTTAAAGTTGACCTAGGTTGTTTTAACAATATTCTCACTCTACCTAATTTGTATTTTGATGACAGAACATCAAATACTTCCTTAAAGTAAGTTTGTTTGTATTCCTCAATAAATTCTGAATATGCCCCTTCATCAATTTTTTCATCTCTGATAGTTTCTTGCCCAGATGAGTCTGGCTTGGTCCAAAATATACCTCTAGCTTTATGTCCTTTAATTGAGTCTGGATCGCCGGGTATTTGGGTTAGTGATATAGCTCCAAAATTAGAAACACCCTCTGGACCACTAAAATCTTTAATTTCAAGAATTTGATTGTATGCCTTTTGAAGTTTATTAATATCAAATTTTAGGTCTTGCTTTTGAAAATCGTTAAAATTTAAATCCATATGATTTTTTAATATAGGTTTTAAGTAATATTTGTATATAACATTTGTCGCATATAATAAATTAATTTTAAGATGATAACAGGAAAATTTCCAAGTTTGAGACTTAGACGCAGTCGAAAAAACGATTGGTCTAGAAGATTAGTTGAAGAAAACAACCTAACATCTAGTGATTTTATATTACCAGTATTTCTTACTGATGGTAAAAATAAAAAGTTACCTATTAGATCAATGCCAGGTGTATGTCGATATTCTTTGGATAAATTAGGTCTTATAGTTGATAGAGCAATAAAGAGTGGATTGCCCATGATTGCATTATTTCCATATACAAACAAAAAAAAGAAAAATTTATTAGGCTCAGAAGCTTTAAATGAAGATAACTTGGTCTGTAAAGCTACACAATTAATCAAAAAAAAATACAAAAATGAAATAGGGATAATGTGTGATGTTGCTTTAGACCCCTACACATCTCATGGTCATGATGGTTTATTAAATTCTGGATACGTTTTAAATGATGAAACAATTGATGTTTTAATCAATCAATCTTTGCTGCAAGCTCAAATGGGTTGTGATGTATTGGCTCCATCTGACATGATGGATGGTAGAATAGGTAAAATAAGAAAGTCTCTTGATAAGAATGGTTATCAAATGACACAAATTTTATCTTATGCTGTTAAATACGCATCAAGTTTTTACGGACCCTTTCGTGATGCGGTAGGCTCAAAAGGAATTTTAAAAGGAAATAAAAAAAACTACCAAATGGATTTTAAAAATAGCAATGAAGCGTTGAGGGAAGTTGCACTTGACATAAAAGAAGGTGCTGACATGATAATGGTTAAACCAGGTTTACCTTATTTAGATATAATTAGATTAGTCAAAGAAAAGTTCAAAATTCCTGTAATGGCCTATCAAGTATCCGGGGAATATAGCTTGTTATCTAATGGAATAAGTAATGGTCTTATAGATAATAATGTAATTTTAGAGAGCTTAATTTCTTTTAAGAGAGCAGGTGCAAACGCAATTGTAAGTTATTATGCCGATAGATTAGATAAGATTTTAATCTAACTATTTTAAAGAATTAATAAATTGATTTCTACTAATTGGAAAATTAATATTATTTGGTTTCAAAATCGTTTTATCCATAAAATCACCAACAAGTTTTAAACCATCTAGTAAAACCTTTATATCACTAACACTATCGTTTTTATCAATCAGAAAATTTGGTACAATTTTTTTTTCGTTTGAAGATTCAGCAATATATAAAGTTTTATCATTTATTGTTTTTTTATTTACTATATCGATTAAATCTAAGTCATAACCAAGATTTTTTAACAAATTTAATTCCCAAAAAATATATTTTTTTAACCAATTTGAATTTGATAGAATTAAAAAAAACTCATTAATTAATTCATATATCTTACTATTAGATTGTGCCTCTGCTGTTAATAATTTAATTAAATTCATTGCGGAGGATATACAGTTTAACTTTTTCTCATGATCAAAATATATAGGAGAAAATGCCTTTAAAATTTCAATTTTAAAATAACCAATTCTAGTTTCAGATTTTGAATTAAAATTTACAAATAATTGATTTCCTATTTGTAAGTAGTTTTTTATTTTTTTGGATGTTCCACCAAAAATTATTCCACTTATTTTGCCGTGATTTTTAGTAAAAATCTCAGCTATAAGAGAATTTTCGTTATATTTATTTTTTGATAATAAAAAGCCTGTATCGTCCCAATTCATCATTTTAAATTATTATTTATACATAAAATTGCAGCTTTTTGTTCTGCATCTTTTTTTGAAGATCCCTCACCAATATAATATTTTGAACCCGGAAGTTTTACACCAACTTTAAAGATGGGTTTATGCCTTGGTCCAGTATTTGAGACAATCTTATAAGTTGGAAGTTTTTTAAATTTTTTCAAAGAATACTCTTGTAATTTAGTTTTTGCATCTATTTGAGTAACAACACTATCTGTAATATTTTGCTTCCACAGAGAGAGTATTAAATTTTCTGAAGCTACGAAACCTTTATCTAAATAGACAGCGCCAATTAAAGCTTCGCAACAATCGGCAACAACTTTATCCTCAATTTTAATTTTTCTATTTTTTGGATTAAATGTTAAGATATATTTTTCTAAGCTAATATTTCTAGCAACAAGTAAACATGTTTTTTTATTGACTAAAGATGCAAATTTTTTATCTAATATTCCTTCTTTTTCATCTGGATAAATTTCTAAAAGTTTTTTTGCTATAACAAGACCCAAAACTCTATCTCCTAGAAATTCTATTTTTTCATTGTTATTTATTTTATCAAAACTTTTGTGAGTTAAACATTTTACTAATAATTTTTTATCTTTAAATTTTATATTTATTCTTTTTTCTAGATTTGAATAATCTATTTTCATTAATCAATTTTTTTAAAAAATCTATTGAATCTAATTGATTTATGCCACTTCCAAAATGCAAAAAACCTACCAATTGATTTATTTGAAGAAAAGAAAATAAATTGAGCTTTCCCAACAAGATTATCTTTATGAACATACCCAACACTAGACAGAAATCTACTATCCTTAGAACAGTCCCTATTGTCTCCTAAAAAAAAATAATGATCTTTAGGAACTGTAAACATATCAGAGTTTTGAAAAGTAAAATCTTTCAAATAAACAGTTATATGTGATTTATTATTTGGAAGTTTTTCTTTAAATGTATCAACTTTGATCATTCTATCTCCACAATAAATTGTATCTTGTTTAGATATACGAGATTTAAGTATTTCACTATTATTGATATAAAGATTTGAGTCTATAAATTGAATCTTATCTCCTGGTAATCCAATTAATCTTTTAATATAGTCAGTTCTATTATCCACAGGAGTTTTAAACACAACTACATCACCTCTTTTTGGCTCGGAAAACAATATTCTTTTATTTAGTATGTTCGGACTAAATGGAAATGAATGCTTACTGTAACCGTAGGAATATTTTGTAACAAAAAGTCTATCTCCCACCAATAGCGTGGGTTCCATAGATGAAGATGGAATATAAAAAGGTTGAATTAATAGAGATCTAATTATTACTGCTATGATAAGAGCATAAAATAAAGTTTTACCGTTATCTATAATTGTATCCTTTGATATCATGAAAATTTTTGAATTATAGTAAATGCTATTGAATATTCTTTTTCATCAGAAATTGAAAGAAACAATTCAAATTTTTTAACTTTCTTTTTTTTTTTAATATAGTTTTTAATTTTAGAATTAATCAAATAATGTGGTTTTCCTGATTTATCATTAAATATTTCTATATCTTTAAAATTTAATCCATCTCTGAAGCCTGTACCTAAAGCTTTAACAAAAGCTTCTTTTGCTGCGAAACGTTTTGAAAAGTAGTTAGTTTTATTGGCAAATTTTTTTGAAATCAAAATTTCATTTTTACTAAAAATTCGTTTTATAAAATTATTATTTTTAAGTGATGATCTAACTCTATTATTCTTAATAATGTCTACACCGATGCCTATTGTCTTCATTTATTAATAATTTTTTTAAATTTTTTAATCACTGATTTAAGACCTATAAATATTGACTCACTTATTATGAAATGACCTATATTAAATTCTTTAATTTCTTTAATTTTTGTTAACAATTTAGTTGATTTATAATCAAGACCATGTCCAGCGTGGACTTCTAATCCAATTTCATTTGCTAATCGTGAACAATTTTTTATTCTTGTTAATTCTTTTTTGATATTTTTTTTTGATTTAACTAAATTGGCAAATCTACCTGTATGTATTTCAATACAATCAGCACCTAAATCTTGGGAAATAAAAATATCTTTCTTAGATGGATTAACAAAAAGACTTGTTCTAATTTTTTTGTTTTTAAATAATCTAATAATAGATTTTATTTTATTTCTATTTTTGTTTAAATTTAAACCTCCTTCAGTAGTAATCTC
>MDTG01096370.1_pt1 | contig 11131 bp, 10 predicted proteins | sample 811421 | NCBI WGS metagenome assembly MDTG01 (sample SAMN05326645, study PRJNA326480) | marine metagenome | isolation source: seawater | place: Pacific Ocean: South East | collected 2011
ACACACGATCCCATTTCGAACTCGAACGTTAAGGGCTCCAGCGCCGATGGTACTTTGTCTTAAGGCATGGGAGAGTAGGTCATTGCCAGGTCTACTAAACGTGAAAATTTGTTACTTCACATTTACATGATTATTTAGTTAATAAGATTTACAAGCATTTTTATATATAGATTCATATATTTTAAATAATCAAATATAGTACATTAGTCAGAAATACAAAAATTTTTCTAATGTAAAGAAGTTATAAAAAACTTGGAATATAATTTATTTCTCCAAATTTTATTTATATGCCATTGCTAGATGAGAATTCACATATTATTGATGCAGGATTTGGTAAGGCAGTAGGTTTCTTAGTCAATTGGATTTTTGTGTAAAAAGTTAAATTTAGATGGAATAGACTTACTTTAACTTGATATAGAGGGTGCGGAGTTTAAAATTTTTAATCATCTTAACTATGAAACTTTATCAGATCTTAAACAAATATTTATTGAATTTCATCATCATCCAATTAATGATGTCAGTGATGAAGCGGCTTTAGAAATTGTGAAAAAAATTAAAACAAATGGTTTTAAATCTTTCTCAATAGACGACCATATTTCTCTTTTTTTATAAGAATCACTTGTCTAGTTCACATTAATATTCTTACAGGTTGCTCTTTATAACGTTTTTAACTATAAAATGTTAATTAAATTATAGTTTATATTTATAACAAATGAAAATTACGGTTGTTGGATGTGGATATGTCGGATTAACTTTAGCCACTCTACTATCCCAATTTAATCATGTTGTTTGCCTAGATGTAGATAAAGAGAAGATTAATAAAATCAATAAACGAGTATCACCAATAATTGATAATCTTCTAGATAAATACTTATCTAAAAAAAATATAAATCTTTCCGCAACAAGTAGACAAAATAGTGCATTTGAGGATGCAGAAATAATAGTTATTTCTACTCCAACGAATTATGACTTGAATACAAATGAATTCGATACAAGTTCAATAGAATTAGTGCTTAATGATGTTTTTAAAATTAATGATAAAGCACTGATTATAATAAAATCAACTATCCCTGTAGGATATACAACTAAATTAAGAAAAAAATTTAAAACAGATAGAATAATTTTTTCTCCTGAGTTTCTGAGAGAAGGAAAAGCTATTCATGATAATTTATATCCAACAAGAATAATAGTAGGTGACGAAAATAATAATGCAAAGAAGTTTGCCGAACTATTAAAAGAGATTTCTATCGATAAAGAAGTACCAATTTTATATATGACATCAACTGAAGCAGAAGCTGTAAAATTATTCGCTAATACCTATCTTGCAATGAGAATTGCATTTTTTAATGAGTTAGACAGTTTTTGTGAAAGTAAAAAATTATTAACTAAAGAAATAATAGATGGAATTGGCTTTGATCCAAGAATTGGAAACTACTATAATAATCCCTCTTTTGGATATGGGGGGTATTGTTTGCCAAAAGATACCCTGCAATTACTTAAAAATTATGAATCTGTTCCTAATAATATTATTCGTTCCATTGTTGAAGCAAATATTACACGAAAAGATTTTATTGCAGGTCAAATTATAAAAAAAAACCCAAAGGTAGTAGGTATATATCGACTAGTGATGAAGGAAGGTTCTGATAATTTCAGAGAAAGTGCGGTTCAAGGTGTTATGAAAAGAATAAAAAGTAGAGGAATCACAGTAATTGTGTATGAGCCAATGCTAGAAGAAGAATCTTTTTATAAATCAAATGTAATAAATGATTTTAATGAATTCATAGATAAATCAGATATTGTGCTAGCTAACAGAGTTACAACCGAGCTAGAGAAATATTCTCATAAAGTATACACTAGAGATATTTTTAATACAAATTAGTTTATTAAACTATATATCAAAATATTTGATTTGAACTTCGTTAAATTTGTTCTTATGCGAGTCTTACTTCTTTTTTTAAATCTTCACGTATTGCATTGTTGTAGTGAAAATTACCTTTCATGAGTACTATCATTACTAATTGTAATCTATAATTATTCTCTAAAAAGCTGCCAGCATGTATTCCTCTCGTATCAGCAATAATTACATCTCCCAATTTAGTTTCATAAGTTTTTTCTTTCTCAATTAAATCTGGATACATATTTGATAATCTCTCAAGTTCAGAGAAAGAAAATTTACTATAAGTAGAGTGGATTTTCATATTATAATTAGTGTAAACTATAAAATCTCTAAGCAATCTCCATTCACCTGGTAAATGTGATTTTTCGTAATATACAAATGGTGAGTTAGTCTTACCTATATCTACAAGTGGAACAAATATCTTTAATTGTTTAAATGGCGTGTCAAAATGTGGAATAATATTGTTATCTTTTTTATATTTTTTACTCTTTAAATCAAGGTAACAATTAAGAGGTTTATCAGCTAGACCTCCTAAGTAGGCATTACATATATCAAATAAATCTTTATTATAAATAAGTTTTTGATTTATATTTGATTGATATTTTTGGGCCTGTTTAAGTCTCATGATTCCACTCCGAGTATCTGTAATGACATTAGAGTCAGCCATACCTTCAGTATTAAACTTATTTAGATGATCCATAAAATCATCATGCCATGTTCCTAGCATTTTTGGGTCAAAGAAGTTTTTTAATACTGTTACTCCTTTTTTATCCAGCTCATCAGTATATTTTTGATTTTCTATATTCTCACATTGTGTTGGACTACTTAGATTAAAATGATCTATCATTTTATCTGTAAAATGGCTTAAAAGTTTATCAGAATTGCCAAAGAAATAGTTAAATCCTCTCTTTCTTATTTGGTTCAATGTTACTTCGAAATCATTAAAACCAATTTCCTTTTTAATCTGTTTTTGTCCATAGGTATTATAAACTAATAATCTTAATTTTATTGATCTATAAATTTTTACTATAAAAGGAGGGAGAATATTAATTAAAAAAATTTTCATTTCATTCCACTACTAGTACTAAAAACTTAATATTTATACCATCAAACTATTAAATTATCAGCATAATATGAAATTATTAAAGTTCAGACTAGAAATTACTGATAAAATATTTTGAATATGGATTAATTATTATTTATAAGGTATGCAATATATGATATTTTTCGCGGGGTGGAGCAGTCTGGTAGCTCGTCAGGCTCATAACCTGAAGGTCGTAGGTTCAAATCCTACCCCCGCAACCAACATTTATATCAATTTAATTAAACTTTAATTTTTATTAATATATTAAATTTTATTTTTATGAATCAAAGAAAAAAAAGAATTGCTATAAATGGTTTTGGTAGAATAGGTAGAGCTATTACCAAAATAAATATTGAAAGAAATATTTTTGATTTAGTAATAGTGAATGATATTAACCCTGATATTAATAATTTATTTTATCTTTTAAAATATGACTCAACTTATGGCGTATTTAATAAAGATTTAAAGGTTATAGATCGTTCTATTTACATAAATAACAAGAAAATTGATTTTTTTTCTCATAATAATCTTGAAGATGTAGACTGGAATAAATACGACATAGATATCGTAATTGATAGCTCTGGGGTAGAGAGCAATACCTTAAGGTGTAAAAAAATAATTTCTGAAAAAAAAGTTAAGAATGCGATTATAACCCATTCAACAGATCTCTCTAATAAAGAAATTATCTTTGGAATTAATTCTGAAGATGAGTTGGAAGAGTTTTCTTGTATATCAAGTAGTATTTGTGATGCTAATGCGGCAGCGCATGTTTTATCTTGGTTAGATGATGAATACGGAATTATTAATGGATCAATTACTACATTACATCCATGGCTATCATATCAGAATCTTATTGATGGACCCTCTATTTCACAATCAAACCCTGGAATTATTTGGAAAGATTATGCATTAGGTAGGTCAAGTGTAGATAATATTATTCCAAAAAAAACAACAGTAATGAGCGCCATTGAAAGAGTTTTACCTAAACTAAAAAATAAAATTATTTCCTTCTCATATCGTATACCGACAAGCATTGTAGCTTCTGCAGATATTTTTCTTAATCTTAGAGATAATATATCTCTAGAGGATTTGGAGAAATTTTTAAAAGAGAAAACTATGCACAGAAATCTAATCTATTTAAACTATGAATCACTTACTGCTAAAGATTATGAAAAATCACCATTTAGTGCAATTATTGATATGCAATGGCTTGAGTGCAATAACAACTCTGTAAAATTAGTTCTTTGGTACGATAATGAGTGGGGATACTCGTCAAGAGTAATAGATTTAGTTCAATTGTTAAGTAAATAAACTCACTGATGATATATTTTCTTGATCTTGATGGTGTTATCATTCATTCAATTGAGGAATGCTACAAAGTTTCAAAGGAAGTTTACTTTAAAGATAAAAAATTTGATTATGATGAAAAACTTTATAAAGAAATATTTTTTCAATATAGAGGAATTGTTGGACCTGCAAATGAGTTTGAATATTTACATTATTTAATTGAAAAAAAAATTGTAGATATCTCTTATAATATAATTAGTAATTTTAAAATACTTAAGTTAAAAAAAAATAATTACTTCGAAAAATCTTTTTTTTCTCTACGCCAAAAACTCATAAAAGAAAGTTTTGATAAATGGATAAATCTTAATCCATTGACAGAGTTTGGGAGTAAACTCGTTGATCGAAATGATTTAATTATTTATATAATTACTACAAAAAATAGAGAAGCAACTAAGATAATTCTTGATCATTATAATATTTTTTATAGAGAAATTTTTTCAAATGATGATATTAAAAATTTTAAAAGTAAAGGAAATTTAATTGAGTATACAATAAAAAAATACAATCTGAAAAATGTTGTTTTTATTGATGACTTAGTCGATCATTTAAATTCAGTAAAAAATTTAGAAATTACTACTTATTTTGCAGATTGGGGTTATGGTAATAATACTAACTTCAAAGTTTTTGATCATAATGTAATTGATTTATAAAATATTACAAATAATGCAAAACAAAATAGATTATTCATTTAGTCGTTGATTAATTTATATTTATCAATAGTTTAGAAATTAATTAAAACATATAAAATATTCAGATAAATGCACATTGGACTAGTTATAGGTAAAAAAAATAGTGTGGGAGTTCCTGGTAAGAACCTGAGAATGATCGTGGGAAGGCCAGCAGCTGAATATGCTTTTATTGCTGGTACAGCTGCAGGACTTGATAGAATATATGTTTCAACTGACTCAGATGAAATTGCGGATATAGGAAGAAAATATGGTGCAATTCATATAAATAGACCTGATGAACTCGCTACACCAGACTCATTAACTGAAGATGTTCTAATTCATGCATACGACTTTATTAAAAATGAAAATAAAAAAAGTACGATAAAAACAATATCTTTGTTATTCTGTAATAATCCTGCAATTAATGTAGAATTATTAAAGGAAGCAATTTCATTTACAGAAAGCTCAGATGAATATGATTCGTGCTTTTCCGTGGTAAAATATGATATGTTTTCACCTGCAAGGGCAAGAAAAATTTCAATTACAGGCGAAATGAAGCCATTTGTTGATTTAAAATATCTAGATAATGTATCTTCAATAAGAGATTCGCAGGGCTCATGTTATTTTTGTGATTTATCAATACAAGTTATGAAACCTGTCTGTTTTGAGGAGATGGATAAAGGACAATTACCTTTCAAATGGCAGGGAAGAAAGTCTAAAGCAATTGAAACGGATTTCGGTTTTGATATTGATACTGAATGGCAATATGTTGTTATTGAATATTGGCTTAAAAAATATGGTTTTACCGAAAATTCGATTCCCTGGGATTAATAAATGCAAAGAAGAAACTTTATAAAAGAAAAACTTAATTCTGGTAAAGCTGTTATTGGGACCTGGTCAATAATTCCATCGACAATAGTATCAGATATAATTTCCTCGACGGGAATTGACTTTATTATTATAGATGCTGAACATGGACCAATAAGTTTCTCAGAAGCTCAACAAATGGCAATTGCATGTGAGTCGAGAGGTGTATCACCTATAATGAGAGTTGGTGGAATAATTGAATCTGATATTTTAAAAGCCCTAGATATTGGTGTCCATGGAATTCAAATCCCTAATGTTGAAAAAACTGCTGATGTAGAGAGAATTATAAGATTTAGTAAATATCCCCCAATAGGAAACAGGGGTTTTTCACCTTTTACGAGAGCAGGTAATTATTCAATTAAAAACTCAAAAAATCACACCGCAACCTCTAATCAAAATACTTTGATTGGAATAAATGTCGAAGGAGAAGAAGGCATCAATAATCTTGATGAAATTCTTCAAATAAATGAACTAGACATTATTTTTATTGGTTTGTTTGATTTATCAAAAGCATTGGGTATACCGGGCGAAGTCGATAACCCTAAAGTTGAAGAGTTATTAAAAGATGTCTCAAAAAAAATATTGAATGCAGGAAAATATCCAGGAACAATAGCTACCTCAAAAGAAAAAATGAGACTTCATTTATCTATTGGAATTAAATATTTACTCTACCTGGTAGATTGTGAAATGATTAGAGCTTCTTATGAGGATGTAGTATTTGAATTTGATAAATTAAAATAATTATCATGGGTAAAGTTTTTATAACAGACTATATAAAAAATCCTAATATTGAAAAAAAAATTCTTGGTAACTTATTAACTAAAATAAAAAAAGAAGCTTCTGTTTTATTGGTTTGGCATAAAATCATTGACAGTAATTATTTAGATAAATTTCCAAATGTAAAACTTCTAATTAGGTATGGTGTTGGTTGTGACAACATAGATTTTCAGGAGATAAAAAAAAGAGGAATTATGCTATGCAACACTCCAGACTATGGCGTTGATGAAGTGAGCGATACAAGTTTAGCAATGTTAATGAATATCACTCGAAAGTTATTTCATTATGATGCTATTAGTAAAGAGATATCCGATGGCACCTGGCAAGAAAATATATTCAATGAAATAAGAAGGAATTCTGAAATAGAGGTTGGAATAATTGGAGCAGGAAGAATTGGAAGTTTATTGGCGGTTAAGGCAAAAGCGATTGGTTTTAAAGTTAGTATTTATGATCCATATGACAAAAGAGGAAATGAGAAAATATTGAATGTATCTAGGCACCATAGCTTAGATGATCTTTTAAAAAAATCAGATGTTATAAGTATTAATTGTGTTCTGACAAACGAAACAAAGGGCATGGTGAATAAAAGATTTATTAAAAAAATGAAAAAAGGTGCATCATTAATAAATACAGCAAGAGGTGCAATTATTGAAAATTTAGATGATTTTATTAAGCCGATAAAGACCAATGTAGTAAGCAATTTATCTCTTGACGTATTACCTAATGAACCCCCAAAAAAGTCTGTATTAATAAATGAATGGAGAAAAAATAAAAAATGGACAATTGGCAAAATAATAATTAACCCTCATAGCGGTTATTATTCAGTTCAATCATATAAAGAGATGAGAGAAAGCGCATCTAAAAATGCATTAAGGTTTTTGCATAAGCTAGATCCATATAATATTGTTTCAGATAATTTATAATAGGTTTAATTTATTTATGACTAAATATTCAAAATACCAAGACTATGTAATTAAAAATGGAAAATTTATTGGTGAGTTTGAGGAAATGTATAGAGACTTTGATGATCCTTGGAATCAGAAAAAAATTGAAATACATAAAGAAGAAAAAAAAATATGTTTAGAGTTCATTAAAAATAGTAACTTTAAAAAGATAATTGAATTTGGTTGTGGATTAGGAAGTTTTACTAATCAGATAAGTAGATATTGCAATAATCTGACAGGTATTGATATTTCAGAAACTGCGATTAAAAAAGCAAAAAAATCATATCCACATATAAAATTTAGAATTGGTAGGTTTCCTGACTTAGAATTTCTCAAAGATTTTAATCCAGATTGTATACTGATGCCAGAAATTACATGGTATGTGCTTGAAGAATTAGATCAATTGATAAGTTTCCTTAAAAAGGAGATGCCTCAAACTTTTTTAGTTCACACTCTTATGGTATATAAAAAAGAAACTCAAAATTATGGAAAGTCAAGTTTCACAAATTTAGAAGAAATTCTATCGTATTTTGATATGAACTATGTTGATTATGGAAAGTTTGAAAGTGAAGACAATGATGGCAGTGGAAGGACTTTCTTTATAGGACGTTACGGTAAGATTTAGCTAAACAATGTAATTAGTTTTGGCATTGAATTTAATAATTTTCCATCTAAATATTTATCTACTATCCTATCATCATATAAGTCATAAATTACTCTTAAGTGAGAAGCTCGAAAATCTATAGATCGCCATACTCTCCCACTTATGTTTTGTCTAACTTTTGGTAAATCTTTTTCAGATTTGAGGTATGATATAATTTTAGATATATCCGCCCTTGCTTTTTTTACACATTTAATACCAATATCATGGATTGTATCTCCATATTCCATTTGTGGTACACTTTGATGTATTATATCTCCAGCATCAGGTTGATGATGAAGAGTATGAAATGTTATTCCAGCATACTGAGGTTGTAACAAATAAAAAGGCCAAAACAGAGTTGCGCTACCTTTATACCAAGGTGATAATCCTAGATGTAAATTGATAGTATTGTAAGGAAGGTTTTTCAATAATGGATTTCGTATCATATCCGTACCAAATACAATGCCTATATCGGCATTAAAGTTTTTGACCATGTTGGCAACTTTGATATTATTCAATGAATTTGATGAGACAAATTTGATCTTTTCATTTGCCACGAGACCATTGAAACCTTCTTTTATAAAGTTTTTAAATTCGAGCATATTTCGATTTTTAAAATGTTTTTTAAATAAATTCTTTTCGTGCTCATCGTTATAATTAAAAGGTTTAGGTATTTCATTCTCTCTTTGCATACAGATAATTAAAACGTCATCAGAATGTTTTATTACCTCCTCGTGAAAATAGATATGTCTTCTATGAGTTCCAGAAAGAATTAAACTTTTCATAAATCCTCAATTAGTTTTTTATCTTTAAATAATGAAATTGCTTGATTAATAATTCTTAAATTAATACCTGACTTTTTTGCAATGTCAGTATTCGTATTTGACCCATCCGCTAAGTGCATAATCCAATCAAATGAGTCATACATGTCTTTTGTAAAATTTTCTTTAAAAGCCGACTGGTTCATAGATCCTCCAATTTGAGGATACAGTTTTCTTTTTCCAAGATTATACTCACAATAATTATTTCTTCTAATTGGTACTTCTAAACTTTCAATACTTTGTATCCATTTAATATGAACTTTTAATGAGTCTATAATTGATTTATCAGATATAAAATTTAAGTTGTCGGCAGAGGTGTGATATTCGTCGTATTCATAGTATTTTGATTTATGGATTGAAGGTGTATTTATTCTAAAACCAGGTGATGAGAATTGTCTTTCATCACTTCCATTTGGCTCAAATGGATATTCTATATATTTGTTTTTTGTAAATTTTTTTAGGGTTTCGTGAGCACAACTATTAATCCAATGCTCTTTGTTATAACTATTTTTTATTGAAAATTGACCTGGGCCACCTGTGCAGCTAAGAATCATTCCACCTAAAATTTTATTTCCTATATTTTGAGATAAAAAATTTATTGCCCCAATTGTTTCTGGGGCAATAAGTAATCGATAACTAAATTTTGTATTCAATTTTTGAATATAATTAAATAGCAAGGGTGCAGTTATAAGCCCTGATAAATTATCATTCGCTAATGCTGGATGGCAACAATAAGTAGAAATAATTATTTCTTTTCTTGATCTGCCTTTTTTAAGATACTCGGCCCACATTAAATTACCTTTATTATTTATATTTGTATCTATAAATACTTCAAAAGGGCCAACAAAATCATTTGAGTTTAGAAGTTTATGTTGTACGCAGAAGCCCCAAGTTCTTTTATAATAGGATGTTCTGTATGGTATCCAATTAATATGATTAGGTAATGTATGAATATGATTAAGCAAATTTTTTTTCGATATTTTTCCCTTATATGGAATAGAATAAGACATAAGGTGAAGATTATTTTTTTTAAAATCGATTATTTTTTTACCGTACTTATTCTTTACATATGCATCTTTCACATTCCACTCTGGAGGAATATTCCAATCAAAAACTTTCGTTCCACTATTAACTTTTTTTAATTTCAAATTTGGCAGAATATTAGATTTTAAATATTTAAAAGTTTTATAATTTCCATCTCCAGTAAGACTTCTATTGATGTTGTATAAATCTTTTATAAATGTTTTTATTCTACTATTATTTAAATATATATTATTATTATGCTTCATTTATTTTTCCGTTTATAAGAATTTTTTTTGTGTTTATTCCCAATATTTTGGCCTCGCTGCCTACTGAACTATATGTATAAATGACTCTTTTTGCATGAGGAAGTAATTCGTGAATTTTGCGATTGCTAATTTTTAAGTTATTAAGCTTATATTTATTAATGAATTCACTAACTGCTCTGGGATGAGGTTTAAAAATATATTGTTCCTGAGAACTGGCAATCTCATTAATTAGTCTTAAAATTAATAGTTCACCATCATGAAGTCCTGGCACGATAAGTATAAATTTCTGTTTCCCAAGTTTAACTTTACGAAGATAATCGTACCTAATAACATTTTTCATAATACTTACCTTTTTGTAACCCATATTTTTAAATATTTTATAGGATTCTTTGTTTTCACAAATAACTCTATCTGGCAAAGCTAACTTTTTTAGCGAGTTGCGACTATTTACTTCTTCTGGAGCAAGGTAACACAAAAGTCTATTTTTATTTATTGGACCATGTTGAAATCCTATAGTTTCAGTATCTTTAGAAAAATGTTGAATCATAGCTGTAAGAAATCTTCCTATTGTATATTCATGTAAATAATAGGTTATAGAATTTATTTTTTTATCTTTAAATAATTCTTTAATAGAATTTTTTAATATTAGTAATCGATATACTCGTAAATAAGACGAAAAAAGTTCATTTTGAATTAGATAAGAAATATCTAATTGATTAAATATATATTTTTTTTGAGCTATTCGATTCCATCTCAAAAAATGACTTATTGATAGTAAATAACTATTTATTACG
>MDTG01107815.1_pt1 | contig 11131 bp, 9 predicted proteins | sample 811421 | NCBI WGS metagenome assembly MDTG01 (sample SAMN05326645, study PRJNA326480) | marine metagenome | isolation source: seawater | place: Pacific Ocean: South East | collected 2011
CACACAGAAAGTTCAGTAGATCCGTAAACTTCCCAAAGCGAATCAGATGGGAAGTCCCGCAAGTAGGCTCTTTTGAGCGCCATTGTCCAGGGAGCAGCATTTGCAATCATGGATTGCATCGAAGAAACATCGTACTCGTCTTTGATCTCTTTCGAAAGCGCAGTAATTCGACGAATGGGAGTAGGGGCAGAAAACGTTGCAGAGACATGATGCGTGTCGACAAGGCGAAGCCAATCTTTTGGATCGAACGTGTACTGGCAGACGATTGTGGCGCCAACGAGCTGAGCCCTGCGCGCAAATCCAGAAGGACCGGAATGGTAGAGGGGCCCAGTAGTGAGGAAGATAAGCTCCTCCATTTTATCCCAACCGATAAATTCCAAAAGTGCCCCATATTGATTGATTTCTCCACCGACGCGCCGCATCGCCCCTTTGGGCTTTCCTGTCGTCCCTGAGGTATAGATCATGGTCAACGCACTATCTGCTTTCCCTTCACTTACAGGGGTTTGTGCATTACCTAACGCGTCTTCCCATGAAAGGATTCCGCTATGGGCACTGGTATCACCATAGGAAATGACATGCTGTAAGGCCGGTAATTCATTACGGATCGAAACAAGCACAGGAAGGTATGTAGCTTCAATGATAAGAATATGGGCGTCAGCGTGCGATAGCAGGTACTTCGCTTCTTCAGGAGTTGACCGGTAGGGAATCGGGACAGAAACCCCACCAGATTTTCGAATTGCATGCATCGCCGTCAGCGTTTCAATACTGTTATTCCCCCACCAAGCTATATGGCTTCCAGGAGCAGCTCCGAGCTCTAAAATCCCATTCGTTAATCGATTAACGAGGTCATTGAACGAGGAATAGTCAATTTTTCGAACATCGAAATTTAGGCGGTCATCTATTACCGCTATCCGGTCGCCGACTTTCTCAGCGTGGTAAGTCAGATGATCCATAGTCACATTCGAACCGTACACCCTGAACTTCGATCTATGGAAGTTGAAAAACATTTCATTTATCTTGCGCAGGGTTGACGAACATACCGCTCCTGCCACTAATCTGCTGTTCGTGATCCTTTCTGACAAAACACTTCAAGAACAACTTGATTCTGGACGAATCATTATCGAACCATTAGGGGAAAATGCGATTCAACCTAGCTCAGTTGATCTCCGCATAGACGCCCAGTTTCGAGTTTTCAGAAACCATTCACTTGGAATCATCGACGTTAGAAAAAATCTAGAAGACCTTACAGAACATGTCACAATAACCGGCGACGAACCCTTTATTCTCCACCCAGGAGAATTTGTTCTCGGAAGCACATTAGAGCGCGTCGTTGTCCCAGAAGATCTAGTAGCTCGCCTCGAAGGGAAAAGTAGTTTAGGGAGGCTCGGTCTACTCATCCATTCCACGGCAGGCTTTGTCGACGCCGGATGGGATGGGCAACTTACTCTTGAACTATCAAATGTCGCGAATCTACCAATCACCTTGTACGCAGGAATGAAAATAGGGCAAATAAGTTTCCAACAGATGACAACACCAGCAGATAACCCGTACGGTTCCCAGAATTTAGGATCAAAATATCAGAATCAGACTGGGCCTCGACCAAGCCGATATTGGGAGAACTTTGGAGAAAACGAATAAAAAGACCCTACAAAAAGTATTTTTCCTTTTTGTCCTTGTAGCGGTCCTCGCTCTTTTCTTCTCCGGAGTTTTCGACTTCCTCCACGACCGTGGAAAAGTTGAAGATTTCTTTCAAGACTCTGGCGCGCTTGGCCCCATTATCTTCATCTTGGCGTTTATCGCCGCCCAGCCGCTCAGCCTTCCCGGCGCTGCATTAATCATCCCAGCAACGTTCGTCTGGTCATGGTGGGAAGTCCTCATTTACAGCATGATCGGCGGCATAGTCGCAAGCACAATCGGGTTTGCTGTTTCCCGCTGGATTGCCCAAGACTGGGTACGAAAAAGATTACCGAAAAAACTTCTCAAATGGGATCAACGACTCTCCGAGCGAGCATTCCTATCAGTCGTTGTTTTGCGGCTTGTAACAGGGTACGCGCCAGCAGCTGACTGGGCTTTGGGAATATCAAAGGTCCAATGGAGAGATTTCCTTCTTGGAACCGCCATAGGCCTCGTCCCGATCACAGCGCTCCTAGCTATTTTCGGCGACGATACCGTCAAATGGGTCCAAACAGCTCCTCTAGTCGTATTAGGGATCGCCGCCGCCCTCGGCTGTGTCTTCTTTCTTTTGAAAAAAATCCGCACACACGACGCAAAAGATTAACTCAACGTCTACTCGCCTTGAGCAAGTTGCTCCGCCTGATATCTCCAGCTGAATCGATTGAAGCACCCCGGTAAGTCAAATTCCTCTTCGATTGCAGCGACATCCGCATCGGTCAGACGAGCGACTTGAACAAATGTGGTAATACCTCGCTCCACTAACCGCTGGGCACTATAGGGATCGAGGCCCATGATTAGAGAAAGATTATCGGGCGTTCCTGTATCCTCGGGTTCTTCAATACTGTCTGAAGATTCGCTTTCCCCTACTTCAGAAGAACTAGCGGGACTATCTGAAATAATGGTTTGAGTTCTCACAGCTCCTGACGTTTCAGATTGCGAGACGACTCTTTGGATAGCACCGACCGGGATTGGATCTCCAGACGATAAGGGCTTGATCAAATCATCTGCGGGAACGGAATCAGGCGTAAGAACATTCGGGTTCTCAAGAAGAGCTTTCCTCGAATCCTCAACATCGCTCTCTCCAGCTTCCAAAGCTTCCACAAGATGAATCGCTAAATCAGCGACCTTTACCTCATCATCTTCTTTGCCAGCGGCCTTCACCCCATCATCCATCATGATGTAACAGAAAGGACAAGCAGTAGCGATACGACTTGCCCCAGTCTCAACCAGCTCACGGGCACGGACATCATTCACTTTCGGCCCGATATCCTCTTCCATCCACATTCGGGCACCACCAGCTCCACAACACATACCTTTCGTACCATTTCGAGGCGCTTCGACAATTTCCACTCCCGACAAGCTCCCAATAACGTTCCTAGGAGCCATATAGATATCGTTATGCCTACCGAGATAACAGCTGTCATGGTAGACAATACGTTCAGATAGGGTCGCTTTTGACATATCTAAATCACCGGATTCAATCAGTTCTTCCAGAAGCTGTGTGTGGTGAATGACCTCGTAGTGTCCGCCAAGTTGAGGGTACTCATTCTGTAATGTATTAAAGCAATGCGGGCACTGGGTGATGATCTTTTTCACTCCCATACCATTAAGGGTTTCGATGTTTTGCATGGCAAGCATTTGGAAGATGTATTCATTACCTGAACGGCGAGCAGGATCTCCAGTGCAATTCTCTGCTGGGCCCAAGATACTAACGTCGATGCCGGCACGACTCAGAAGTTTCGCCATTGCTTGACTTACCTTCTTGTTCTTATCATCAAAACTTCCGGCACAACCCACCCAATAGAGCCATTCAGATTCGAACGGGTCGCCTCCTGCGATGATCTCGATTCCTTCGATATCTTTCGCCCAATCGGCGCGTTCCGACTGTGATATAGACCATGGATTCCCAGAGTTTTCCATAGCCCTGTATGCATTCCCAAGTTCAGTTGGAAAATCAGATTCCATGAGGGACTTATACCTGCGCATGTCAAGGATTTTGTCGAGGATCTCAATATTTACTGGACAATTTTCATCACAAGCTTTACAGCTTGTACATGCCCATAACTCATCGTTGCTGACCCGATCAAACATCCAGTTCGCTGGCACCGTGATCTCAGTATCGACACCTATCGGGGGACTCGTCACTGTGTCACCAGTAGCTGCCATCACTTCACCAGTTTTTAACACGATTTCCCTTGGATCCAAAGGCTTCCCGGTAGCGTGCGCTGGGCAGACAGCGGTACACCTTCCGCACATCGTGCAGGCATCAGTATCCAGCAATTGTTTCCAAGTGAAATCTTCGATTGTGGAAGCCCCGAATGTTTCTAGTTCCGTCTCCATCAAGTTAGGCAGCGGCTTCATTGCCCCCTTGGGACGTTCACGATCTTTAAGGTACATGTTCAATGGTGAGGTGAACATGTGTCGAAGCATGGTAATAGGGAGGAAAACAAGGAAGCCAACAAAGAAGATGACATGCGCATACCACCATGCCTGATGCCATCCGCTTAAATTGCCTGCACCATCGAAAAGCTTGGCGAGCGGATACCCGATAATGGACCATTTTTCGTATGTGGGTTCGTTCTCTATAGCAACGCGGAACCCTTCAGCGATAAATCCTGTCACCCCTAAACCAAACAGCAATCCTAGGCCAATGGCATGGTCACCTTTTGACTTAATCCTGATTCGATAAGGACGGAATTGCCGTGGCCCGTATCGCCGGAGAAGCGCCCAAGTAACCCCAATGAGAAATAGGGCACCAGCCAGATCACCAATTAACGAATAGCCCTTATAGACCCCCCCATGGAGAAACTTCAGATCATTTGGAAGCTGGTGGTCTATCTCCAATGTGGTCGTAACTCCAAGGAGGACAATGAAAGGGAAATACATTAGGGAATGCATCAACCCAGCGGCCGGATCCCGCATCAGAGTCTTCATATATAACCCAGCGCGGAGATCTTTCGCTCTCCTATGCACGTTCTTCGTTGTCGTCGACCTGTTATCCGGCTGCCCGCGCGTCCAGTTCTTCACCCGTAGCGAGAAATTCCATGCCCCGTAGATTATGAGCGCAGGAATGACACTGTAAAACGCAACTTTGGCAGCTGTGGGAATATTTCCAAAGACTTCACGGTGCACGGGGCTATTCCCATGCTGGTCAAAGATTGCAGCTGCGATCCCTGACAAAGCCGTGAACGCAGCAACAGCTATACCTAGACCAAGGACCCAATCCTGTGGCCGAAAGCGTTTTTTACTTCCCTCATCCATGACTTACTTAAAGTTAGCCTGTAGGCAAGCCAAGAACTGACTTCTTAGGGTTGAAATTTTGGAATTGTGAAAAAGGACACACCATATTTATTGGATATTCCCTACAAATGTGCCCAAAAACAACACAGAACCAAAAGTTGAGTCAAAGTAACTCAACTTTTTCCTATTTTGGGAATAAATCAGGCCACAAAGTGGTTGATAATAAATGCAGGTTGAGCTGCAAATAAAAATGAAATAGCGCTTCAGCGCCGAATAGGAGACAAACATGGCGAAGGCCGTCGGAATAGATCTAGGAACAACAAATTCAGTGGTCGCAGTGCTCGAAGGAGGAGAGCCCACAGTGATAGCAAATACAGAAGGAAGCCGCACAACGCCTTCTGTCGTAGCATTCGCGAAAGATGGGGAAGTTCTCGTTGGAGAGGTTGCCAAACGACAAGCAATCACCAACCCGGACCGCACCATCCGTTCAGTAAAACGAGATATGGGATCCAGCTGGAATATTGATATCGATGATAAGTCCTACAATTCCCAAGAAATTTCTGCACGAACTCTCATGAAACTCAAGAGAGACGCCGAATCGTACCTGGGGGATACCGTTACCGAAGCAGTCATAACTGTTCCCGCTTACTTTGATGACGCGCAACGAACCGCAACCCAAGAAGCTGGAAAGGTCGCTGGACTCGAAGTCCTCCGAATCATCAACGAACCGACAGCTGCAGCTTTAGCGTACGGCCTTGATAAGGGCGACGAAGACCAAACGATTCTCGTTTTCGACCTCGGTGGAGGAACCTTCGATGTTTCGGTTTTAGAAATCGGAGATGGCGTCTTCGAAGTGAAATCGACTAGCGGAGACACTGAACTCGGAGGCGATGACTGGGACGAACGAGTTATCCAATGGCTAATAGACTCCTTTAATAACGACCATGGAGTTGACTTATCGAAAGACAACATGGCAGCACAACGGCTCAAAGAAGCCGCCGAGAAAGCAAAAATCGAGCTTTCCGCCAGCCAGAGCACCCAAATCAACCTTCCTTTCGTCACAGCAACTGACGCCGGACCACTGCACATGGATTATTCTTTTTCCAGAGCAAAATTCCAAGAGCTCACTTCAGACTTACTAGAACGGTGCCGTACACCCTTCGAACAAGCAATCAAAGACGCGAATCTCTCAAAAAGCGAAATTGACCATGTCATCATGGTAGGTGGTTCGACACGTATGCCTGCAGTATCTGAATTAGTCCAAAGTATGACGGGGAAAGAACCAAACAAGAGTGTGAATCCCGACGAAGTTGTAGCTGTTGGCGCTGCTATTCAAGCCGGTGTGCTCCGAGGAGAAGTAAAAGATATTCTCCTGCTCGATGTAACTCCATTGTCTTTAGGGATTGAAACTAAAGGGGGAGTCATGACCAAATTAATTGAGCGTAATACGACGATCCCGACGAGAAGAACAGAGGTATTTACAACGGCTGACGACAACCAACCATCAGTAGAAATTCATGTCCTCCAAGGGGAACGTGAAATGTCACAGTTCAACAAAACTCTCGGAAAGTTCCAGCTCGTAGACCTTCCTCCTGCTCCAAGAGGGGTTCCGCAAATCGAAGTAACCTTTGATATCGATGCGAATGGTATCGTCCATGTTTCGGCCAAAGACCGAGCTACAGGGAAAGAACAATCCATAACCATAACCGGCCAAACTTCTCTGGAGAAAGACAAGATCGATCAGATGATCGCAGATGCTGAAGCTCACGCAAACGAAGATCGGGAACGACGGGAAGAAGCTGAAGCCCGGAACTCAGCCGATTCGTTAATATATCAAACAGAAAAAATGGTCCGTGAGAATGAAGACAAAATAACTGAAGATGAAAAAGCGGATGTTGAAGAAAAACTCGCTTCCCTAAAAGAAGCGCTACAAGGTGAAGGAATCAGCCTTGATGCGATAAAGGAAGCGGTTGAAAATCTCAATACGGCAAGCCAAGGATTTGCCCAACGACTCTATGAAGCAGCTGCGCAACAAGAAAGCGATGATGAAGCTGATGGCTCAGACGACATCATCGATGCGGAAATCATCGATGAGGAAGAATGAGTGTGAACGAAGACGAAGAAACTACCACTCAGGACGACCTAGAAGCAGAAGAGCCTGTTTCGGAAGATCCCAATAACGCTGAAACCGAAGAAGATGTTGCAACCACCATTGCACTACTGCAATCGGAACGTGATAGTTATCTCACCGACCTCCAGCGGATTCAAGCAGATTTTGATAATTTTCGACGCCAAGCACAAAAAAGGCAGACCGATTTAACCAAACAGGCTGCGAGCGGAATTGTCGAAAAAATTTTACCTGTTCTTGATGCTTGCGAGGCCGCTGTTCAGCAAGGCGCTTCAGATGTAGAACCTATCAAAACCTCTTTGTTGGAAACTCTACAAGCTAGTGGTTTAGAAATCGTTGGTGTTGAAGGCGAAGAGTTCAACCCAGACCACCATGAAGCAGTTAGCCATGAGCCGTCTGAAGAAACAGAGATATCGATTGTTCATGAGGTGATGAGATCCGGATACACCTGGAACGGCAGGACGATTCGTCCGGCCATGGTTCGGGTAAAGGGCTGACGGATTTTCCACATGGCCTGAAGTCATAGTTCTCTTGCCGGGTAACGAAAGGGGGTCGACATGGATATAAAGCGAGAATGGCTTGAAAAGGACTATTACGCGACCCTTGGCGTATCTTCTGATGCATCCGATAAAGAAATCCAAAGCAGATACCGGAAATTAGCACGAGAACTGCATCCTGATAAAAATCCCGGTGATCAGAAAGCAGAAGATAAGTTTAAAGAAATTTCTACAGCATATGATGTCGTCGGAAACCCCGAAACCCGTAATCAATACGATGATGTCCGTCGGATGGGGCCATCAGCTATGGGGGGATTTTCTTCCCATGGAGCTGATTTCGGTAATCTAAATGATCTATTGGGTGGCATGTTTGGTGGAGCCGGAAACCCCTTTGGTGCAGCGGGAAATAATATCCCCAGGCCTGGACCTCACCACCAAGCTCAACTTCGACTCAGCTTTGATGAAGCCATTGAAGGAATTACCACTTCTGTTACGACCGGGGAAATAGATGGAGCATCTCATTCAGTTAAAATACGTATCCCTGCCGGTGTTGACGATGGAAAACGGATCAGAGTCAAGGGTAAGGGAGGAAAAGGAAGCAATGGGGGGCCTCCGGGCGACTTGATAGTCATCATCAGAGTTTCCCCGCATACGCTTTTCACCAGAGAAGGAAAAACGCTGAGCTTAGACCTTCCAGTTACATTTCCAGAAGCGACTCTTGGCGCCGATATTCAGATCCCAACGTACGGAGGAGATCCCGTCACATTGAGGCTTCCCCCAGGAACAGAATCTGGAAAAATGTTCCGAGTAAAAGGGAAGGGGGTAACTGTCGGCGCTTCGAAAGGAGACCTTCTAGTAACTATCGAAATTGCAATTCCGAAAGAATTGAACGACGAACAGATCACATCTTTACAAGCGTACGCACAAACCAATCCAGAGAACCCTCGAGAAGATTTAGGTAATTAATGAAAGGAGAAATAGTGAATCGTCGCTTTAGCTGCTTTGTTATTTCTACTGTCGCGGAGATAACTGGCCTCCATCCGCAAACCTTAAGAATATATGAACGTAAAGGTCTTCTCCTTCCGGATCGGACAAGCGGAGGAAGTAGAAGATACAGTCAAACCGATATTGATACGCTCACTCGAATACAAGAGCTACGAAAAGCAGGCCTCAATCTCGCAGGCATAAAAAAAGTTTTACTTCTTGAGTCCGAGATCAAGGAGCTCCAACAGCAGATCTCAGACGTGCAATTCTGAAGTTAGGCAAAGCACTAACTTATCTTCCTTATCGCCGAAGACCCTATTTAACGATACTATGACTAGCCATGGCCGATGGGTTGCTAGAAGTTCAGGAGATCACAATCCAATTTGGTGGTATTACTGCGCTTGATGATCTCTCTTTTACTGTTGAACCAAAGCAGATCTGCGGTCTGATTGGTCCGAATGGAGCTGGAAAGACAACCCTTTTTAATGTCATTAGCCGAATCTATGATCCTTCTCATGGGAATATTACTTTTGATGGGGTAGATCTTCTAGGCCTTTCCCCACACGGAATTTCACACGCTGGGATTTCCCGGACTTTCCAAAACCTCGCCCTGTGGCCGCGGATGACCGTTATAGAAAATGTCATGGCCGGAGCGCATATCAAAGGGAAGCAGAACTTCTTTTCATCAATGGCACGTATCGGGCTGAAAGCAGAAGAGCAAGGCCTCAGAAATGAAGCCTATAAAACCTTAGAGATGCTAGATCTTTTAGAGCATGCAGAAAATCCTTGCGATGGATTGCCATTCGGGACGATGAAACGGATCGAGCTGGCACGTGCTCTGGTATGTAACCCGAAGCTTCTTCTTCTTGATGAGCCAGCAACGGGGTTAACCCACTCAGAAGTAGCGGAACTATCCGAATTGATCATTTCAATTCGAAACGACTTCAAACTAACAATCTTGCTCGTGGAACATCACATGGGCATGGTTATGGGCATGTCAGAAAAAGTTGTTGTTCTTGATTTTGGCGAAAAGATAGCTGAAGGAACACCGACAGAAATCCAGAACAATTCTTTAGTTGTCTCTGCCTACCTCGGAGCCCCAAAATGACGATGCCTTTACTCCGAGTGGAAGGACTGGAAGCAAGATATGGCCCCGTTCAAGTACTCCATGGTATCGATCTCAACGTTTATGAGAAAGAAATCGTAGTTGTCTTAGGCGCAAACGGAGCTGGGAAAACAACGACCCTTCGCTCTATTTCTGGGATGGTAGAAACCAGCGGGCTTATAGAATTCGATGGCCAACCCACCAACAAGTTAAACCCTTCAGAAATTGTTCGCAGAGGTGTAGCCCATGTCCCACAAGGAAGAGGCACATTTCCAGAACTAACCGTTGAAGAAAACTTAAAGGTTGGCGCCTTTATCCGAAAGGATAAAGGAGTAAGCAATGACATTGAAATTTGCTATGAGACTTACCCCGTTCTCTATGAGCGGCGAACGCAGACAGCCGGTTCGTTATCAGGTGGCGAGCAGCAAATGCTGGCTGTTTCACGTGCACTCATGTCTCGCCCTCAACTCCTGCTCTTGGATGAACCGTCTTTAGGGCTTGCCCCACAGATCGTAGAAGACTTATTCACTCGATTTGTGACAATGAACCAAGATCAAGGGACCACGATGCTAATAGTTGAACAGAATGCACAATTGGCGTTAGATATAGCGGGCCGCGCATACGTTTTAGAATCAGGAGAGATCACTTTAGAAGGACAGGCAGAAGATCTCGCTATGGACGACGCTATCCGTCGGGCATATTTGGGGGCCTGAATGGATCTATTTCTCCAAAGAGTATTTGACGCAATAACCAATGGTTCTACCTACGCCCTGATTGCTGTGGCAATGGTTCTGATATTTAAAGCGACGACGCTCATCAACTTCGCGCAGGGTGAACAAGCAATTTTAGGTGCATTCGCAGTACTACAACTCTGGTATTGGGGGATACCGATGTGGGGAGCGGTCATTATCGGGATGCTCTTTTCCGCAGTTCTCGCCGCAGGATTAGAACGAGTTTTTATCAGGAAATTTGACCCCGCTGACCATTTACCTCTCGTGATAATCACATTAGGCCTGTTTTTAGTTATCAATGCTGTAGCTGCGATAGTTTGGCGTTTCGACCCACAATCATTTCCTCAGCTTTTCCCTTCCGGAAATGCATTCACGTATAACAATGTCCGACTCACGTGGTACTCGATTTTCGCGTTTGGTAGCTGTGTCCTCGTCCTAGTCGTTTTCCAAACACTTTTAACCAGAACAAAGATCGGATTGGCGTTTCGAGCAGTATCTTCCAACTTGGAGTCAAGCAGGCTAAGCGGGATAAAGGTCGGACCTACACTCCAGTTTGGGTGGGCCTTAGCGGCTGCAGCTGGAACATTAGGGGCGTCAATCTATGCCGCGAATCCCGTCCTCCAAATTGAACCTTCGATGATGCTGCGGGCCCTGATATTCTCAGTATCCGCTGCTGCACTCGGAGGCTTAGACAGCCTATGGGGGGCATTGATAGGCGGACTAACCATTGGGTTTGTCCAAAGCGTCGTCGTTCAGTACATCCCTTTCATAC
>MDTG01149330.1_pt1 | contig 11131 bp, 9 predicted proteins | sample 811421 | NCBI WGS metagenome assembly MDTG01 (sample SAMN05326645, study PRJNA326480) | marine metagenome | isolation source: seawater | place: Pacific Ocean: South East | collected 2011
GCCTTTATACATACTTTGAGATTTGGAAATAAATTTAGAGATGCTGTAGGAGGAACCTCTTATTTAAGTTTTACAAACACAAGGGGCTCTGCTGGATGTAAAATTTCTATACCGATGATGCATAAAACTGATAGCGGATTAAGACCTTATTATCTAACTCATGAATTTAATATTCAAGATGCACCTTGTGATGATGAAATTGTTGTTGCAATCGGAGGTTCACCAGCGGGTAGAGCACACGCTAGAACTGGAGACAGGTATCAAGATATGAAAGAGATGGGAATTAAAAATCCTAAATAAGCTTAATGTCAAATAAAGTTGATTCTTTTGGTACATCTTATTTTTTTAAAAAAATAAATGAAAAAGAACCAATTATATTTATACATGGTGTTGGTCTAACCAAAGAAATTTGGGATCCTCAGGTTAATTTTTTTAAAGATTATAATATTGTAACTTACGATTTATTAGGTCATGGAGAGACTCCAATAAAAAAAAATTCAGTTAGTTTTGAAGATTTTACTGAACAACTATTAAGATTAATTAATGATTTAAATTTTAATAAATTTCACTTAATTGGCTTTTCTCTTGGAGCTCTAATTGCTAGACATTTTGCAGCTGAAAATAATAATAGATTAGCTAGCTTAATATTGCATGGATCAATATATAAAAGAAATGAGGATCAAAAAAGAGTTGTAAAAAACCGATTTGAAGTAGCAAAAATGGGCAGAGCAGCTTCAAAACAAAACACTCTGAGAAGATGGTTATCAGAAGATTTTATAAAGAAAAATCCTGAAATTTATAAAAAGATCTACTCAATTTTAGATAAAAATAATCTTCCGAATTTTTTAAAAAGTTATGAAATATTTGTTAATTATATCGATAATGACAGTATATTAAAAAAAATTGAGACTAATACTCTTATAACTACTGGAGAAAATGATGTAGGGTCTACACCTGAAATGTCTAATAATTTAAGTAAAATTATTCCGAGAAGCAAGTTTATTAAAATAAAAAAAGGGAAACATCTTTGTAGTATAGAATGTGCTGATGATGTTAATATAACTTTTAAAAAATTTATAGATCAAAATAATGACTAAACTAAAAGAGTATAAAATGTATATCAACGGTTCATGGGTTGACGCTGAAAATAAAAAAACTTTTAAAAGTTTAAACCCAGAAAATAACGAGCCATGGGCTTTAGTTCCTGAAGCTAGTGCAAAAGATGTAAATAAAGCTGTCGAAGCAGCACAAAAAGCGTTTGAAGGAAAGTGGCCTAAATTAATGGCAAGAGAAAGGGCTAATTATTTAAGAGCTATAGCAAATGAATTAAGAGATAATGCAGAAGCGTTAGGAAAAATTGAAACAATAGATACAGGAAAACTTTTTAGAGAAACTAAAACACAAGCTAATTATATAGCTGAGTACTATGATTATTTTGCAGGATTAGCGGATAAAGTTGAAGGAACTGTCTTGCCAATTGACAAACCTAACATGCAAGTCATTACAACTAGAGAACCGATTGGTGTTATAGCGGCAATCATTCCTTGGAATTCTCAAATGCTATTAACCGCTGTTAAACTTGCGCCAGCACTAGCAATGGGAAACACTGTTGTAATAAAATCTTCTGAATTAGCTCCAGCAGCTATGTTCGAATTTGCAAAACTTATAGAAAAAACTGGAATACCGAATGGAGTAGTAAATGTTATTACAGGTTTTGCTGATCCGTGTGGAAAAACTTTAACAACTCATAAAGATGTTGAAAGAATTGCTTTTACGGGCGGACCAGAAACTGCCAGACATATTATTAGAAACTCAGCGGAAAATTTATCACAAGTTAGTTTGGAATTAGGAGGCAAAAGTCCTGTTGCTGTATTTGAAGATGCTGATCAGGAAAACGCATTAAATGGTATAACTGCTGGAATATTTGGAGCAAGCGGACAAAGCTGTATAGCCGGATCAAGATTATATTTACAAAAAAGTATTTATGACATTTTTTTAGATAAATTAGTAAATCGTGCTAAAAAAATAAAATTAGGAAACCCAATGTCTACCGATACACAAATGGGTCCTCTTAGTAGTTTAAAACAGTTGGAAATAATAGAAAAAAATATAAAACTTACAGTAGATCAAGGTGGAAAAATAAGATGTGGAGGAAAAAGACATAATCTGTCAAATAAGGGTTATTATTTTCCAGCTACAATAATTGAATGTGAAAATCATAACCTTCCATCAGCTGAAAATGAATTATTCGGTCCTGTCTTATCAGTAATGAAATTTGAAACCGAAGCAGAGGTCATTAATAAAATGAATGATAATCAATATGGTTTATCCTCTGGAGTTTATACAAAAGATTTAGGAAGAGGCCTGAGAGTTTCTAAAGCAATACGCGCTGGAATAACTTTTGTAAATACCTATAGATTAATATCACCTTCTGCCCCTTTTGGTGGAATGAAAGATAGTGGGTACGGTAAAGAAGCAGGAATCGAATCAATAAAAGATTACACTAGAATTAAAACTACTTGGTTCAACACTTCCGACAAACCAATGTCAGACCCGTTTACAATGGGATAAGTTTTAAGGTGTTCCTAGTGAATCTTTAATTTTAGTTAAATTTAAAATTCATTATATAACCACTACCTGAAATAGCGGACTTGTAATGAGAGTCTATTCTAGGCAAAACTCGATTAAAGAAAAAATTAGCGGTTTCAATTTTATCTTCAAAAAATTTTTTATTATTGCTTAATTCTTTATAACTAACATCTAAAACTTTGAGCCAAGAATAAGCTAACGAAATTAAACCCAATACTTTTAAATAATCATTGCAAGCTGCGCTTACGTCATCTTTGGAATTTGCCATTTTATCTTTTATCCAATTCGTAAAATTTATTGTTATTTTTAAATATTCATTTAATTTTTCAGTCAAAGGTTTTATTTTGATTTGGTTTTTATTTTTTTTAATTTCTTCTTCAATTAATTTTACATAACGACCAATAATATCTTTATCTTTATTTACAAGTTTTCTAAAAACTAAATCTATCGCTTGCACAGAATTGGTTCCTTCATATATGGGCGTGATTCTATTATCACGGTATAGCTGTTCAATTCCCTGGTCTTTTGTATAGCCATATCCACCAAAAATTTGCATAGCATCACTAGTGATTTCCATTCCCATATCACTAAATAGTGATTTAACTACTGGTGTCATTAAAGACACAAAATCAGAAGCTTCTTCCTTAACCTTATTATCTTTGTGATATAAACTAACTTCAGTTTGTTGTGCTAACCAAAAACTTAGGGCTCTTTCACCCTCTATAATAGATTTCATATTTAGCAATGATCTTCTGATATCAGCATGATCTATTATTAAGTCTGCTCCATTTTTTGTTTTGCTATTATGAGACTTTCCTTGTTTTCTTTCTTTTGAATAGTTTAAAGCATTTTGATAAGCAATTTCAGATAATCCTAATCCTTGCAGACCCACAACAATTCTTTCTAAATTCATCATAGTAAACATTGAGCTAAGTCCTTTATTTTTTGGTCCAATCATATGTCCAACAGCTCCATCAAAATTTAATACACATGTAGCAGATCCCCTAATACCCATTTTACTTTCAATTGAATTTGTTGAAACGCCATTTCTTGCACCTAAAGATCCGTTATCTTTAACTTGAATTTTAGGTACCAAAAATAAACTAATTCCTTTTGTGCCTGCTGGTGCATCGGGAGTTCTAGCAAGAACTAAATGAATAATATTTTCTGTAAGATCTTGATCTCCTGAGGTTATAAATATTTTTTGACCAGTTAATTTGTAAGTACCATCCGATTGTTCTATGGCTTTAGTTTTCAATAGCCCTAAATCAGTTCCACACACTGGTTCTGTTAAGCACATTGTTCCACTCCAAGTACCTTTAACCATGTTAGGAAGAAATTTTTTTTTTATTAAATTGTCTCCATGTTGAAGTATACAATTATATGCACCAATACTTAATTCACTATACAGCTTAAAAGAAAGACTGGCCGCTGATAGCATTTCATCAAAAAATGAGCTAATGGTTTTTGGCATTCCTTGACCCCCATATTCTGGATCACAAGATAGGGAAACCCAACCATCTTCAATAAATTTTTTATAAGCCTCCTTATATCCGGGAGGTGTTCTAACAACACCATTTTCTAATTTAGCTGGCGTCTCGTCCCCAGCTTTTGCTAAGGGTAATATAAGATTTTCGGTTAATTTTGCTGCTTGCTCTAAAATATCTTTTGCAAGATCAGGATTTACTTCTTTATATTTATCAAGTGAATTGTAATGAGAATTATCTCTTAACTTTTCAAAAAGAAACATCATATCATCTATTGGAGCTTTATAAGTTGCCATTAGTTCACCAAAGGTTTTCCTGTTGAAAGTGTATGTTGAATTCTAGCCTGAGTTTTTTCCATTTCAATTAGCTGAACAAACGCTTCTAACTCAAGAGCATACATATCATCTTCTGATAATTCTTTATCAATAGTTGTGTTTCCTCCACTTAATACAAAGGCTAATTTTTTTCCAACTTCCATTCCATGCTCCAAAATTTTCTTTTCTTTAAAAAGTTTTTCAAGAGTTTGGATCATTTTACCTCTAACTTGACTTCCTGATAACTTAAAAGTTGGTTGTTTTGGAGGTTTATAACCATCTTTTTTCTCATTTATCAAATCTTGCGAAGCTGAAAGTAGCTTATTTCTATTCATAACACTTATGTCTTTATCTAACAAAAATTTAAATGGCATGGCCTCTGTTGGTGAACTAGCAGTTTTTCCATAGCCTATAATATCAAATACTTTTTGTGGAGCAAAGTCAGGATCTTTTTTATTATCTTGAGTTTGCATCCATCTGGACAACATATTTGTTGTTCCTCCTCCAGCAGGTATTAATCCTACAAGAGTTTCTACTAATCCTGTGACAATATTAGTATGAGCGACAACATAATCACTTTGAACTAATACTTCAAAACCACCACCTAATGCTAAACCAGATGGCGCTGAAACAACTAAATTACTAGAATATTTTAATTGTTTGCAGGTCATCTGAAAATGATGAATAAATTTTTCTATAGCCTTCCAATTTTTTTCTTTTGCAAAATCCATTACATAATTTAGATTAACACCTGCGGAAAATTGCATTCCTTCATTTATAATTATCATATTTTTATCAGATGCCTTTTTTAAAGCATCCATTGAATCATAATCTAAAGTATTAGCTTTAGTAATAAATTCTACAATTTTATAATTTTTATGTTCGTAGGTTAGAGCTGATTTATTTTCTTTGTAAGTTTTTGCTGACTGTTTTACTTTTCCTAAAGTTTCTAAATTAGTATAAATTTGCCTTTCGCCATAAAAAGTTTCTTTTTTTTTATTATAAAGTTCTTGAATAAATGTATTTACTTTTAATTTATTGTCCTTTTCAACAAAAAATTTTACCCCAAGATCTTCAAGCATTTCAAAAGGTCCTTTGGCCCAATTAAATCCAAGTCTCATAGCCTCATCAATGTTGTTATAATCTTTTGTTACATTAGGAACTAAAGAAGATGCATAAAGAATAATTTTTGAAATTACTGCCCATGCATATTTCCCAATTTTATCATTTCTTGAAACAAGTTCTTTTAAATTTATTTTTTCTCCAATATTAAGATCAATTTTTTTAGCTGGTGAATAATCTTTTGTGCTTAGGTTAATAGCTTCTAATATTTTCTTTCCATCTTTTTTATTCATTCTATAGAACCCCCCTTTTCCTTTTCGACCAGTGTAACCAGTTTCAATTAGTTTTTTTACTAAAGGAATTTCCTGAGCTACTTCATGAAATACATCAGATTTTGGCAATTCTTTTAAAAAACTTTTTAAAACATCCGCCATTAAATCTATACCAATTAAGTCGTACAAGCCGAAAACTCCTGTTTTAGGAATACCCATAGGTCGGCCAAAAATGGCATCTGCTTCTTCTATATTTAATTTCATTTTGATAGCTTCTGTCATCGCAACTTGCATAGCATAAACACCGACTCTGTTACCTAGAAAACCAGGTGTATCTTTACAAATAATTACACCTTTACCGAGATTATTTTCGCAAAAATTTTTTAGGAAATTTATTTTTTTTACGTCATTAATATTCTCGCTAACTATCTCTAGCAAACCCATATATCGAACTGGGTTAAAAAAATGCGTAATACAAAAATCTTTTTTATCAGCATCAGACATTTTTGCTGATAAGATCTTTAAAGGAATTGTAGAAGTATTAGATGAAATAATTGATTCTTTCTTTCTAGTTTTTAATATTTTTTCATAAAGAACATGTTTTATATCTATTCTTTCAACAACTGCTTCAACAACCCAATCAGCTGTTTTAACAATATCGAAATTTTCATCAATATTACCAGTTTTAATATTATCTATTTTGCTTTTATCAATTAATAAAGGTGGTCTAGACTCGTAAATTCTTTTTTTTGCTTTATCTGAAATTTCAGTTTTTAAATCTAATAATGTAACTGGTATATTTGCGTTACATAATTGTGCAGCAATACCACTGCCCATTGTACCTGAACCAATAACAACTACATTTTTAATATTCATTTAGCTAAATATTATTTAAGTTTTGCTATTATTGCATCTCCCATTTGAGATGTGGATACTTCCTTTTTGCCCTGCGATAAAATATCTTTAGTTCTTAAACCATCATCAAGAACTTTTTGTACTGCTTGATCTAAATTATCTGCTTCCTTCTCTAGATCTAATGAATATCTTAGAGCCATTGCAAAACTTAGGATAGTGGCTATAGGATTTGCGATTCCTTTACCAGCGATATCAGGTGCAGATCCGTGTACAGGTTCGTACATGGATCTAATTTTACCATTTTTATCTTTAGCTCCTAAAGAAGCTGATGGCAATAAACCTAAAGAACCAGTCAACATAGCCGCTTCATCTGACAAAATATCGCCAAATAAATTATCAGTTACTATAACATCAAATTGTTTAGGATTTCTTAAAAGCTGCATAGCACAATTATCCGCAAGCATGTGAGTTAGTTCTACATCTGGATAATCATTGTCTTTTACTTTTTGAACTTCTTCTCTCCATAACAAACCAGCTTCCATTACATTAGATTTTTCACAAGAAGTAAGTTTTTTGTTTCTTTTTTGCGCAAGTTCAAATGCTACTTTGCTTACTCTAATAATTTCATTGCTTGTATATACGTGGGTGTTAATTCCTTTTCTTTCTCCATTTTCAATAGGTTTAATTCCTCGAGGTTCTCCAAAATATATACCTCCAGTAAGCTCTCTAACAATCATAATATCTAGACCAGAAACAATTTCTGGTTTTAAACTAGATGCATCAACTAATTGTTTAAAACAAATTGCTGGTCTTAAATTTGCAAACAACTTTAATTCTTTTCTTAATTTTAATAAGGCTCTTTCAGGCTTTTTAGAAAATTCTAAATTGTCCCATTTGGGGCCACCGACCGCACCTAAAACTACCGCTTCTGATTCTAATGCTTTATAAAATACTTCATCAGTTATTGGATTTTTATGTTTATCATAGGAAGCTCCACCAACTAAACCTTCGTCAATTTTAAAATCTAGTGATTTTTTTTTGTTAAGCCAATTAATTATTTTTTTTACTTCAGAAATAACTTCTGGACCTACACCATCACCTGGCAATAATAAAATTTTTCTATTTTTTACTTTAATCATTTTAATTTATCCAAGGTTTATTTTTTTCAATTTCTCTTTCATAAGAAGATATTTTGTCTGATTTTTCTAAAGATAACGCAATATCATCTAAACCATTTAATAGACATTTCTTTTTAAATTGATCAATTTCAAACTTAATTTGATTATTACCATAAATAACTTTTTGTTCTTGAAGATTAACTTCTATATTTTCTTTTCTTTCAGAATATTTAATTAATTCTTCAATTTTTTTTTCATCTAAAACAATTGGCAGCATTCCATTTTTGAAACAGTTATTATAAAAAATGTCTGCAAAGCTTGGACTTATCACACATTTAATACCAAAGTCTAACAAAGCCCAAGGGGCATGTTCTCTCGAAGATCCGCATCCAAAATTTTTTCCAGCTAGTAAAATTGAAGATCTATTATATGGTTCTTTATTTAATATAAAATCCTTAATTTCTTCACCTTTATCATTGTATCTCATTTCAAAAAATAAACTTTTCCCTAGTCCAGTTCTTTTTATAGTTTTTAAAAACTGCTTAGGAATAATCATGTCAGTATCAACATTTATCATTGGAAGATTTGCTGGTATTCCTTTTAATGTATTAAATTTTTTCATATTAATTTTGAAATTTTCTCACATCAGTTAAATAACCTTTTATAGCTGCCGCAGCTGCCATAGCTGGGCTTACCAAATGAGTTCTTCCACCTCTTCCTTGCCTTCCTTCAAAATTTCTATTTGAAGTAGATGCACATCTTTCTTTTGGATTAAGTTTGTCTGCGTTCATAGCTAAACACATAGAACAACCAGGTTCCCTCCAATCAAAACCAGATTCTTTAAAAATTTTATCAATTCCTTCCTCTTCAGCTTGTTGTTTAACTAGGCCGGATCCTGGAACAACCATTGCATTTACGTGTTCTGAAACTTTTTTTCCTTTTATAACTTTTGCGGCATCTCTTAAATCGCCTATTCTTCCGTTCGTGCAGCTTCCAATAAATATTCTATCAATTTTAATATCAGTTATTTTTGTGTTTGGCTTAAGGCCCATATAATTTAGAGATCTTTTCATTGCGGCTTTTTTATCTTCATTTCGTTCTTTTTCTGGATCTGGTACTTCACCAGTTACAGAAACAACATCTTGAGGAGATGTTCCCCAAGTTACCATTGGACTTATTTCATCTCCCTTTATCTCGACTTCCTTATCAAACTTTGCATCATTGTCTGATTTTAGTTTAGACCAATATTCTACAGCTTTATCCCAATTTTCTTTTTTTGGCGACATGGGTTTATCTTTTAAGTATTTAATTATTTTATTATCTGGCGCAATTAATCCTGCACGGGCTCCTGCTTCAATCGACATATTGCAAATGGTCATACGTTGTTCAACATTTAAATTTTCAATAACTGAGCCGGCATATTCTATAACCATTCCAGTCCCGCCTGCTGTACCTATTTTTCCAATAGTCTGTAAAATAACATCTTTTGAAGTTACTCCAGTCAATAATTTTCCGGTAACGTTAATTCTAAAATTTTTTGATTTTTTCTGAATCAATGTTTGCGTAGCTAAAACATGTTCTACTTCTGAAGTTCCAATACCAAATGCTAAAGCTCCAAATGCTCCATGTGTTGAAGTATGACTATCTCCGCAAACAATTATTGTACCTGGCTGAGTAAAACCTTGTTCTGGTCCAATTATATGAACAATACCTTGTCTATTGTCTTTCATATCAAAAATTTTAACACCAAATTCTTTACAATTTTTTTCTAATGCCTCAACTTGAATTCTTGACTCTTTATCATCAATACCTTTTGATCTATTGTTTGTTGGCACATTATGATCTGCTACAGCAAGCGTTAGATTTGGTTTTCTAACTTTTCTTTTTGATATTCTTAAACCTTCAAAGGCCTGGGGACTAGTAACCTCATGAATAAGATGTCTATCAACATATAATAGTGTCGTTCCATCATCTTGTTGATGGACTATATGTTCACTCCAAATTTTATCATAAAGTGTTTGGGACATTTAAAAAAAAAAATTATTTTTTCTCTTTTTGCAATTCTTTTTTTAGTTTTTTTTCCTTTAAGGCTTCCTTTTTCGGTTCTGTTTTAGGTGCCGCTGCCTTAGGTGCTTCTTTTTTTGGTTCTATATTTTTTTCATTTTCTAATGAAACATTTTTATTTTCTGTTTCTTCAGCAATAATTTGCTCTGAAACATCAACGCCAATACTCTTTTTAATTTTTTCAGTAATTCGTGCAGATTTACCTTTTCTATCTCTTAAATAATACAATTTTGCTCTTCTAACTTGTCCTGATCTTATAACTTTTATTGAACTAATGATTGTACTGTATAAAGCAAATGTTCTTTCCACGCCCTCTCCAAATGAAATTTTTCGTACAGTAAAAGATGAATTATAATCTCGATTTTTTTTTGCAATACAGACACCTTCAAAGTATTGGATTCTCTCCCTTTTTCCTTCGGCAATTCTAACTCCAACCTTTAAAGTATCTCCAGCAAAAAATTCTGGAATTTTCTTTTTTTCCAAAAATTTCTTTACATTCTGTTTATTTATTTCATCAATATTTTTCATTTTTCTTTCTTTTTATATTTTTCCCACAAATCTGGGCGCAGGCGACGTGTTATATCCTCAGATTGAGTTAAACGCCAGTCCTTAATTTTCTTATGATCTCCTGTTAATAGCACATTTGGAACCTCTTTTTTCTCCCATTTTTGAGGTTTTGTATATTGAGGATATTCCAAAAGGCTATTTTCGAAAGACTCTTCTGATAATGATTCAGAGTTTCCTAATACCCCAGGAATTAATCTAACTAAAACATCTAAAATTACAAAGGCAGCGGTTTCCCCACCGGACAAAACGTAATCACCGATACTTACTTGCTCAATATTTCTTGTTTCAAGTATCCTTTCATCTATTCCTTCAAAATGACCACAAACAATGTTTATGTTATTTTTTAAAAAATTTTTTGCATGAATATGGTCAAATTTTTTTCCTTTAGGAGTGAGATAAATTACAGACTCATTTTTATCTGAAATATTTTTATCTAATGAATTTGCTAAAACATCTGGTCTCATTACCATACCACTTCCACCCCCAAAAGGCGTATCATCAACCGTTTTGTGTTTATCTAATGAGTAATCCCTTATATTAATTACTTCTAAGGACCATATTTTTTTTTCTATTGCCTTCTTATAAAGGCCACTAGCTAAAGGTCCTGGAAACAATTCAGGATACAAAGTAAAAACTCTTGCTTTCCACATTGTTATTTTTTCGGCTCTTCTTTCTTTGGCTCTACCTTGGGCGTCTCAACCTTAGGCGCTTCTTTTTTAGGTTCCTCTTTTTTTGCTTCTTGTTTAGGCGCTTCTTTTTTAGGTTCCTCTTTTTTTGCTTCTTGTTTAGGCGCTTCTTTTTTA